>Ga0228698_1001134_pt1 | contig 14102 bp, 9 predicted proteins | sample McNCre117_Aug_MG_FD_178015 | JGI IMG/M metagenome (GOLD analysis project Ga0228698, IMG submission 178015) | Freshwater microbial communities from McNutts Creek, Athens, Georgia, United States - 1-17_Aug_MG | ecosystem: Environmental > Aquatic > Freshwater > Creek | place: USA: Georgia...
CCCACCATCGCGCGGCGGCCGAGGCCGGTGCCGGGCTGTGCGCGAGCAGGCAGCACGCGTGGGCGGATGTGCATGCGCCAAGCCTACTCGTGGCGGCGCTTCAGGGCGAGAGGCATTTCACCCAGGGTCAGCGCGGGCTGGGCTCGATGAGCCCCAGCAGCCAGCGGCGCAGCGCGAACAGGGCCGCGCCCGTGGCCAGGCTGCCCACGGCCAGCTGCGTGAACAGCGTGGCGTATTGCGGGTTGGTCGTCAGCGGCGAGCCGTCCACGGGCTGGGCCACCATGCCGGAGAAGTCCCCCGCGAACAGCGAGGCCAGGCCGGTGACCAGCATCCAGCTGCCCATCATCACGCCCTGGTACTGGCGCGGCGCGAGCCGGCCGATCATGGCGTAGCCCACCGGCGAGATCAGCAGTTCGCCCACGCTCTGCAGCACATAGCTGAGGAACAGCCAGAAGAAGTCGGCCCGGCCGGTGGCGGGGTCGGCCAGCAGGATGCCCAGGGGCAGCGCCAGGAAGCCCAGCCCCATCAGCACGAGCGAGGCCGAGAACTGCATGGGGATGTCCACCGGCCAGCCCTGCGCGCGCCAGCGTGCGAACACCGCCGCCAGCCACGGGCCGCCGATGACGATGCAGACCGTGTTGATGTTCTGCACCCATTGCGGCGCCACGGGCATGCCCCACACGCTCATCCAGACATTGCCCACCGCGTACATCTGCAGCCCGTTGGGGGCCATCTGGTAGAGCGACCAGAACACCAGCGAACCCAGCGTCAGCACCAGGTAGGCCTGCATGCGGCGCTTCTCATGCACGACGGGATGCCGCGCCGTCAGCACGGCCAGCGCCACCCCGACCAGCGCGCACAGGATCTTCATGCCGATGGCGGTGTCGCCGGGGTGCTGCAGCAGCCAGGCCAGCAGCGGCACCAGGCCCGCCAGCACGGCGATGCCGACCGCAAACCGCTCCCAGAACGCAGCGCCGCGCCGCACGGAGAGCGGCGTGTCGCGGTCGGCGAGGGTGTGCCAGAAGATCAGCGCCAGCACGATGGCGCCGGCGTTGCCCAGCGTGGCGAACCAGAAGATCTGGCTGTAGAGCTCGGCCAGCTGGTAGTGGCCCGCCACGGTGAAGCCGACGAAGAACCCCAGGTTCATGCCGGCGTAGTTCCACAGGAAGGCGCCTTCGCGGCGCGTGTCCTCGGGGGCGAAGCGCTGCGTCAGCATCATGTTGATGCAGGTCACATTGAGGCCGCTGCCGGTCAGGAACAGCGACAGCCCCCAGTACAGCCCCGCCAGCGAACCGCCGGCGATGGCGCCGCAGCCCAGCATCTGCAGCAACATGCCGCCGACGAAGAGATTGCGGTTGCTCAGGAAGCGCCCGCCCAGGTAGCCGCCGAACAGGTGCAGCCCGTAGTTGAAGGCGCCGAACAGGCCCATCATCAGCGCGGCCTGCTCGTTGTTGAAGCCCATGCGGTGCGTGGCATACAGCACCAGCGTGGATTGCAGCACCGCGAAGCCCAGCGTTGCGAAGACCTGGATGAGGAAGAGGACGGCGGACCCTTCGGGGATGTTCGCCCAGTGGTGTTGCAGACGTTTCATGGGGCAGGGATTGTGCGGGCACCGGCGGCCGGGGCGGGCAAAGCTGCGGCGTGGCACTGCCGCAGCGGCAGCCACCTTCGTGCCGCACGGTGTGTCTTCCGTTGGGGCTGCCTTCGGATCAGCCTCTTCCCAGTCCCCAGGCGAACGGGTCGGCGGCGTCGATCAGCAGCGTCGCCTCGGCGGTGATGAAGGCCCGGCCCCGGATGGTGGGCTGGATGGCCTGGCCCGAGTGCGGTGCGTACCAGGCCTCGAACACGCTGCCGATGACGCTGGCCTGGCGCCAGACCTCGCCGGGTTGCAGCTGGCCCGCGGCCGCCAGGCAGGCCAGCTTGGCGCTGGTGCCGGTTCCGCAGGGCGAGCGGTCGTACTGGCGCCCGGGGCACAGCACGAAGCTGCGGCTGTCGGCCAGCAGCGGGTCGGCGTCGGCGAACAGCTCGATGTGGTCGATGACGGCGCCGCCCGCGCCGCGCCAGCCGTGCGCCCGCAGCGCGTCGCCCAGCATGGCGGCGTAGTCGGGCAGTGCGTGGACGTTGCCGGGCGAGATCTCCTGGCCGTGGTCGGCGCACAGGAAGAACCAGTTGCCGCCCCACGCGATGTCGCCGCTGACGACCTGGCCCGTCGGCAGCGCCACGCGCACGCCGGCGGCCAGCCGGTAGGCCGGCACATTGCGCACGCTGACGCGGCCGTCGCCGTGCAAGGTGGCGCGCACGAGGCCCACCGGCGTCTCGATGACATGCTCGCCGGCCGCCATGCGGCCCAGGAAAGCGAGCGTGGCCACGAGGCCGATCGTGCCGTGGCCGCACATGCCCAGGTAGCCGGCGTTGTTGAAGAAGATGACGCCGGCCGCATGCGCCGGGTTCTGCGGTGCGCACAGCAGCGCGCCGACCAGCACCTCATTGCCGCGCGGTTCCAACAGCGTCGCGCGGCGCCAGCGGTCGTGCTGCCGCGCGAGCCGCTCGCGCCGCTCGGCCATGGAGCCGTCACCCAGGTCGGGGAAGCCCGCGATGACGACGCGCGTCGGCTCGCCGCCGGTGTGGGAGTCGATGATCTCGATGCGCTGCATGGCGGCGTCAGGGCTGGGACTGGCAGTGCTCAGGGCGCGTGGCCAGCGCCGTCCGCACAAGCGCCTCGACGCGCTGTCGCTCCGCCCCGACCAGCGGCAGCCGCGGGCGACGCATGTGTTCCGTGCCCACGCCAACCAGCGTGTCGATGAGCTTGAGGTTCTGCACGAGCTTGGTGGAGACGTCCAGGTGCAGCAGCGGCGTCAGCCAGCGGTGCAGGGCGCGCGCCTCGTCCCAGCGGCCGGCCTGCATCAGCTCGTACATCGCCACCGTCTCGCGCGGGAAGGCACAGCCCACGCCGGCCAGCAGGCCGTCACAGCCCAGGGCCAGGCCTTCGAAACCGAGGTCATCCACGCCCATGAACAGCCGGTAGCGTTCGCCCAGCAGGTTGCGCAGGTCGGTGATGCGCGTCACGTCGCCGCTGCTTTCCTTGATGGCCGCGATGTGCTCGCAGTCGGCCAGTTCGGCGAAGTGCTCGGGCTTGAGGTCCACCCGGTAGGCCACCGGGTTGTTGTAGACCATCAGCGGCCGTTGCGCGGCGCTTGCATAGGCGCGCACGTTGACCATGGCTTCGCGCGCATCGGCCACGTAGATGACGGACGGCATGACCATGTAGCCCGCCACGCCCAACGCGTTGGCACCTTCGATGAAGCGCAAGGCTTCGCGTGTGCTGGTCTCGGACACGGTCGCCAGCACCGGCACGCGGCCTGCGGCGGCGTCCAGCGCGCAGCGCGCAACGGCCAGCTTCTCGTCCAGCGTCAGCGTGCTGGCTTCGCCCAGAGAGCCGCAGCACACCACGCCGTGGATGCCGTTGCGGATCTGGAAGTCGATGTGGCGCGCCGTGCCCGCGAAGTCGAGGCTCTCATCGGCGTGGAACTTGGTCGTGACGGCGGGAAAGACGCCGCGCCAGGGAACGTTCTGCATCACTGGGCTCCTGCGCTGGGGAGCCCGATGTTCGCTCAGAAGCTGGCCCAGTCGTCATCGGCCGCCCTGGCGGCAGCCGGTGCAGCGGATACGGGGGTGGGTCTGGGCTTGACCATGGCCAGCTTCGTGGCCGGCTTTGTGGCGGCGGCAGGCTTGGGTTTCGCCCCTGGCTTGGTGGCAGTGGTGGTACGTGGCGGCGTTGCGGCGGCGTTGCCTTCGAGCTTGAAGGCCGCCACCGTCTCGGCCAGTTGGCCGGCCTGCATGCGCAGGCTTTCGGCCGCTGCGGCGCTTTCCTCGACCAGCGCGGCGTTCTGCTGCGTGACCTGGTCCAGATGGCTCACGGCCTCGCCGATCTGGCCGATGCCCTTGCTCTGCTCGCCGCTGGCGGCGCTGATCTCGCTGATGAGATCGGCCACGCGGCGCACCTGGCCCACCACCTCGTTCATTGTGTTGCCGGCCTCGCCGACCAGCGAGTTGCCGGCCTCGACGCGCTCGACACTGGCGCTGATCAATGTCTTGATTTCGCGCGCCGCCTCGGCCGAACGCTGCGCCAGCAGCCGCACCTCGCCAGCCACGACGGCGAAGCCGCGGCCCTGCTCGCCAGCGCGCGCCGCCTCGACGGCGGCGTTCAGCGCCAGGATGTTGGTCTGGAAGGCGATGCCGTCGATGGTGCCGATGATGTCGGCGATCTTCTTGGAGCTGGCCGTGATCTGCTCCATCGTCTGCACCATCTGGCCCATCACCTGGCCGCCGCTCTCGGCCACGCGGGCGGCGCTGTCGGCCAGTTGCGCGGCCTGGCGGGCGGTGTCGGTGTTGTGCTTGACGGTGGCGCTCAGCTCTTCCATCGACGCCGCCGTCTGCTGCAGGCTGCTGGCCTGCTGTTCGGTGCGATGGCTCAGGTCGGCGTTGCCCTGTGCGATCTGGCCGCTGGCCGTGGCCACGCTCTCGGCATTGCCGCGCACCGCACCGACGATGCCCACCAGCGCGTCGTTCATGCGCTGCAGCGCGCTCAACAACTGGCCGGTCTCATCGTGGCGGTCGGTCGCCAGGCGCAGCCTCAGGTCGCCACTGGCCACGGTCTCGGCGGCATGCACGGCATCCCGGACGGGCCGCACGACCGAGCGCGTGATCAGCAGCGCCATCGCCGCGCCGATCAGCACTGAAAGCGCCGCCGCAACGAGCAGCACCACTGACGCGAAGTCCACCGTGGTGTCGGCGGCTTCTGCCGACTTTTTCATCAACTCCCTCTGGAAGTCGATCAGCGCATCCAGCGCCGCGAAGTAGGCTTGCTGCTTGACCTGCACCTCTCCCAGCAGCAGGTCGCGGGCGGCGTCCTTGCTCTGTTGCACGCCCAGGTCCGTCACGCGCTGCACCGCCGCGACGTAGGGCGCCCGAGCCTCACCGGTGGCGGCCAGCAGCTGGACACCTTGGCTGGATGTGACCGATGCCTTGAGCTTGTCGAACAGTTCCGCCGTCTTCTTTCGGTTTGTTGCGATGGTGTCCAGTTCCTTCTGGATGGCGGCTGGCTCGGACAGCAGCACGATGTTGCGCACCGTCCTTGCCGTCAGGTCGACGTTGTGCTTGATTTGTTCGAGTTGCTGAACCTTGACGAGACGGTCCTCGACCATCAGTTCCAGGTCATCGTTGATGCGGATCAGCGTCGTGCGGGCGTAGCCGGCCAGCAGAACGCTGATGGCGATGCAGAGCCCGAAGGCCAGGCCCAGGCGGTAGCCGATGCGTAGGTCGGTCAGCAGCTTCATTCTTGGTCTCCCTGTGTTGAGCAGCCGAGCGCCGTGATGGGCATCAAGACCCGCTGTCGGCGCGCCGAGTCAGAGTCTGTGCCATTCTTGGGTCTCTGTGCAAGACACGTTTGCGCGTGATCACAGCGTGTCGGCTCTGGAGATAGGCATGGCGAATGATTCAAATCTGAGCGACAGGGTGCTGGCCTTGGTGGCGCAGCCGCCAGAATCTGGCGTTATGCCCAGTGTGCGCCCGGCCGATGCCGCAGCGCGGGCGATCGAGAACGCCGCTGGCAAGGCCGCGTTGGCCGCCGGGGCGCTGGCGCTGCCGGCCGGCCCGCTGGGTTGGGCCACGATCGCGCCGGAGATGCTGGCGGTGTGGCGCATCCAGCGGCAGCTCGTGGCCGACATCGCGGCCCTGTATGGCCGCAGTGACGAACTGGGCCCGGCGCAGATGATGTGGTGCCTGTTCCGGCACACGGCGGCCCAGGCACTGCGCGACCTTTCCGTGCGCGTGGGCGAGCGGGTCATCGTGCGGCCCGCGGCCCAGGCCCTGCTGCAGCGCGTGGCAGGCGCGGTGGGGGTGCACATCGGCAAGCAGGCAGCCGGGCGTGCGCTGTCGCGATGGGTGCCACTGGTCGGCGCGGCCGGCGTGGGGGCCTATGCCTGGTGGGACACGCGGCAGGTCGGGCGGGCGGCGCTGCAGCTGTTCGAGCGTGACATGGTCATCGACAACCCGGTGTGACTTCGCTCCGGCGGCCTGACAAACTCGGGCCGATGGACGAGTTGCCCACGATCCTGGACATCGAGGCCTCCGGTTTCGGGCGGGGCAGCTATCCCATCGAGATCGGCTACAGCGCGGGCGACGGCACGCTGTTCTGCGGCCTCATCCTGCCTGAGGCTGAATGGCTGCACTGGGACATCGCCGCCGAAGGCCTGCACGGCATCAGCCGCGAGCTGCTGACCAAACACGGCAAGCCGGCCCGCTGGATGGCCGAGCAACTCAACACCCGTCTGCGTGGCCTGACCGTCTTCTGCGACGGCTGGGGGCATGACTACACGTGGCTGAGCCGGCTCTACGACGCGGTCGACATGCGGCCGAGCTTCAAGCTCGACGACCTGCGCAAGCTGCTCAACGAAGACGAGGCGCAGCGCTGGAAGGACGTCACTGAGGCCGTGCGGGATCGACAGCAGTTGACGAGGCACCGGGCGAGCAGCGATGCGAGGGTGCTGCAGCTGGCGCTGGGAGAGGTGAAGGCTGGGGTGAGCTGCTGAGCAGCGTGGGTTTCTTGGTTGCTTGGCGAGGCGTGTGTTTGCTCGGTGCATTGCCGGGAGTCCGCCCCGGCGGGCGGGTAACTTTCTTCTGCGGCGCCAGAAGAAAGTCACCAAAGAAGAGGCCCTGAACCGCACACCAGCGCCACATGCAAATAGCACAGCGGCTAAATCACTTCAGCCTTGTGCGCAGACGCGAACCGCTGCGCTCTCGCCTACCACTTGTCCAGAGCACCACCGCCCGGACCTTCACGCCGCCTAAGTCGCGGCTGCACGCCGACGCCGACCAGCCGGAATACCAACAGCCGCGTCGCTCGGGCGGCGCCGCATTGGGCTGTTTTGGTGAGCACGGCGTGCAGCCGCGCGTTAAGCGGTGCAGTGGGGCGATCTGTGTTGTCGGTGACAAGTCAGACGCGAGAGCGCAGCGGTTCGCTTCTTTCCACAGCACAAGCGCTTGTTTTCGCTCGCTGCTGTTTGCGGCGTCGCGGTCGAGTGCGGTTCAGCGCCTCTTCTTTGGTGACTTTCTTCTGGCGCCGCAGAAGAAAGTTACCCCGCCGCCGGGCGGGACTCCCGGCAATGCAGCGATCAGACACCCGCGATGCGGGACGTGCTCTGTGTTGGGGTTCTCTGCGTTCAACCAAACCCACGAGCTGCTGACCCAGGCCTTCGTGTCGAGACTGCTTTGCAATTGCCGTCGCTCCCAATTCATCACGCTCAAATGCGGCGATGGTTTCGGCAATCCTGTTCGCGATGGTTCGGTTTGGCATGGATAACGGTTCTACGCAAACAACCCCGCGTACTGTTCCCTCAACAACCTCTTCTGCACCTTCCCCATCGCATTCCTCGGCAGCTCGTTCACGACGATGACCCGCTTGGGCACCTTGAACCCCGCGATGCGCCCCTTCAGCTCGCGGATCAGCGCCTCCGGGTCCGGATGACCGGCCGCCGTGACGACGGCCACCACCGCCTCGCCGAAGTCCGGATGCGGCACGCCGATGACGGCGGATTCGCCGACGCCGGGCAGTTCGTTCAGGAAGCCTTCCACCTCGGCCGGGTAGACGTTGAAGCCGCCGCTGATGATGAGGTCTTTGCTGCGGCCGATCAGCGTCAGGTAACCCTGGGCATCGACGCGCCCGACGTCGCCGGTCTTGAACCAGCCGTCCGCGGTGAACTCCTCGGCCGTCTTCTCCGGCATCTGCCAGTAGCCGCTGAACACGCTGGGGCCGCGCACCTGCACGTGGCCGATCTCGTCGATCTCGCACGGCGCGCCGTCGTCGCTCACCACGCGCAGGCCCATGCCGGGCAGCGGCTTGCCGACGGTGCCGCCGATGCGCTCGCCGTCCTCGGGCCTGCAGGGGTTGGAGGTCAGCATCAGCGTCTCGCTCATGCCGTAGCGTTCCAGGATCAGGTGCCCGGTGCGGGCTTGCCACTCCCGCCAGGTCTCGATGAGCAGGGGCGCCGAACCGCTGATGAACAGGCGTATGTGCCGGGCGTCGAGCAGCTTCTCCTGCAGCAGCCGCACATACAGGGTCGGCACGCCCATGAACACGGTGGCTTCGGGCAGGCGACGCGCCACGGCCGGCGCGTCGAAACGGTTGAACCACAGCATGGGGCTGCCGTTCAGCAGCGCACCATGCGCCGCGACGAACAGGCCATGCACGTGGAAGATGGGCAGCGCATGCAGCAGCACATCGTCGGGCTGCCAGTCCCAATAGGCCTGCAGCGTCCGGGCGCTGGCCAGCAGGTTGCCGTGGCTGAGCATCGCGCCCTTGCTGCGCCCCGTGGTGCCGCTGGTGTAGAGGATGGCGGCAAGGTCGCCCGCCTCGCGCGCTACCGGCTCGTGCACGTCGCTCATCTGCGCGGCGCGGTCCAGCAGCGTGCCCGTGCGGTCGTCATTCAGCGTGAAGACCCAGCGCACGCCATGCTGGAACGCCAGCTTGCTGACCCAGCCGAAGTTGCGCCCGGCGCACACGACCACGCCAGGCGCGGCGTCGTCGATGAAATGCGCCAGTTCGCTGGCCTGGTAGGCCGGGTTCAGCGGCAGGTAGACCAGGCCGGCTCGCAGCACCGCCAGGTACAGGATGAGCGCTTCCACGCTCTTGTCGGCGTGTACGGCCACGCGGCTGCCGGCCGGCAGGTCCAGCCGCTGCAGCCAGTTGGCCAGCATGGCGCTGCCGCGGGTCAGGTCACGCCAGCTGTAGCGGGCGCCGTCTGCGTCGATGGCGAGGGTGTCGAGGTCGGCGGGGAAGCCCGCGCGCAGGGCGGCGTAGAGATTCATGGCAATCGGGAGGGGCGAGGCGCCAACAGGGCTCGCCGGTGCGCGGCCTGAGCGGCCCGGCCTGCGCGGCGAGTGGGGAGTCAGCTGGGGTTGGGCAGCTTCAGCCAGCGTTGCAGCCGCGTGCGCAGCGCCACGAAGTCCAGCGGCTTGGTCAGGTGCTCGTCCATGCCGGCTTCCATGCTGGCTGCCACGTCGGCGTCCAGCGCGTGGGCGGTCAGCGCGAGGATGGGAAACGCCGGCAGATGGCCGTCGCGTTGCTGGGCGCGCAGTTGGCGGGCGCATTCCAACCCGTCCATGCCGGGCATCTGGATGTCCATCAGCACCAGGTCGGGGGCGGCCTCCTGGCAGGCAGCCAGGGCCTCGTGCCCGTTCTTGGCCAGGCGGGCCTGGACGCCCATCAGCGCGAGAAATTCCAGCGCGACGACCTGGTTGATGTGGTTGTCTTCGACGAGAAGCACCTGGGGCGGGCGGTGTTGGCCGGGTGTCATCTCGATCGCGTCGGGCTGCGGCAGGCCAGCTCCCACGCCGCCATGGGCGGCGCTCAAAAAAGTAGGAAGCGTGGGCACTTGAGCAAGCAGCCTTGTGTAGTCCATCCCATGTCCTCGTAGCATTTGTTGTTATGCCCCCGGTAGGGGGTTGGGCATTGTTGCCGCAGCGGGTGTCGGCATGCAACCCATGACGTCAAGATTGCCAGCGCCTTGGCGGCCGCCGCTACCGCGCGGCTGTCATCGACAAGGCGATCTGTACTGACAAATTCCTGTCATCGGCGTCCCTACACTGCTGGCCTTCGTTGTTTTGACCCCCACCATGTCCGACGGACTGATCCGCATCCGAGGTGCACGCCAGCACAACCTCAAGAACCTGGACCTCGACCTGCGCACCGCAGAGCTGACGGTCGTGACGGGCCCGAGCGGGTCCGGCAAGTCCAGCCTGGTCTTCGACACGCTGTACGCCGAGGGGCAGCGGCGCTATGTGGAAACGTTTTCCGCCTACGCACGCCAGTTCCTGGACCGCATGGACCGCCCGGCCGTGGACAAGGTGGACGGCGTGCCGCCCGCCATCGCGATCGACCAGACCAACCCGGTGCGCACGAGCCGCTCCACGGTGGGCACGATGACGGAGCTAAACGACCACCTCAAGCTGCTCTACGCACGCGCGGCGGCGCTGTATGACCGCCAGACGGCGCTGCCGGTGCGCCATGACACGGCACAGAGCATCTATGCGGAGCTGATGGCTCGCGCCGCTGCGCAGGGCGACCCGCGCATGGTGCTGACCTTCCCCGTGGAGCTGCCCGCCAACACGAGTGCGGAGCAGGTGGCACAGTGGCTGTCGGCGAGCGGCTTCACGCGCGTGCAGGCCGAGCGGGAAGCAGACGGCAAGAAGGTGCTCGATGTCGTGGCCGACCGGTTCCGCATCGTCGGTGCCGACAAGCAGCGGGCCATGGAAGCCATCGAGCTGTCCCTCAAACGCGGTTCGGGTCGACTCGGGGTCTATGTGGGCGACGAGGGGGCGACGCTGTGGCGCTTCTCCACGGGCCTGCACTGCCCGGAGAGCGACATCCGTTATGCCGACCCGCAGCCGGCGCTGTTCTCGTTCAATTCCGCCTTCGGCGCCTGCGAGACCTGCCGGGGCTTCGGCAGGGTCATCGGCGTGGACCTGGGGCTGGTCATCCCCGACGAGCGCAAGACGCTGCGCAACGGCGCCATCAAGCCCATGCAGACGCCGGCCTGGAAGGATTGCCAGGATGACCTGCTGAAGTACGCCGGCGAGGCCGGCATCCCGCGCGACACGCCGTGGAAGGAGTTGACGACGGCGCAGCGTGACTGGGTCGTCAGCGGCACGCCCCACTGGAACGGCAACTGGAACAAGCAGTGGTACGGGGTCAAGCGCTTCTTCGACTACCTGGAGAGCAAGGCCTACAAGATGCACATCCGTGTGCTCTTGTCCAAGTACCGCAGCTACACCGAATGCCCCAGCTGCCGCGGCGCGCGGCTGAAGACCGAGGCGCTGCTGTGGCGCGTCGGCAGCAAGGCGCTGGCCGACGCAGCGCTGCCTCCCAGCGGGCGGGTCCTGCCGGTGGGGGTGGACTGGTCGCGCGAGCAGCTCGAGGCGCTGCCGGGGCTGTCCCTGCATGACCTGATGCAGCTGCCCATCCAGAAGCTGCGCGACTTCGTCGACGGGCTGCAATTGCCCAGCACCATGCTGGACGAGGCGCTCAAGCTGCTGCTGGACGAGATCCGCCACCGCAGCCGCTACCTCTGCGACGTGGGCCTGGGCTACCTGACGCTGGACCGCCAGAGCCGCACGCTGTCGGGCGGTGAGGTGCAGCGCATCAACCTGACGACGGCGCTCGGCACCTCGCTCGTGAACACGCTGTTCGTGCTGGACGAGCCCAGCATCGGCCTGCATCCGCGCGACATGGGTCGCATCAACCAGGCCATGCTGCGGTTGCGCGACGCCGGCAACACGCTGGTGGTGGTGGAGCATGACCCCGCCGTCATGCTGGCCGCCGACCGCCTCATCGACATGGGCCCCGGGCCCGGCGAGCGTGGCGGCCAGATCGTCTTCGACGGCACGCCCGAGCAGATCCGCGCGGCCGACACGCTGACGGGCGCCTACCTCGGCGGGCGCCGGCATGTGGGCATGGGCCTGAAGCGGCTGGTGGAGGCGTCCACGCCCAAGCTCATCCTCGAAGGCGTGCGCGAGCACAACCTGCGCGACGTGACGGTGGAATTCCCGTTGCAGCGCTTCGTCGTCGTGACCGGCGTGTCGGGTTCGGGCAAGAGCACGTTGATGCAGGACGTGCTCTACCCCGCGCTGGCGCGGCAGTTCGGCAAGGCCACGGAGACGCCTGGCCTGCACGCACAACTGCTGGGCGCCGACCACCTGGCGGATGCGGTCTTCGTCGACCAGTCGCCCATCGGCAAGACGGCGCGCTCCAACCCGGCCAGCTATGTCGGCGCCTGGGACGAGATCCGCAAGCTGATGGCGGACACGCCGCTGGCCCGCGAGCGCAGCTACACCGCCGGCATGTTCAGCTTCAATGCCGGCGACGGCCGCTGCCCCACCTGCGGTGGCTCGGGCTTCGAGCATGTCGAGATGCAGTTCCTCAGCGACGTCTACCTGCGCTGCCCGGATTGCGACGGCAAGCGCTTCCGCGCCGAGATGCTGGACGTGAAGCTGTCACTGAAGGACCGCGACCTGAGCGTGTCCGACGTGCTGGAGCTGACGGTGGCGGAGGCCGTGCAGCTGTTCAGCGAGCACCGCGCGGTGTTGCAGAAGCTGCAGCCCATCGTCGACGTCGGCCTGGAATACGTTCGCCTCGGCCAGCCGGTGCCGACGCTGTCCGGCGGCGAGGCGCAGCGGCTGAAGCTGGCCGGCTTCCTTGCCGAGGCCGCCAGCAACCCGCGTTTCGGCGTCGCCAAAAAGGGCACGCTGTTCCTGTTCGACGAGCCGACCACCGGGCTGCACTTCGACGACATCGCCAAGCTCATGCGCGCGATGCGCAAGCTGCTGACGGCGGGCCATTCGCTGATCCTCATCGAGCACAACCTCGACGTGATCCGCGCGGCCGACTGGCTCATCGACCTCGGCCCCGAAGGCGGCGATGCCGGCGGCGAGCTGGTCTGTGTGGGCACGCCGGAGAGCGTGGCCGAGCACCCGACCTCGCACACGGCGGCCGCGCTGCGCGACTACGCGCTGCACATGGATCGCCCGGCCGTCGCCGTGGAAGAGGGCCGGCCGCTGCAGCAGCTGGTGCGCGCGCGGCGCGCGGCGGACGAGGCAATCAGGATCGTCAACGCCCGCGAGCACAACCTGAAAGGCGTCAACGTCGACATCCCGCGCGGCAAGTTCAACGTCGTGACCGGCGTGTCGGGCTCCGGCAAATCGACGCTCGCGTTCGACATCCTGTTCAACGAGGGCCAGCGCCGCTATCTCGAATCGCTGAACGCCTATGCGCGCTCCATCGTGCAGCCGGCCGGCCGGCCCGAGGTGGACGCGGTGTGGGGCATCCCGCCGACGGTTGCCATCGAGCAGCGCCTGTCGCGCGGCGGACGCAAGAGCACGGTCGCGACGACGACCGAGGTCTGGCATTTCCTGCGCCTGCTGTACGTCAAGCTGGGCGTGCAGCACTGCGTGCACGACGGCGCGCCGGTGCGGCCGCAAAGCGTGGAGAGCATCGCCGCGCAGCTGCTGCGCGACTACAAGGGCCAGCACATCGGCCTGCTCGCGCCGCTGGTGGTCAACCGCAAGGGCGTCTACACGGATCTCGCGAAGTGGGCCAAGGGCCGTGGCCACACGCATCTGCGCGTGGACGGCGAGTTCCTGCCGACGTCGCCCTGGCCGCGGCTGGACCGCTTCAAGGAGCACACGCTGGAGCTGCCGGTCGGCGACCTGGTCGTGTCGGCCGACAAGGAGGCCGAGCTGCGCGATCTGCTCGCCCGCGCACTGGATGCCGGCAAGGGCGTGCTGCATGTGCTGGCGCCACTGGACGGCCTGAGCCTGGCCGACGGCGGCACCGGCGCCGGCGTGGGCAGCGTCAAGGTGTTCTCCACCAAGCGCGCCTGCCCGGTGTGCGGCACGAGCTACCCCGAGCTGGACCCACGGCTGTTCTCCTACAACTCCAAGCACGGCTGGTGCACCAGCTGCGTCGGTACGGGCCTGCAGCTGACGCGTGAGCAGCGCAAGGCGCTGGACGACAGCGTGCAGAGCGACGACAACCGCGGCCGCGAGCAGAGCTTCCCGTCCGAGGAGGCCGAGGTCGAGGGCCTGACCGACGCCCCCTGCGCGGATTGCCACGGCACGCGGCTGAACCCGACGGCACGCTCCGTGGAGTTCGAGGACCAGGGCATCGGCGAGGTGGCGTCGTGGAGTGTGGGCCAGGCGCGCGAATGGGTGCAGGGCCTGCACCTCGAAGGCCGTGATGCCGACATCGCACGGGACGTCGTCAGCGAGATCCTCGGCCGGCTGGAGTTCCTCGAGGAGGTGGGCCTGGGCTACCTGACGTTGGACCGCGCCGCACCGACGCTGTCGGGCGGCGAGGCGCAGCGCATCCGCCTGGCCGCGCAGTTGGGCAGCAACCTGCAGGGCGTGTGCTACGTGCTGGACGAGCCCACCATCGGCCTGCACCCGCGTGACAACCAGATCCTGCTGAAGGCGCTGTCCACGCTGGGCGACAAGGGCAACACGCTGGTCGTCGTCGAGCACGACGAGGACACCATCCGCCGCGCCGATCA
>Ga0228698_1001135_pt1 | contig 14088 bp, 8 predicted proteins | sample McNCre117_Aug_MG_FD_178015 | JGI IMG/M metagenome (GOLD analysis project Ga0228698, IMG submission 178015) | Freshwater microbial communities from McNutts Creek, Athens, Georgia, United States - 1-17_Aug_MG | ecosystem: Environmental > Aquatic > Freshwater > Creek | place: USA: Georgia...
GGTACTCCGGCGAATATTGCGCATTGCGCGACCGGTCCACCAGCATCAGTTGAAAGGGCACGCCCAGCTCTTCCAGAAAGATGTGTGGCATCAGGCTGGCATCGGTGGGATGGTAGTGAAGTTGCAGCATGAAAATTTCCTTTGGTTGCACGCGCTAGCGGGAAAACGCTTCTAGCACATTCGCCGCGTTCACGCCGACTTCGGCGACCGCATAGCCGCCTTCGAACACCAGCACCGTGGGCAGGCCCACACGCGCCAGTCGCTCACCCATGCGCAGGTAGTCGTCGCTTTGCAGCGTGAAGCCGGATATGGGGTCGCCGGCAAAAGTATCCACGCCCAGCGAGACCACCAAGGCTCCGGCACCAAATGTCTGAATCGCAGCCAACGCAGTCTCCAAAGCTTGCGACCACAGCGCAAAGCCGGTGCCCCGTGGCAAGGGCAAATTGAGGTTGGTACCCTGCCCTGCGCCGGCACCTGTCTCGTCGGCGTAGCCCAGAAAGAAGGGGTACTCGGTGCGCGGGTCGCCGTGGATGCTGGCAAAGAACACATCGGGTCGTTCATAAAAAATGGCTTGCGTGCCGTTGCCGTGGTGGTAGTCCACATCCAGCACCGCCACGCGCTCAAAGCCATTGGCGCGCAGGTGCTCGGCGGCCAGCGCTGCATTGTTCAGAAAGCAGTAACCGCCAAAGAAATCTGCCCCGGCATGGTGACCGGGCGGACGGCTCAAAGCGAAGGCGCTTTTGTCGCCATCCACTACGGCCTGTGCGGCGCCAAGCGCGCAGTCCGCACCGGCGCGCGCGGCAGTCCAGGTGCCGGACATCAATGGCGTGCCCGCATCGAACGAAAACAAACCCATGCGCGATGCAAAGTTGGCGGGCAACACGTCGGTGCGAAATGTGCGCGTGGGCCACACCGAGGGCAGTGCGTCTTTGGTGGCATTGGCCGGGTCGAGCGCAACCCATTCGTCCCATGCACCTTCCAAAAACTGCAGGTAGCGCCGGCTGTGAATGCGGGTGATCGCGTCCATGCCGAATAACTTTGGGGCACACACTTCGCCCAACTTTCTACGCCCCAGCTCTGCCAGCACATGGTCCGCACGGGCCGGCACTTCGTGGCAGGGCACCAATGCGCCGCGGAACATTTCAAACTGCCCTTGGTGCCGGGCGTGCAGTTTGTTAAAGAAGGTCTTCATAAGGCCAGCCAGTGTTGAAAGGCGGTATTCACCGCTTCGGGTTGCTCCAGAGTGGACATGTGGCCGCACTGCTCCACGATACAAAGTTGCGAGCCTTTGATAAGTGCTGCCATGCGTTCGTGTTGCTCGGGCGGGCTCCACAGGTCCTCGCGGCCGGTAAGAACCAGCGTGGGACACACGATGCCAGACAGCACAGGGGCCGCATCCGGCCGGTTCAACAGGGCGTTGATCTGCGCGGCATAGTGTTCGGGGCTGCTGCGTTCCAGCATGGCAAGGACTGCCTCGAACAAAGGTGTTGTGTGGCGCGAGGGATGCACCATCGGCCTGGCCCACTGTTCGGCCATGGCGCGCATGCCTTTGCGCTCGGCCGTTTGCAGCAGCGCCATGCGACCGGCGCGCTCTTTCACACCGGCATCGCCTGCGGCCAACGGGTGAGTGCCGGTATCCAGCAGGGCCAGGTGGTGCACACGTTGGGGCACTAGGCGCATTACTTCCAGCGCCACACGGCCACCCATCGAATGGCCTGCTAATGCAAACGTCTCTGCAGGCGCGGTGTCGAGCACAAGCTGCGCCATATCGGTCAGCGAATCGCGCAGGCCATAGTCCACCACATGGCAGTTCATGCGGTCAGACAATGCGTTTACTTGCGGGGCCCAAACGGCAGCGTCGCACACCAGACCGGGCAGAAGAATGAGGGTGGGTTTCATGCGTTGAGTTTGCCGTTTAAATTGGGTGCCATTGGCGGCAATGTGACGGTAATCACAAGACCCGGTTGCGCATTGGCAATTTCGAATGTGCCCCCATGCGCCAGCGCCACCCGTTTGCACAAATACAAGCCCAGCCCCACACCGCCGTCTTCACGGCTGCGGGCGGCGTCCGGCCGGTAAAAGGCCTGCGCCAATTGGGACAACTGTTCGGCGGGAACACCCGCGCCAAAGTCACGCACGCTTAGTACGATTCCGCCAATCGCGGAGGAAGCGATAGTCAACTGCGGGGCAGCTGCACCCTCGGGGCTGTGGCGCAATGCGTTGTCCAGCAAATTGCGCAGGAGCAACCGCATGCGCGCTGGGTCGAGGCTCAGTATGGGCAGATTGGGTTGCAAATTCAGCTGCACCACGGACGCCAGTTCCAGCGCCACGTCGCCTGCCATCGCTGCCAGGTCCAGCGCCTCCAGATGCAAGGCCGCATGGCGAGCAGATAGCCGCTCGCTCTCCAGCAGATCGGTTACTAGGTCGCGCATCAGCGCGAGGTCGCGCATCAACGCATTGCGGCTGGCTTGCAACTCTTCGGTTTCGGGCAACAGTTCGGTGTTCAGGCGGGCACGGGTGAGCGGGCTGCGCAGCTCGTGGCTGATGGCCAGGAGCAGGCTGCGTTTGGCATCCAACATGTGTTGAATATCCGTGGCCATGGTGTTGATGGTGGCAGCAAGCTCGCCCAATTCGTCGGGCTTGTGGGCATGTCGCACCGGAATGGGCTGGGCAAATTCACCCGCTCCAAAGCGCAGCGCCCCGGCGCGAATGTCGTCAAGCGGGCGCAACATGCGCCGCACGCGCCCGTAGGCCAAGGCAGTCAACACCAGCAGCATCGCCAAGGTGATCCACCCCACCAAACGCGGGCGCTCTTCCCACGCCGGCACGCTCAGCGCGAACGCAACACGGTGGCCATCGGCGGTGCCGCGTTCGAGCAAATGGTCTTGCTGGTGCCACCGCTGCGTATCGTGCAAACGGGCCCAGTGCTCACTCGCTTGCGGGTGGCTTTTCCAGTTGATGAGCGGGCCGCTGATGGTGATGCGCAACGGCAAGTGCTCCACCAGCGCCTGCGCGCGCGCCACGTCGGGAGGGGAGCCGATGTCTGCTGCCAATTTGTCCACGTAGTCGCTCACCAGCGGTCGTGCCGCATCGCGCCAACCGATGCTGAGTGCGTATTGCATGCCGCCAATAAAAACGGTCGCCATTGCCAGCGCCAACAACACAAACAAGGCCATCAGCCGCAGCCGCAGTGAATGCGACAAGGCATGGCGGGCGCGGCGGTGCCACTTCATGGCACTGCCTTGTTGACCGCCAGCGTGTAACCGGCGTTGCGCAGGGTCTTGATGCAATCCAGTGGCTCCAGCTTCTTGCGCAGTCGGCTGATCACAATGTCGACCGCACGCGTGAGCATGTCCACTTCGCGGCCCCGCAAGTGGTTGAGGATGTCGTCACGGCTGAACACCTTGCCCGGCTCCTGGGCCAGCAAGTACAGCAGATCAAATTCCGTGCTGGTCAGGCTTAACACCTCGCCCTGGCGCGTTGCGGTACGAGTGGGCAGGTCCACGCGCAGGCCCTCAAACACCAAGGCCTCGCCGCCTGACGGGGATTGCCCGGACTGCACGCGCCGGCGCAGAACGGTCTGCAGGCGGGCCACCAGTTCACGGGGCTCGAACGGTTTGGGCACGTAATCGTCTGCCCCCAACTCGAGCCCCACCACGCGGTCCATCACTTCACCGCGGGCGGTGAGCATGATGATGGGCATATCGCTGTCCTTGCGAATAGCGCGGCACAGGGCGAACCCGTCCATCTCCGGCAGCATCACATCCAATATGGCAGCGTCGAACCGCTCCCGCTGTAAGCGCGCCAAGGCATCGCTGGGTTTGAGCGCGCAATCCAGCTTGAAATTGAAACGCGCAAAGTAGGCCGCTAAAGGCGGGCCTAAAAGCGCGTCATCGTCGATCAGCAAAATGCGTGGCATGGAACCATTTTCACACCGGCCGGGCGCCAGGCCCGGCCGGTGTGATCACGTGTTAGCTGCGGTGAAACCAGCCATGGTGGTCTTCCATGAAGTCCCGCACCTTTTGCTGTTGCCCCGCATTCAGGCTGTCATAGAAAGCCGCCAGCGCCGCCACGACTTCAGGGCTTTTGCCTTGCAATGCCGCGGCTTTTTCGTTAATCAGCGACTGCGCTTTGGCCGTATCAAACTTGGCGCCGGCGATCAGTGACTTCACCTCGGTGCGCGGGTCCGCTGCTTGTCCCATCAGGGCTTTGCGCTGCTCAAACAACTGGTCGCCCAGGTTGGCCAGCAATTGCTTTTGCTCTGCATTGAGATCCAGCCGGCTGGCAGCGCGGTCCACCATCTTGTCGCGCTTTTGGGCATATTGCTCTTGCGTCAGACTGGCCCCCCAACCGTGGTCACTGTGGTGCCCGCAGGCCGAGAGGCTGCCGATCACCAGCGTTGCGCCGAAAAGGCCAAACAGGGTGCGGCGGAGATTGCGTTTGAAGAAGGGGAACATGGGGAACTTTCTTACTCTGTGCGAGTGGTTGAACATGTCCGCAATGGTGCAGGTGGCAGGCTTGCCATGGGTGTCGCTGACGTATCGCTTTGTTTCAGTTTATTTCACCCAGGCATTGGGGTGCCGATAGAATTTCCCCGAACCACATACATCCTTTGGAGGCTTCATCTATGGCAGAACTGGTGCATTGGGACTCCAGCTTCAGCGTTGGCAATGAACTATTGGATTTGCAGCACCGCAAACTGCTGGGCCTGTGCAACGAACTGGCGCGACACGCCCACGGCGAAAAGCAGGTTTCGCGGTCGCGCTTCCATGAAATCCTGAACGAATTGACGCTCTATGCGCGCCAGCATTTTGAATGCGAAGAATCGCTTCTGAAGCAATACGGCTATGCAAACCTCGCCAGCCAGGAATCCGAGCACCTTGCGTATGACGAAAAAGTGGCCAATTGGGCCTTCGATGCGACTGTGGGTGAACTGAATATGGTTGCCACGCAGGAGTTTCTGTCGCGCTGGTGGCAAAACCACATTCTGGTGTCCGACATGCAGTACCGCGCGCTGATGGAGAGCAAGCGCTGAAACGCTGTTCTGCGTGCGGCACGGGTGGGCGGGCGGGGCCCAGCGCGCCGCTCCGTGTCCCCCGCCCGCTGAAGCGGGCTCCACCTTTACCTGCGCGGCGCGCTGGGCCCCGCCCTCTCTCCCTCGGTTGGTTTACGCAGCGCGCTTTAGCAGCGCCTGCAAAGCCTGACCGGTGTGCGTGCCAAGCTGCACCACCTCTTCGGGTGTTCCAGCCGCCACCACCCGGCCGCCACCGCTGCCCCCTTCTGGCCCCAGGTCCAACACCCAGTCAGCCTCGGCAATGACATCGAGGTCGTGCTCGATTACCACCACACTGTGCCCTGAACGCACCAAACGGTGCAGCACATGGATGAGCTTTTCCACGTCGGCCATGTGCAAGCCCACGGTCGGTTCATCCAGCACATAAAGCGTGTGCGGTGCCTTATTGCCGCGCTTGCCAATGTCGTCGCGCACCTTGCTGAGTTCGGTCACCAGTTTGATGCGCTGTGCCTCGCCACCACTGAGCGTGGGTGACGGCTGCCCCAGCGTAAGGTAGCCCAGCCCAACGTCCTTGAGCAGTTGCAAGGGGTGCGCAATGCTAGGCATGGCGGCGAAGAATTCCACCGCCTCGTCCACTTCCATTTGCAGCACATCGCCAATGTTTTTGCCGCGCCACGTAACAGCCAGTGTCTCCGAGTTAAAGCGTGCGCCCTTGCAGGTTTCGCACAGCACTTTCACATCCGGCAGGAAGCTCATGCCGATGGTGCGGATACCCTGCCCTTCACAGCCGGGGCAACGGCCTTCACCGGTGTTGAAGCTGAAACGGTTGGACGCATAACCACGCGCCTTGGCCTCCAGTGTGTCGGCAAACAGTTTGCGGATGGTGTCCCAAAAGCCGATGTAGGTGGCGGGGCAACTGCGCGGTGTTTTGCCGATGGGGGTTTGGTCCACTTCGAGCACGCGGTCCACATTCTCAAAACCGGCAACACTTTCACAGCCGGTCCAGTCGATTTTTTCACCTGCTTCCAGCGCATCGCGGCCGGCTTTGGTGCTGCGCTTTTGCACGCCGGTTTGCACGTTGGCAAGCAACACGTCGCGCGCCAGCGTGGATTTGCCAGAGCCGCTGACGCCGGTGATGGCGACCAGCCGTTTCAGCGGAATGTGGGCGGTGACGCTTTGGAGGTTGTGGAGCTGGGCGTTGTGGACGGTGAGCCAGTCGATTTTTTCGTGCGGCTTTGGTGTTGCTGACATTGCTGTGCCCGCAGCGCCAAGGCCGGAGGCGGTCGCCTCATGCGCGAGCGCAAAATCGGCTTCCCCCCCCTGCCTTACCGCTGCTGCGACGGTGCGAAGTGGTACGCCTGCGGCTGCAGCTTGTTGGGCTGCGGTGGCTGATTCTTGCGCTGCACTGCTGCTGGCGATGTAGTCTGCAGCTGCTTTTTCGCGGGCCACATATTCAGCATTCACCGCAGCACTGGCAGCAGCTTGACCAGCCGCAATCGCAGCCGCTTTCGCAGCCTTACCCCGCAGCCTTTTACCGTTCCCGTCCAGATACACGGCGGCGGATGCCGGTGTGCCGGGCTGCGATTTTCCGCTCACGGATGAGTCGCCCGGCATACCGGCTTCTGCCGCAGCGAGAGAAGCAGCATCAAGTAACAACGAATCTGAATGCGAAACAACGTAGCGCCTATCGACCAAAGGATGTTTGATCGCATGCAATAAATACCGCCCAGTCTGCGACTCGGAGACGGCCTGCACTTCTGAAACGGACCCCTGTGCAACGAGGCGTCCGCCACGCTTGCCCGCGCTCGGGCCAATGTCGATGATGTGGTCGGCCGCACGAATGGTGTCTTCGTCGTGCTCCACCACCACCAGCGTGTTGCCCTTGTCGCTGAGTTGCTGCAAGGCGCCCAGCAAAATCTTGTTGTCACGCGCATGCAGTCCGATGGTGGGCTCGTCCAGCACATAACACACGCCTTGCAAATTGCTGCCAAGCTGGGCCGCGAGGCGAATGCGTTGCGCTTCACCGCCACTCAGCGTGGGCGCGCCACGGTCGAGCGTAAGGTAGCCCAGGCCCACTTCTTCCATGAATTCCAGTCGGCTCTTGATCTCGGGAATGAGGTCGCGCGCAATGTCCGCTTCGCGTTGCGTCAATCCACCGATCAGTTGCAGCGTTTCAACCCACTTGCGCACATCGGTGACGGACAGGCGCGCCACATCGACGATGCCAATGCCGGCAAACTTCACGGCGCGCGCGGTGGCGTTCAGGCGCGTGCCCTGACAGGTGGGGCATGCGGCATCGTGCAGGTCTTCGACATCGGCCTCGGCAAAAGTCTGCTCGCGGCCCTGGTTGTCGTCCGCCTTCACCGAGTCGTCAAACACCTTGCGCTGCTCTTTGGTGAGCGCCACTCCGGTGCCCACGCAATCAGGGCACCAGCCGTGTTTGCTGTTGTAACTGAAGAGGCGCGGGTCCAGCTCGGCGTAGGACGTCGAACACATCGGGCAAGCGCGCTTGGTGGAAAACGCCTGCACCGTGCCGATTCCGGCCGCAGGCGTACCGGCCACCATGGCCTCGCGCAGCCCATCCATGCCACTCAACACCTGCACCACGCCCTTGCCATGGGTCAGCGCATCGGCCAGCGCGCTGCGCAGTGCAGCCTCGTTGGCCGGGTTCACATCGAGGCTGGCCACCGGCAGTTCAATGTTGTGTTCTTTGAACCGGTCAATGCGCGGAAAGCCATTGGTAGGCAAGAAGTTTCCGTCCACCCGCAAGTGCGTATAGCCACGCGGGCGTGCCCAATCGGCCAGCTCGGTGTACACGCCTTTGCGCCCGGACACCAACGGGGCCAACAGGCCGATGTGCTGCCCGCGATAGGTTTTCAGCAACTGTGCGGCAATGCTGTCGGCGGACTGCGGCTGCACCGCTGCGCCGTCTTTGAAGCAATGCTGCGTTCCGAGCTTGACGTACAGCAGGCGCAGGTAATGCCACACCTCTGTGGTGGTGCCCACGGTGGACTTGCGACCACCCCGGCTCAGTCGCTGCTCAATTGCCACTGTCGGCGGAATGCCATACACCGCGTCCACTTCAGGCCGCCCCGCGGGCTGCACGATGGAGCGCGCATAGGCGTTGAGCGACTCCAGATACCGGCGCTGTCCTTCGTTGAACAAAATATCAAACGCCAGCGTGGATTTGCCGGACCCCGAAACGCCTGTGACCACACTGAACTTGCCACGCGGAATGTCCACGCTGAGTGACTTGAGGTTGTGTTCCTTGGCGTTGACGATACGGATCGAATTGGAATAATCACCGACTGCCGATACCCCGAAGGAGGCTGGGGGTGCGCCGGTTGCCGACTTTGCGGCCGTATCGCGGACGCATGAGGCGACTGGCGTACCCCCAGCCTCCGAAGCGAGCGAAGTGTCTTCATCAGAAGAAGCGGCAGCCAACTTATACGCATCCGCCGCAGAAAATTCGCGCACTTCATGCACCACCCCCATCGCCGCCGCATATTCCCGCAGCGCTTTGCCGGTGTGAGAAGTGGCGTGCAGCAACATGTCTTCCGGCGTGCCCACGCCCACCACCATGCCCCCCCCCTCGCCGCCTTCAGGCCCCAAGTCAATCAGCCAGTCGGACGCGCGAATGACGTCGAGGTTGTGTTCAATCACCAAAAGCGAATGGCCGGCCTCGATCAGCTTGCGCAATGCGCGCATGAGCTTGGCAATGTCATCAAAGTGCAGCCCGGTGGTGGGCTCATCGAGCATGAACAACGACCCGCGCCGCGCCGTGGCCTGCCGGCTCGCGGTGCTGCCCTTGGCCGCCTCGGCCAGAAACCCGGCCAACTTGAGGCGCTGTGCCTCGCCACCCGACAGCGTGGGAACCGGCTGCCCCAACTTCACGTATTCCAGCCCCACATCGACGATGGGTTGCAAAACACGGATCACATCGCGGTCCGCGCTGAACAGGTCCGCAGCCTCGCTCACGGTCAGGTCGAGCACATCGGCCACACTGACCGAGCGCCCCTTGCGCTCAATCGTCACTTCCAGAATTTCAGGACGGTAGCGCTTGCCATCGCAGTCCGGGCAGCGCAAATACACATCGCTCAAAAACTGCATTTCAATGTGCTCAAAACCCGAGCCACCACAGGTGGGGCAGCGCCCGTCCCCGCTGTTGAAGCTGAACTTGGAGCCGGTGTAGCTGCGCTCGCGTGACAACGGTGCGGTGGCAAAAATTTCGCGGATGGCATCCCACGCGCCGACGTAACTCACCGGGTTGGAGCGCGCGGTTTTGCCAATGGGTGACTGGTCCACAAACACCACTTCACTGAGCATCTCCGCGCCCAGCAAACGGCTGTGGGCACCGGGCGTTTCGGTTGCCTTGCCAAAATGGCGCAGCAGTGCCGGCGCCAGCACATCCTGAATCAGTGTGGATTTGCCCGAGCCACTGACCCCGGTGACGCAGACCAGGCGCTGCAATGGAATTTCGACATCGATGCTTTTCAGGTTGTGCTCGGTCACGCCCTCCAGAATCAGGCGCGGCGTGTTGGGCGCCACCATGCGCTTGAAGCCCATGCCCACTTGCTTGCGCCCGCCCAAGTAAGCACCGGTCAAGGTGTCGGCGCTGCGCAGGGCTTCAGTTGTCCCGTCAAACACAATCTGCCCGCCCTTCTCGCCCGGGCCGGGGCCCATGTCGATCATGCGGTCGGCTGCCAGCATGACGGCCGGATCGTGCTCCACCACCACCAGCGTGTTGCCCGCATCGCGCAGGCGCTGCATGGCCACGATGATGCGGTTCATGTCGCGCGGGTGCAGGCCGATGCTGGGCTCGTCCAGCACAAAGAGGGTGTTCACCAGCGAGGTGCCCAGCGCGGTTGTGAGGTTGATGCGCTGCACTTCGCCACCGCTCAGCGTTCTGCTTTGGCGGTCGAGGGTGAGGTAGCCAATGCCTACGTCGCACAGGTACTTAAGCCTTGTGCCAACTTCTTCGAACAGGAGCTTGAGGGTGCGGAATTCGGCTTCGGAGTTGGCGGGCTGTTTCTTCTCCGGCTGGGTGGTGCCAGGGGGAGTGGCTATCGCCTCATGTATTCGCTTCGCGACTACAAAATCGGCGACATCCACTCCCCCTGTCACCACTTCGTCGTGCGAAAAATCGTTCGCCGACAAGGTAACTGTCTCAAGTGGCACTTCCGGCGCGGAGTCTTCCGAACGCGAAGCGGAGTCTGGGGTACCGGGGGGCGCCGATTTTGTAGTCGCGAAGCGAATACATGAGGCGTCCTCCGGTACCCCAGACTCCGCCCCCCGCAAAGAAAAAGCATCCAACTGCACCTGCAGAGAATCAAAAAACCGCCGCAACCTATCTAGTGGCATCAACATCATGTCGTGCAAACACAAACCAGGCAGCGACTCCAACTGCGCCCGCGTCCACGCAACGCCCTGCGGCATAAACCGCTTGGCAGGATGCAACACCGCATCCGCCTGCTCCTTGGTGCCAATGCGCCACAACAAACTCTCCGTCTTCAACCGCGCACCACCACACGTACCACACGGCGTGTAGCTGCGGTATTTGGACAAGAGCACGCGAATGTGCATCTTGTAGGCTTTGGTCTCCAGATACTCAAAGAACCGGTCCACACCGAACCAGTGCTGGTTCCACTTGCCGTTCCAGTTGGGCGAGCCTTTGAGAACCCACTGCTGCTGCTCCGGCGTGAGCTTGTACCAGGCCGTATCGCGCGGAATTCCGGCGGCTTCGGCGTGGCGCATCAGGTCATCCTGACACTCCTGCCACGCGGGGGTTTGCATGGGCTTGATGGCGCCGGCGCGCAACGTGAGCTTGTCGTTGGGAATGACCAAACCATAGTCCACGCCCACCACCCGACCAAAGCCACGGCACTTTTCACACGCGCCCACCGCCGAGTTGAACGAGAACATCGAAGCAATCGGATCGGCATAGCGCAGATCGCTTTGCGGGCAATGCAGCCCGGTCGAAAAGCGCCAGGTGGGAGCAGGCGGCGCAGCGCCAGCGTCAGCAGCTACACCTACTTCATCCAGCACATACACGTTCAGGCGGCCGCTGCCGCGTTTGAGTGCGGTTTCGATGGCTTCCAGCGCGCGGGCCTTCTCCACACCATCGATGCGAAAGCGGTCGGCGACCACGTCCAGCACTTTGCGCGGGCCGCTGATAGTGGCCACTTCGCGCTCGGCTTGCACCCTTGTAAAACCGCTGGCGCTGAGCCATTGCGTTACTTCGTCGGCCGAGGTGGCGCCGGGCAATTCCACCGGAAAGGTCAGCACCAGCCGGGGATTGCCCCCCTGTGCGGCCCGTTGCAACAGCTCGGCATAAATGGTCTCGGGCGTGTCATGTTGCACCGGCAGGGCGGTCTGTTTGTCAAACAGCTGGCCGGCGCGGGAAAACAGAAGCTTCAGGTGGTCGTTCAGCTCCGTCATCGTGCCGACAGTGGAACGGCTGGAGCGCACCGGGTTGGTCTGGTCAATGGCAATAGCCGGCGGGACGCCCTCTACCTTGTCCACCGCGGGCTTGTCCATGCGGTCCAGAAACTGGCGCGCATAGGCCGAGAAAGTTTCGACGTAGCGGCGCTGACCTTCCGCATACAGCGTATCGAACACCAGACTGGACTTGCCGGAACCGCTGGGCCCGGTGACTACCGTCAATTCACCGGTGCGGATGTCCAGGTCCAGGTTCTTGAGGTTGTGTTGTCGCGCTCCGCGAATGCGGATGGTTCCCTGGGTCATGGTGGCTGCTCTTTCGAATGGGGACAGACATTCTAGGAGTTAGCCAATACCCTTTCACCGGTCCATGCGGAAGCGTTGGCCCTTGAAATTGAAGGTCGCACTGCTGGCGGTTACCTCTTCCAGGCGCACATCGGGTGCCACCTGACTGCCCCGGCTCATGATCTGGTCATTGATGATCAAGGTCCACTCAGGCGGTGAGTCGGAATACACCGCCCCGCTGATGTGCAGCGCAGGAATCTGGCGGCGCACGGCTTCCGGCAAATCGGCGTACGCAGTTACCGCGACGCCCACTGGACGGGCAGCGGGAGTCGGCAAGGGCGTGGGGGCGAGTGTGGATGTGGATGTGGATGTGGATGTGGATGTGGGTGTGGGTGCGGCTTGTGCGGCGGGCACACTGGTTGCCACATGGACCGTCGCAGGCGTGGTTGCCGGACCCGTTGCCTGACCAGCTGCCGGACTGGGCGCCGTAAGTGGCGCAGGTGCGGCCACGGCGCGCGCGGTTGCCGCAACCACCGGTGCCACCGCAGTACGCGGCAACTCCTTGGCAAGCGGTGCCGCACCCACCACAGGCGCCGGGCTTGCCGCCGCAACGGCGGGAGCGGCCACCGCTGTGGGCTCCGCTTTGGTAGCAACCGCAGCAGTGGCGGTAGAAGTTGCCGTGGGTATCGCAGCAGGCTGCATGCCGGGTTGTTGCATAGCAAGCGGCACAGCCCCAGTGGCAGCGCCTTCGGGCGCCCGCAATACCCACGCGGCGGTCACTGCAGCGAGCGCGACGCCCAGCACGGCGGCAATCCACCACGCTTTGGCATTGCTTGTGTGGGTGATGTAAATCGTGCTGTTGCCTTGGGAGGTGCTCAAACCGGGAATATGGCTGCGCTCACGTTCGGCTTCGGCCTTTTTCAATGCTTCCAGAATGTAGGACATGCTTAAGGGGCTCCCGTGTCCAAGGTGACGTTGTTGAGGCCCAGGGCCTTGTCCAGTTGCATGAATGTCATGGGGCCGGGATGGCCATCGGTCTTGATGCCCTGCCCCTTCTGAAACGCCTTGACGCGGCCTTTCAGCGCCGCATCCAGCGCTTGCGCAACCGGCGCACCTTTGCGCACGGTTTTGCCCTCCAGCATGGCAAGCCGATTCGACAACTCACCCATGGCAACGCTGGCAGCGCCATCCTGCAAATCCGCCACATAACCGGCGGGCGGCTGCCACAGGGTGGCGAATTCACCGCGCCACACCCGCGCCAGCGACGCGAGCGTCACACGATGCGGAGCGCCATCAACCAAAATGGTTGCGGCCTGGTCATTCAGGCCGGTCAACACGGCAAACGCCCATGCTTTGCCACCGGTTTGCAGCGTCAGCATGCCGGGGCGGTCCAGTTGCCGCAGCAATGGCACGGTGAGGTCAACCGTGCGGTGGCAGGCCAATTGCTTTGCTGCTGCGGCAAGGCATGGATCTTCAGCGTCTGCGCGCAGGCCCCACAACGCGCCCAGACTGCGCCATGCCGGCAACTCGGTGCTGGGCAGGCGCGCCAGCCATTTGTCTATGTCTTCGAGTGGCAACGCCGCTGCGACCGCCTTTGCTCCGTCAGCCGCTTTTTGCGGAGCGCCTGCACCTGCACCTGCACCTGCACCTGCACCTGCACCGGATGGGGATGGCAGTGGCGCCGACGCGGGAGTGGACGCGACCGGCGCAACTCCCGCGGCCGCTAACGGCACTGGGCCGCGCGCGGCCTGCCTGGATGTCAAGGCATAGCCCAGACCCATGACCAACGCCAGACTGCCGCCCACCATCAAGGCGTAGGGAAGCGCATGCATCCAGCGCGAAGGCGGCCGTGCCCCAAAAATCTCGACCGCAGCCTTGTCCACCATCTTGCGGTCAATGGTGTGCACACCGTTGGCCCAGGCCCCCAGCAACACCCGTCCGCACAACAGATTGATGCGCCGTGGCACACCACCGGTCAGTGCAAATATGCGGCGCTGGGCCCGGTCATCAATCGGCGACGGCCCGGTGTGGCCGGCTACCGTCAGGCGGTGTTGGATGTACTGCCGCGTCTCCAGCTCGTTAAGCGACTCCAGGTGATAGCGGGCTATCACTCGCTGCGCCAATTGCTCCAGATCCGGGCGCTCCAGCATGGCTCGCAACTCAGGCTGTCCGATCAACACTATCTGCAGCAGCTTGCGCTCGTATGTCTCCAGATTGGTGAGCAGGCGCAGTTGCTCCAGCACATCGCGTGTGAGGTTTTGCGCTTCGTCAATGATGAGCACACTGCTCTGCCCCGCCGCATGGCTTTGGAGCAAGTAGGTGTTGAGCGCATCGACGTACGACTTCAGGCT
>Ga0228698_1001136_pt1 | contig 14086 bp, 18 predicted proteins | sample McNCre117_Aug_MG_FD_178015 | JGI IMG/M metagenome (GOLD analysis project Ga0228698, IMG submission 178015) | Freshwater microbial communities from McNutts Creek, Athens, Georgia, United States - 1-17_Aug_MG | ecosystem: Environmental > Aquatic > Freshwater > Creek | place: USA: Georgia...
GGCATGCGAACTTGAAATTCATCCAACGGCTCTCATAATATGAATCGCAACTATACCCAGTGAATCATTTAAGCAAGCCGAGGCCGACGACCGGGAGGCCGGACGAGACAAGGCGGGAAACGCTTTTCAACCGTTCGCCGTGCCGTAGCCGTGGAAACGTTAAATGCCGACGCAACATCGACCAACGACAGACCAGAAGAACAATAAAAAGCGACTAACTCGTCTTCCTGAGAAGGAGTGAGCGCAGGGAGGGGACCCCAACGTTTACCACGGGCACGCGCAGCAGCCTGACCAGCAAGCACACGCTCCCGAATGATTGACCGCTCCAACTGAGCCACCGCGCCGAGTATTTGATAGACAAACTCACCAATAGGTGTTGACGTGTCGATAGGCTCCGTAAGACTACGGACAGAGGCACCAATATTGCGGAGCCGGTTCAGGATAGAAAGCAGGTCCGACAGTGACCGCGCCATACGGTCCAATTTCCAGACCACAAGCACATCACCAGCGCAGAGAGAGCGCAAGGCTTTTTGTAGCTCAGGCCGAGGCCCGACACCGGAGCCAGATTCAACAAACACAGACGACACACCGAGCTTTTCCAGTGCATCCAACTGGAGCGCCGTATCTTGCTCCGAAGTACTCACACGCGCGTAACCGATTAAAGCCAATTGAACCCCCTTGCTATGTTTTTTGTAGCAGTCTACAGGGAGAGCAATAACCACAAAATTCAAATGTTCACGCATGAACTTTGCCAGGGTCCGGTTCAGTACAGAGCCAATAAGACCGGCTGTTCGCGTCTGCGCGATGGCTCACGATCACATCACCGTCATCACACTGGAAGCACAGCGCAATGACCTCAGCCATGGACATATTGGTGAAGTACATGACCTTGGACTTAGGGACCACAACCCCGCGTGAGCGGGTGTACCGCTGTGATTCTTCGGGGGCATCCTCGTAGTCTTTCAGGATGTACTTAGACACGTAACTAGCCATCTTGGCTAAGCTCATTTTGCGGGTGCGGGCGTTGCCCTTTTTGTTCTTACCACCGACAAAACACATGCCGTTATTTTTACCAACGATAGACCGCCAGATGCGGGTGCCCAACTCATAAGCCTTAATTTTCGTGCCCTTGTACTCCGCGTGTTTTGGCAGCTTATGAGTGGCAATATGGACATGCATCGCGCCACGTTCTTGACGCTCGAAGGAGGCACAAAAGCGGAACTCACCGAGCGCCCTTTTCATGCGCTTGTGCCAGATCGAAAAGTGCTTTTTGCAGAGGTCCCGATCTTCCTGATTTTCCCGATAGGTGAGAGTCATTAGCTCGTCAAAGCCCTCAGACTTAATGACCCTACGGCACATTGTTTGCGCCCGTTTTGCGTTGCGTCTAAGGGCAGCTAGACGCCTTTCTTCGGCTTCCTCGACTTGTTGCAAAGAAGGCTGATCGGGGAACTGATCTAGCACCGGTTGATAGGGGACCTCTTCCCAATCAATCGTATTGCGCACCGATATTTCACGGTGACCATTGACCTCAAACACACGAACTGCCCACGATGTCGGGTTGAATTCACCCTCAAGCTGGATTGTTTCCCCGAAACCCTTGATAATCTTTTTCATTGGTTGATACCTGACTTATTGACCGATCACGAAGCCCTAACGGTTGCAGCCGTTGAGGGCTTTATTTTTTGGCTTATCGAAACTTCGAGCGCCAGCGCACAAGGCGCAGCTCAAGCCGCCCCGCATCCCTGAATCTCTGGGTATTGCCCTCGGAGAGAAGAAGGCGATCAGTCCGACGATCAGCCCAACGGACAGCCAAATTCAACAGGTAAAAAATCGCCGTTTTCATACGCTTTTCCTAAAGTGAGTTATTAATAAATTAGGCGGCGCTGCGCGCCGCCCTCAGGGGCGCTACCGCACCCCGTCGGGCATCGCTCGCCCGCACGTAGCGAGAAACGATGGACATGGCATCAGAGGGAGGGAGTTTTGAGGCCAATGCCAGTACACGAGCCATCGCAGGGTCAGGCCGCGTCACTGGAGGGCGCACACGCGGTTTTTCTGCGGGAGAAAGGGCCTTACCTACCCAAGCCGACAAAGAGGCCCACAGGCCCGCTTTTTGAGGTTCCATGAAGCGCCCGTGTGTATGCCAAGGAGAAAGGACCGAGTGAGTGCCGTGGGCGTAATTGGCTTGGAACACTTGCCGCGTGTCGTAACACTTTTCCACATCTTTGCCGATGAACTGAAAGCGGTTGCACACCAAATCCTGAGGGTTCACGCCGATGCGGTACACGGCAGCATGGAAGCGAGGGAAGTAGCCCGCTTTTTCTCCAAAGAGCGCGGAGAGAATGCCGCCGATGAAAGGAATACGCACCTTGTCAAACCGCGTATGGCGCACGGTCTGTTCAATGAAGGATTCGCGGAGCTGCTTATCCACCTGGGCGACGTTTTGCATGATGTACCACGTATCCCAACCGTGCTTGCGGCCGTGGGCGAAATAGTCCAAAACGTCTGCACGGTCCTTGTCAGCAAAACTGCGGGTATTGAGCCACGTTCCCAGCTCGTCGAGAAACATGCCGCCGTTCAATTCCTCGTCATAGCTTGCATTGCCAGACCCCACCGCCAGCAGATCAAACGCCTTTGGCTTGTCAGGCACGCGGACATAGCTGTTTTTGGAGTACGGGCCGAACATGGCCAGCAGATCGACGTCTAAGTTTGTAGCGACGCGACGGGAATTTTTGAGGTATCGATCGCGTATCAAAATGATCGCGTGCTTGCTTTTACCGGTCCCCTTTTTACCGGTGAGCGCGTAGTCAGTCACGGACGCACCTAGGAGCGCAGCCCCACCACTCCGAGAACACCTGAGTGCGGGTATAGACAGGGGATGCAGCGCAGCCAGAGAGGGCCACCAACACCACCGCCAGAAGGAGCGCCCCGCCCTTAGTTGGAGTAATTCTGGATGCCATCTTTTTGGATTTTGTAGAGGGACGTAGAAATCCAGACGGAACCAATGCAGGACATGACCGCGCCCGCATTAGGCGGGATGAACATGCCCAAGCCCATCCAGAACAAACGCACCCAACTGACACCACCAGAGCCACCACCAGACCCCAAGCCGGAGGCCATGCCGAAGAGTGACGAGAGACACACATAGACGCTAATCAGAAAGGCCGCAAGGACCGCGAGCCATGTGGTGTAGCTCGCAAATTTGAGGGCCAGCTTAAAGCCCATGAACTTACTAAACAGCTCCACCAACGCCGAAGCGATGGAGCCAATGAGGGTTGCAAGTAACGGCATTTAGACCACCTTTTTAATCATGCCGAGGCAGAGGAACAAAGCACCCAGCGCCCAGATGTAAGACATGACGGAGCGCGTGCCGTCAACCACATCACAGGCGTCTAACTGACCCATGGGCGCACCCTTGTAATCAGGGAGCTTGATAGGCTCGCAAGAGGCCAGCGCAGGAGCAAAGAAAAAAAGGTTCCAGCCAGTGAAGAAAGGCTTGTCACCATTGCCGCCAATCGTGGTGCGGTTCTCGTCTGCCTTGGCCTGGTAGTCATCCAGCGAGGGCAGATACTGACCCTTTGGCAGAGCCTCAGGCGTGCCGGTTTCATCAATCTTGCAAGCAGGACCGCCGGGATACCCGCAGGTTTTGATATCAGGCGTAGCCGCCGCCGTAGTGGGTTGAGTAGGGAGAGGGTTGCCGGTTACCGTGGTGCTAACGGGAGCGACCACACCAGACGGCGAGGTAGTCGTCTTCTTGCTTTCCTCAGTCACCGTGACCGAATCAGGACCGTAGGCAAGTTTCTTGGTCCGCTGGTCCGTAGTGCTCGACCCATCCGGCCACGCCGTAATAGAGGGCGCAAGGGGCACCTCAAGAGGGCCAGTAATTTGATAGGGTCGAGGTAGCTCTATCGTCTCGCCGGAGGCCACAGCATCTGCCAGCACCTTGCCAATCGCGGAAGTCTCAGGCCAGCCGGACTTAGCCGCTATTGCGTCTTGCAACTCTTGGACACTGGACGGAGCAGAAGCAGGAACAGGAGGGACGGAAGCACCGCGAACCACACCGAACACAGCAGTGTAATTGCCGTCCAACATGCCCGCGCAGGCGTAATTGCCACCCTCATACATGACACTAGGGCCACCCTTCAAGCGTGGGGAGTAATACTCCAACAACGCACCCCAGTTTGTCCCACAGGCTTGCGAAGGCGTAGAGAACGGGCCACGCTGACCGACGCCGTACATGAACCACTCATAACAGGGGGCCGTGCCACAAACGAGAGGATCCACCTTTGTGACCACGGCAGGCCCCGTATCGTTGACCCGTGCGCAGTTATAGCCAAGCTCGTTGCACAGGTCATACAGGTTTTTCGCGATCACCAACGCGCCGGCTGTTTTGAGGGCAAAGTTGCCAACAGCGCGAGCAATGACAGCAGCACTCGGACGAGAGCGGACAGCGATTGCAGCAGTGCGGGAATCCCCAACGGCAACGGACTGCGCGGCCTCAGCGTAAACAGAACCGTTAGCAGGCGGAGGAAAGGCCACGGAGGACGCATTAGCCGCCGTAGCCGTGCCGCCTGAGTACGTCACCACATTGCCAGCCACTGAAGGAGCGAACACCGGAGAGACACCGGCGGGCAGTGCCTGAGCATGAGCGCCAGAGGCCAGCAACGCACCCAAGAAGAGAAAGACCACGCACCACGCCCACAGGTTGAGGCAGACACGCATGAACGGGGAGACTTTGTACATAGTTGCGGCCCTGATTACTTACCAATGGGCAGTGCACTGCCCACCAGAAAGCCGACTAGGCTTAAGCAGCGCCCTTAGAACGCTTAATCCACTTCACGCCAATGCCGATGCCGACAGAAGCGATTGCCAGACCGAACATCACAGGGCCGAAACCAGCGCTGGAAGTGGTCAAGGTTTGCACGGCTTCGAGAGCCGTGGCAGGGTCAGCAGCGCGGGCAGCTTGTGCAGCCAACAAGGGAGCGGACAGGGCCGCCAGACGGAGCAGTTTTGCTTTCATAGCATTACCTTTCAAAGAGGCCGCAGCCTCGACAGTGCGGGATTGCACCCATAAAGCCGGACAAGCCGGTTTTATGGCTGTAATCCCTTGGACCCCTTGACACCGCGGGCAGGGACAGAGCGCCCAGCAGCCGCCACCCTTGCGCACCGGATAGAGCTCTGCTTTCACCTTAGAAAACTGCGTTTTCACGGCAAAAGCGCCGCCTTGGTTTGCCAGCAGAACAGCCGGACTACCGGAGACACCCCGCGCCGGAGGGAGCTTTGCTTTCACCTTAGAAAACTCCGTTTTCACGGCGAAAGCGCCGCCTTGGTACGCGCCACACCCGAACAGCCAAACAGCCGCCCCAAACCGTGGCTTGCAGCTCGCCCGCATGGACAACCACCCCGACCACAAGGGCCTGCCCTTGTGGACGGCCCTACGGGTCCGGCGGTTGCCCACACTGGAGCTGACGCGCCCGCCGTGGACAACTTGTTTTTTCAAAACAAGATTGACCACCGCTGGCTTTGCCCTACCACTTTTTTTAAATTCCCTTTTCTCTGCTTTCAGCATGGGGAACCCCTCAGGCGGCATACATGGCCGTCTTGACCATGCGCACCTTGCTGCCCAAGGCGTACCCGATTGCCCACGCTAGGAGGTAGGCCGCTACATAGCTAGTCATGGCACTTCACCCCGCAACCCGGGCCTGATGCAGGCAGGTTTGCCAGCACCGGATTGACCACCACGGGACCACCCACGGCCCAAGGGTTTTTCCACGCATTGACGGCCTTGTAGACGCCGAGCAGGACCACGGCGAGGACGACCCATGCAATGACGCGGCCCCTCATGACAGCAGCCCCGATACGTAACCGACCGCGAACAGCACCACCACAAAGCCCCCGTTCAGGAGCTGTGCGAGCTGGTCAAAATCTGCCGTGGACACGTTAGACCTTCGGAGCAGCCGGCGCTACTGGAGCGGAGGGAGCGGGCGCAGGCTTGCCCATCATGGGCACGGGCGTGAGGCTGACCAGCTGAGACACGATGTCGCCACGGTTGTCCCCGTAAGTCACCTGAGCCATGGAGAAACCAGCGCGATAGGTACCGGTTGTCAGACCCTCTAACAGAGGTTCGGAGAGACGGAGGTTGCCAGCGCACTCCACATCGCCGTTGTCTAGCAAGACGTTAACGACAGCCTGACGGACTGGATATTCAGTGCCGTCACGCTTCTTGCGCATCTCGTTGACGATTTTGAGGATTTGAACAGTGGAACTGAATGCCATGGAAGTACCTTTAAACGGTTAGTTTTGACGGGCCAAAAGCGACCCCGTATGCCCTGACCCGCAGGACATGCGGGAGGCTTTAGGTACGATCAAAGAATGAGCAACAGATACCGACTGCCGGAGAAGGTGAAGGAGCGACAAACGGAGGAACTGCGCCGCCGGTTTGCAAACTTTTCGCGGCGAAACCTAAGAAAGAGCGCAGGACCAGAGAAAAGCAAGAGCTGGAAAAAAGCCGCACTAATCGGGCTTTTACTGACGTGGGCAATCGTGAAAGCTTGGAAGCTGACACACCCATAAAACGGAAGCCCACCAGTGGGCCGGAGAGGCTCGGAGTCGTCAAACAAAGGAACCCCTCGTTTACACCCACTGGAGGGCAAGCGAGATAGACAGGAAACAGGGACATGGTGACGACTCCAATTAATCTAACAACTCGTTAGAAATTTAATTAGAGCACACTTCTAACGGGCTGTTAAGCAATTTCTTAACAACCAGTGAAATAATTGCGTCAGAAAGTGAGGTAGCCCATGACTAGCACCATGCAACTGTTAGAAAAAGCACTGACCGTGAAGAAAGCGTCGCACTGGGCGAACGACCTAAACCTATCGAACGCCACATTCACGATGGCAAGCAAACGAGGGCGACTGAGCCCGACGCTAGCAGGCAACATAGCAATACAACTAGGCGAAAACCCAGAGCACTGGATGGCAGTCGCAGCACTGGAAGCAGAACCGGAATCACCGCTAAAAGCGATGCTTCAAAAGACGTTTGAGAAGGTTAAGAATCTGTACTTTCCGACCCTATTTAACGGCCCGTCGACGCTTGTAGTTCAAATACTCGGAACGCGGATTACAGACACGACAAATAGCACCCCGCGCCGCGCCATATCCAACGCCCCAATAGGCAGCACATTCCGCAATCGTGTACCCGCCTTCGAGGTACATAGAGACTAAATTCTTTTCCGTCTCAGCATCCATGCCCCGAGGGGCGCCCCATCGTTGCCCACGGGAGCGGGCAGCAGCTTGACCAGCCATTACACGCTCCCGAATCATCGACCTTTCCAACTGAGCCACAGCACCCAAAATCTGAAAGGTGAATTCACCTATCGGGGAGCTTGTATCAATCGGCTCAGTCAGGCTTTTGATCGTTGCACCAGCAGCCCGCAGCCGACCCAATATGCCGAGCAAATCGGACAAGGAACGCGCCACGCGATCGAGTTTCCAGACCACCAAGCAATCACCATAGCACAGCGAATTTAACGCTATCTGGAGCTGGGGACGTGGCCCTACGCCTGAACCAGATTCGACATACACACGATGCACACCAGCCATCGCCAACGCATCACGCTGCAACGCCGTGTCCTGATCAACTGTTGAGACACGCGCATAACCAATTATGGCCATTTCACCCCTTTCTGCTATGTTTTTCATAGCAGTCTACAGGGAGAGGAATAACCCCAAAATTCAAATGTTCACGCATGAACTTTGTCGGGGTCCGGCTCAGTACAGAGCCAATAAGACCGGCTGTTTGAATCTGCCCGATGGCTCACGATCACATCACCGTCATCACACTGGAAACACAAACCGATGATCTCAGCCATGGACATATTGGTGAAGTACATCACCTTGGACTTAGGCACATCAGTACCACGTGAACGCGTATATCGCTGTGATTCCTCGGGGGCATCCTCGTAATCCTTGAGGATGTATTTAGACACGTAAGAAGCCATTTTTGCGAGGCTCATGCGCCGTGCACCAGGGGCGCCGAACTTGGACCGACCACCCACAAAACACAGCCCATTGTTATCACCCACGATAGACCGCCAAATGCGGGTTCCAAGCTCGAAAGCCTTGACGGTAACTTCACGCGAAGCACCGCCCTTACCCTGTTTAAACGTAACCATTTTGGGCAGCTTATGCGTGGCAATGTGGACATGCATTGCGCCACGTTCCTGACGCTCAAATGAGGCACAGAAACGGAATTCTCCGAGAGCTTTCTTCATCCTTTTGTGCCAGATAGCAAAATGCTTTTTGCATAGCTCACGGTCTGTCTGATTTTCCCGATAGGTAAGCGTCATCAGCTCGTCAAAGCCCTCAGACTTTATGACCCTACGGCACATGGTCTGCGCCCGCTTTGCATTGCGCCTGAGAGCCGCTAAACGCCGCTCTTCGGCTTCCTCGATTTGTTGCAGCGAAGGCTGATCGGGGAACTGATCTAGCACCGGTTGATAGGGCACTTCCTCCCAATCAATCGTATTGCGCACCGATATTTCACGGTGACCATTCACCTCAAACACACGAACTGCCCACGATGTAGGGTTGAATTCACCCTCAAGCTGGATTGTTTCGCCGAAACCCTTGATAATCTTTTTCATTGGTTGACACCACTTCTGTTAACTGATCACGAAGCCCTAACGGTTGCAGCCGTTGAGGGCTTTATTTTTTGACCCTCAGGGGCAAGAACACGATGTGCGCAGGACCATGACCACCGGAATCGCAAAGGACATTCCAGCGATCACACCGAAACAAATACGGTCAAACCAAACGTCCGAAATTTCCAAGCTGAAACGGCGCATAAATCGTTATTTCCTAAAGTGAGTTATTAATAAATTAGGCGGCGCTGCGCGCCGCCCTCAGGGGCGCTACCGCACCCCGTCGGGCATCGCTCGCCCGCACGTAGCGAGAAACGATGGACATGGCATCAGAGGGAGGGAGTTTTGAGGCCAATGCCAGTACACGAGCCATCGCAGGGTCAGGCCGCGTCACTGGAGGGCGCACACGCGGTTTTTCTGCGGGAGAAAGGGCCTTACCTACCCAAGCCGACAAAGAGGCCCACAGGCCCGCTTTTTGAGGTTCCATGAAGCGCCCGTGTGTATGCCAAGGAGAAAGGACCGAGTGAGTGCCGTGGGCGTAATTGGCTTGGAACACTTGCCGCGTGTCGTAACACTTTTCCACATCTTTGCCGATGAACTGAAAGCGGTTGCACACCAAATCCTGAGGGTTCACGCCGATGCGGTACACGGCAGCATGGAAGCGAGGGAAGTAGCCCGCTTTTTCTCCAAAGAGCGCGGAGAGAATGCCGCCGATGAAAGGAATACGCACCTTGTCAAACCGCGTATGGCGCACGGTCTGTTCAATGAAGGATTCGCGGAGCTGCTTATCCACCTGGGCGACGTTTTGCATGATGTACCACGTATCCCAACCGTGCTTGCGGCCGTGGGCGAAATAGTCCAAAACGTCTGCACGGTCCTTGTCAGCAAAACTGCGGGTATTGAGCCACGTTCCCAGCTCGTCGAGAAACATGCCGCCGTTCAATTCCTCGTCATAGCTTGCATTGCCAGACCCCACCGCCAGCAGATCAAACGCCTTTGGCTTGTCAGGCACGCGGACATAGCTGTTTTTGGAGTACGGGCCGAACATGGCCAGCAGATCGACGTCTAAGTTTGTAGCGACGCGACGGGAATTTTTGAGGTATCGATCGCGTATCAAAATGATCGCGTGCTTGCTTTTACCGGTCCCCTTTTTACCGGTGAGCGCGTAGTCAGTCACGGACGCACCTAGGAGCGCAGCCCCACCACTCCGAGAACACCTGAGTGCGGGTATAGACAGGGGATGCAGCGCAGCCAGAGAGGGCCACCAACACCACCGCCAGAAGGAGCGCCCCGCCCTTAGTTGGAGTAATTCTGGATGCCATCTTTTTGGATTTTGTAGAGGGACGTAGAAATCCAGACGGAACCAATGCAGGACATGACCGCGCCCGCATTAGGCGGGATGAACATGCCCAAGCCCATCCAGAACAAACGCACCCAACTGACACCACCAGAGCCACCACCAGACCCCAAGCCGGAGGCCATGCCGAAGAGTGACGAGAGACACACATAGACGCTAATCAGAAAGGCCGCAAGGACCGCGAGCCATGTGGTGTAGCTCGCAAATTTGAGGGCCAGCTTAAAGCCCATGAACTTACTAAACAGCTCCACCAACGCCGAAGCGATGGAGCCAATGAGGGTTGCAAGTAACGGCATTTAGACCACCTTTTTAATCATGCCGAGGCAGAGGAACAAAGCACCCAGCGCCCAGATGTAAGACATGACGGAGCGCGTGCCGTCAACCACATCACAGGCGTCTAACTGACCCATGGGCGCACCCTTGTAATCAGGGAGCTTGATAGGCTCGCAAGAGGCCAGCGCAGGAGCAAAGAAAAAAAGGTTCCAGCCAGTGAAGAAAGGCTTGTCACCATTGCCGCCAATCGTGGTGCGGTTCTCGTCTGCCTTGGCCTGGTAGTCATCCAGCGAGGGCAGATACTGACCCTTTGGCAGAGCCTCAGGCGTGCCGGTTTCATCAATCTTGCAAGCAGGACCGCCGGGATACCCGCAGGTTTTGATATCAGGCGTAGCCGCCGCCGTAGTGGGTTGAGTAGGGAGAGGGTTGCCGGTTACCGTGGTGCTAACGGGAGCGACCACACCAGACGGCGAGGTAGTCGTCTTCTTGCTTTCCTCAGTCACCGTGACCGAATCAGGACCGTAGGCAAGTTTCTTGGTCCGCTGGTCCGTAGTGCTCGACCCATCCGGCCACGCCGTAATAGAGGGCGCAAGGGGCACCTCAAGAGGGCCAGTAATTTGATAGGGTCGAGGTAGCTCTATCGTCTCGCCGGAGGCCACAGCATCTGCCAGCACCTTGCCAATCGCGGAAGTCTCAGGCCAGCCGGACTTAGCCGCTATTGCGTCTTGCAACTCTTGGACACTGGACGGAGCAGAAGCAGGAACAGGAGGGACGGAAGCACCGCGAACCACACCGAACACAGCAGTGTAATTGCCGTCCAACATGCCCGCGCAGGCGTAATTGCCACCCTCATACATGACACTAGGGCCACCCTTCAAGCGTGGGGAGTAATACTCCAACAACGCACCCCAGTTTGTCCCACAGGCTTGCGAAGGCGTAGAGAACGGGCCACGCTGACCGACGCCGTACATGAACCACTCATAACAGGGGGCCGTGCCACAAACGAGAGGATCCACCTTTGTGACCACGGCAGGCCCCGTATCGTTGACCCGTGCGCAGTTATAGCCAAGCTCGTTGCACAGGTCATACAGGTTTTTCGCGATCACCAACGCGCCGGCTGTTTTGAGGGCAAAGTTGCCAACAGCGCGAGCAATGACAGCAGCACTCGGACGAGAGCGGACAGCGATTGCAGCAGTGCGGGAATCCCCAACGGCAACGGACTGCGCGGCCTCAGCGTAAACAGAACCGTTAGCAGGCGGAGGAAAGGCCACGGAGGACGCATTAGCCGCCGTAGCCGTGCCGCCTGAGTACGTCACCACATTGCCAGCCACTGAAGGAGCGAACACCGGAGAGACACCGGCGGGCAGTGCCTGAGCATGAGCGCCAGAGGCCAGCAACGCACCCAAGAAGAGAAAGACCACGCACCACGCCCACAGGTTGAGGCAGACACGCATGAACGGGGAGACTTTGTACATAGTTGCGGCCCTGATTACTTACCAATGGGCAGTGCACTGCCCACCAGAAAGCCGACTAGGCTTAAGCAGCGCCCTTAGAACGCTTAATCCACTTCACGCCAATGCCGATGCCGACAGAAGCGATTGCCAGACCGAACATCACAGGGCCGAAACCAGCGCTGGAAGTGGTCAAGGTTTGCACGGCTTCGAGAGCCGTGGCAGGGTCAGCAGCGCGGGCAGCTTGTGCAGCCAACAAGGGAGCGGACAGGGCCGCCAGACGGAGCAGTTTTGCTTTCATAGCATTACCTTTCAAAGAGGCCGCAGCCTCGACAGTGCGGGATTGCACCCATAAAGCCGGACAAGCCGGTTTTATGGCTGTAATCCCTTGGACCCCTTGACACCGCGGGCAGGGACAGAGCGCCCAGCAGCCGCCACCCTTGCGCACCGGATAGAGCTCTGCTTTCACCTTAGAAAACTGCGTTTTCACGGCAAAAGCGCCGCCTTGGTTCGCCAACGAAACAGCCGGACTACCGGAGACACGCCGCGCCGGTTGCAGCTCTGCTTTCACCTTAGAAAACTGCGTTTTCACGGTGAAAGCGCCGCCTTGGCACTCGACAGACCCAAACAGCCGAACAGCCGCTCCAAACCGTGGCTTGCAGCTCGCCCGTGTGGACAACCGCCCCGACCACAAGGGCCTGCCCTTGTGGACGGCCCTCCGGGTCCGGCAGTTGCCCACACTGGAGCTGACGCGCCCGCCGTGGACAACTTGTTTTTTCAAAACAAGATTGCCCACCGCTGGCTTTGCCCTACCAGTTTTTAAAAATTCCCTTTTCTCTGCCTTCAGCATGGGGAACCTCAGGCCGCATACATGGCGGTTTTGACCATGCGCACCTTGCTGCCCAAGGCGTACCCGATCGCCCACGCAAGTAAGTAGGCTGCTACATAGCTAGTCATGACACTTCACCCCGCAACCTGGGCCCGACGCGGGCAGGTTCGCCAGCACCGGATTGACGACCACGGGACCACCGACGGCCCAAGGGTTTTTCCACGCGTTGACGGCCCTGTAGACGCCGAGCAGGACCACAGCAAGGACGACCCATGCAATCACACGGCCTCTCATGACAGCAGCCCCGACACGTAGCCGACCGCGAACAGCACCACCACAAAACCCCCGTTAAGGAGCTGCGCCAGTTGCTCGAAATCTGCCGTGGACACGTCAGACCTTTGGAGCAGCCGGAGCTACTGGAGCGGGAGCAGGACGGCCCATTTGAGGCACAGGGGTGAGGCTCACCAGCTGGGTCACAATGTCGCCACGGTTGTCGCCATAGGCCTGCTGGACGATGGAGAAGCCGGCACGGTATGTGCCGGTTGTCAGATTTTCAAGAAGCGACTCTGTTAGACGGAGGTTGCCAGCGCACTCAACATCACCGTTATCTAGAAGGACGTTCACCACGGCCTGACGAACTTGGTACGGCGTACCGTCTTTACGCTTTTTTTCCTCGTTGACGATTTTGAGGATTTGAACTGTGGAGCTGAATGCCATGTTGAGACCTTTGAATGGTTAGTTTTGAAGGGCCAAAAGCGACCCCGTATGCCCTGACCCGCAGGACATGCGGGAGGCTTTACAGACGCCAGCAGCAGGCGTGCCCATGGAAAAAATCACCAGTTACGCATGAGTGAATAGGGCCAGCAGTGACAGACCCGCGAGGAATACGGCCCGTCGCGTCCAGCGAGTCCTTGAACAGATCAAACGTGTCAAAGCCGCCGTAATCCCAACGAATATCAGCCTGATCGGGCATGCGGGTGTAATCCGCTGTGATAGTCCCGCAGAACTGAGGAGGGGCCACAGATGGACCAGAGAGCGCGGAGTCGTCAAACAGAACGCCCTCGTTTTCATCCACCTGAGGCCCCAAAACCTGAGCAGCTTCAAAGGCGCAGGCCTCGTACAAATTGAAAGAAATGTGAGAGGCGGGTAAAGACAGGGACATGGCGACGACTCCAAGATATAGTGCTTATGTGCAACGATCTGCACATATTGTAAGTATAGCAGAAAGCTGCACAAATGTGCAATTATTAGATTGGAGTTTTCTATGGATATCCGAGAGCTGATAGCCCTAGCGTCAATCCGAAGCGGGAAGAAGAAACGCGAGCTGGCTACAGAAATGGGCCATGCAGATGAAAGCCGCGTGAGCAAGATAGGCGCAGGCAGGCTGAAAGCAAACGCCTCAGAGCTGATCTACCTAGCCAAACAAGCGAAGCTAGACCCAATCGAAGTGCTAGCGAGCTTTGAACGGGAACAACACCCAGAGCTAGCATCAGTATGGGACGAGCTGCTATCGGTTCAGGCTCTATACCCAGTGA
>Ga0228698_1001137_pt1 | contig 14079 bp, 16 predicted proteins | sample McNCre117_Aug_MG_FD_178015 | JGI IMG/M metagenome (GOLD analysis project Ga0228698, IMG submission 178015) | Freshwater microbial communities from McNutts Creek, Athens, Georgia, United States - 1-17_Aug_MG | ecosystem: Environmental > Aquatic > Freshwater > Creek | place: USA: Georgia...
AAATACGAGGCGTATACCTCATACGGTGAGCATTTCTGAGCGCAGTCCAACGAAGTATGAGGTGGTTTTAGCATGTTCGCCCCAATCCACACCCCCACCTTTACCCCATGTACAGAGGGAACAAATAGCGTACAATAGCCCTGTGCTCTATGGAGGAGGCGCATCCAGTATCAACTTAGTAATAAATCAACAATAGTATGGCAACAGCAAAGCCAGCAGCAAAGAAGGCAAATTCAGCATTCATGAAGCCGATGACGATTTCAGCAGAACTTGCTGCGGTCGTTGGAAAGGGACCAATGCCTCGCTCTGAGGTGGTCAAGGGACTCTGGGCATACATCAAGAAGAATAATCTTCAGGACGCAAAGAACAAGCGCAACATCAACGCTGACGCTGCGCTCACTGCAGTATTCGGCGGCAAGAAGATGGTGAACATGTTTGAAATGACCAAGCTCGTTTCAAAGCACCTCTCATAATTTTTAGAGAGGAAAGAAAAAGAATGGTAAAAGAAACCCCCCGCGAGGCTTTGCCTCGCGGGGGGTTTCTGGTTGTCGTACGTGGCGCGCTAGTGCGCAAACGCCACGGTCTCCACGCTCTTCGCACCCGCATGCATGAGTGCACGCCGTGCTTCGGTGAGGGTCGTGCCGGTGGTCGCGACATCGTCCACGAGTATGAAATGCTTCCCGCGTACGTGCTCACGTTTTTCCTCCGGCACTGCAAATGCACCGGCGAGGTTCGTGAGTCGCTCGCTGCGGCCGAGCTGTGTCTGCGGTGTCGTTTCCCGCACGCGCGCGAGGAACGACGCGTCATACTGCATGAGCGGGTCCTCGCACACTTTTTTCAACACTTCCTCTACTTGGTTGTATCCGCGCTCCTTTGCACGCTTCGGTGAAAGGGGAATGGGTATGAGTGTCGGCACGTCATCGTAGTGTGAAGAAAAGTACTCGCTGAGCACGTGTGCCATGAGCGCATGAGCATGTGCATTCTTTTTATACTTCGCTTCCCAGACGAGCGCGCGGACGTGCTCGTTGCGATACGAAGTGAGTCCGACACCTTGAGGGAGTGGTGATACATGAAGGAGCGCATCCATGTCTGCAGCGGTTAGCCCGCGCACAAGCGCTTGCTCGGTGGTATCCGGAAAGACAATCGACAGCAGTGTGTGGAAAATATTCATACAAAGCACTGGTTGCACCCAGTCTACATGATAGACTAAAAGAAATAGAGTATGGCCTTTGGTATTAAAAAAATAGGACAGTTTCTTGATACGAGTGCCCTCACGGGCAATCACAGTGTTGTTGGTATCGACATTGGGACGTCGTCGGTGAAAGTCGTAGGTCTCACTGAAGGAAAGAATGGCGCTGAGCTCGAGACCTACGGCGAGCTGCAGCTTGGTCCCTATGCAGGGCTTGAGATTGGGCGCACGGTAAACCTCGACGCGGGGAAGCTCGGTCTCGCACTCACGGACATTCTTCGCGAAGCAAATGTCACTGCACGAAATGCTGCGCTCGCAATCCCAAACTCGGCGAGCTTCATTGCAGCGGTAGAGTTTCCGACACGCGACCAAGCAAAGCTTGCATCAATGGTGCCCATTGAGGCTCGTAAGTATATTCCGGTACCCATAAACGAAGTGACACTTGATTGGTTTATGATTCCGCCACGCGCACAAGTCGCAGAGGCAGCGCCCGTGCAAACACCTGAAAGTACACACGTGCTACTCGCAGCAATTTTCAATGAAGCGCTTCACAAGTATCGAAGCGCGGTACAGCACGCAGGTGTCGCAGTAGGCTTAAACGAGATGGAATCATTTAGCGTGATTCGTTCATCCATTCACGAAGACGATGAGACCGTGATGATCATGGATCTCGGCGCCTCGTCTGCAAAAATGTATATTGTGGCGAACGGGATTCTCCATGAGTCACACCGGATACCGATTGGCGGACAAGACCTCACCATGGCCATTGTTGAAACCATGAAGCTCAGTCATGGGGAAGCAGAGGAGGCTAAGCGTCAAATGGGGTTTGTTGCAGGTGACGGCTATGACCCACGTCTTGTTGAGGCGTTGACGCGTCCCATTGAGCGTATCATCAATGAAACAAGGCGTGTGATTGCACGGTATGAAAGTGAAGGTCCTGAAAAAATCAATAAGATTTTTCTCACGGGTGGTGGTTCATCGCTGAAAGGGATCACCGAATCATTTACCACAGCATTTTCTATTCCGGTTGTTCGTGCGAACCCATTTTCAAAAGTTGCGTACCCAGCCTTTCTTGAAGAAACGCTCAAAGAAGCAGGACCGTCGTTTGCTGTAGCGATTGGCATCGCACTCCGTCGACTGATTGAAAAATAATTTCTAAAATTTTTCGGTACGCTGTCCACACTCAAAGGCTATCGTGAGCGTGCGTAACTCCGTATACTATTTCTAATGGACCCAGTACCTCAGTCATCGTTCATTCCGCGACAGGGAGGAAATATGGTGGCGGAACCACCACGAAAAAGAAGAGGACACTTCAATGTCTTGAGTTTTTTCGCGATGATTTTTTTCTTTGGCTCAATTATCCTTGCTATGGGTGTATGGTTTCTTGAGCGGAACCACGAGCACACCCTAAATGCAAAGAAAGATGAGCTTGCAGGCAAGCGCTCTCTCTTTAAGCAAGATACTATGGATAGTATCCGTATACTCGACACGCGCATTCGTACTGCAGAATATCTCATGGATAGCCATGTATCGCCGTCGCGTCTCTTCGATGTCCTCGAACGCACCACTCAGGAGCATATTCAGTACACGTCATTTGATTTTGGCCGCAGGCCGTCGGGCAATGTGAGTGTTTCCATGGCTGGTATTGCGCCGCACTTCAACACCGTTGCTCGCCAAGCGCAGCGCTATGCAGATGAAGTGAAGGAAAACAGATTTTCTCGTGTTATTTTCTCAAACCTCGATAAACCAGCTCCTGACCATGTTTCATTCAAGGTTGATATGGATATTGCAAAGGATCAGATTTCATACAATGCTCCTGACCATGCAGTGAATGACATCATACAGAACGCAGCCGTAGACGTGCCAGCACAAGCAGTGAATGCTACCCCTGTGATGAGCACGAGTACAACGGTCGCGAGTACTACCGTAAAGGCTCTGCCTGCTAAGAAATAATTTTTATGTATCGATTTCTTACTCCAGTTCTCGCCATCATCGTTTCGGTCACGCTGTTTGTTTCATTTATTAAGCCGACATTCGACCAGTACAAAACAGTTGATAGTGAAATCGCAGACTACGAGGGAGCCCTCGGTAGCGCGCAGCAGCTCCAGGATAAAATCACTGAGCTCGATACTGAGAGGAACAGTATTCAGGAATCCGATCTCTCACGGTTGCAAACATTTCTGCCAGATTCTGTCGATGAGGTTTCGATCGTGCTCGTTCTTGATGATGTGGCAACTCGTCACAATCTAGTGCTCGATGGTATTAATGTTAGGACAGTGGCAGGAGGCAAAGATGCTCCAGGTCAGAGTGCGGGATCTGCGAAGGGACAGTTATTTGTCGATAATCCAAAGGACTCCACAAAAGAGATTGTGGGCGCTGACGGCAGTACGGTAAAACGTCCACAAGACCACATCGACCAAGTCAGCCTTGCTTTTTCTGTGACCGGTACTTACACAGACTTCCGTGCATTTTTGCTTGACCTCGAAAAGAGCCTTGCGCTTATGGATGTTACTTCGCTCCAGATTCATGAGCCGCCTACTGATGGTGATACTAATGCGTATAGTGTTGGCGTCACTATGTATCGCTTCAAGCAATAGTTTTCACATATGAAATCTTTGATTAAAAATGGACTCTTCATCATCAGCCTCGCGCTAATTGTGTGGTTTGGATATACCGTATTCTATAAGGACAGCGGTGTACCCGTGCTGAATGAGAGCGCTCAAAATGAGGCACGTATCAGCCAAGAAGAATTCCTTGCGAAGCTGAAAGATCTTCAAAATTTGCATCTGAAACCGGAGTTTTTTAAAGATAAAAACTTCACTTCGCTTGTTGACTACACGGTGCAAGTCGTAGACGAAGATGCGGGCCGCAAGAATCCGTTTGCCCCTGTTCCTGGCCTTGCACCAAAACCGACTGCTAAAAAATAGTGATGGTGTACAGGGTAGGTGACTGAGTATATCTACATATGATATGAACCTTTTTGAGCTACTGAGTGAGTACGGTGCTATTTCGGCAGACGATCGAGCGACACTCGAAAAATCTTTTACTGAGCAAACTGGTGATGCTCCAAAGTCACCTGAAGCACTACTGATTGCATCGGGTGTCGAACCTGTAAAGATTCTCGAGATCCTCGGTGGTTACTACAAGATACCTGCACGTGTGCTTGGCGACACTGAAAAGATTGAGCCGTCGGTGTTGCAGTATATTCCTGTCGAGTCTGCAAAACACTATAAGCTCGTGCCACTTGCGGTGAAAGACGGCGTGCTCGAGGTGGGCTGTGTTGACCCCGACAACCTTGACATGGTTGACGCACTCAACTTTATTTCTGCAAAAATAAAGTTGCCATATAAGCTCGTCATCATTCTCGAGCGAGATTTTCTCCGGGCACTTACCATGTATGAAAATCTCGCAGGGGAGGTGAACCAAGCGCTCACTGCGCTCGAGTCTGAGCTTTCGGTTGAACTGCTCGACAATGCTACTGAAGAGGATAAAACACCGCAAGACGCAGAGGCAATCAAAGAAGATGCACCGGTGACGCGTATTGTGGCGACGATTTTGCGTTATGCTGTAGACGGCAAAGCGTCCGACATCCATATCGAGCCAACACAAGATAAAGTCCGTATTCGCTTCCGTGTTGATGGTGTGCTCATCAAGTCACTCGAGCTTCCGATGAAAATCCATTCTGCGGTCGTTGCGCGTATTAAAATCCTTTCCTCGATCCGCCTTGACGAAAAACGAAAACCGCAAGACGGGCGCTTTTCTGCTGCTATTGACGGCCATCGCATCGACTTCCGTGTGTCGATTCTTCCAACGTATCACGGTGAAAAGATCGTCATGCGTATTTTGGATCCTGATCAAGGTGTGCGTACCTTTGCAGATCTCGGCGTGAGTCCAGAGAATGTCGCTGCCATCAGACGCGCGCTTAAAAAGCCGTACGGTATTATTTTGATTTCTGGTCCAACTGGCTCGGGAAAGTCAACGACACTCTACGCGATGCTGCAGGAAGTAGATCGTGCGGGGAAGAACGTTATTTCACTTGAAGATCCGGTGGAATACAACATCGATGGTGTCTCGCAGTCGCAAGTGCGTCCTGAAATCGGATACACGTTTGCTGCTGGTCTCCGCTCGGTCCTTCGCCAAGACCCTGATATTGTGATGGTTGGAGAAATCCGCGACAAAGAAACAGCGCAGCTTGCCATCCAGGCAGCGCTTACCGGTCACTTGGTGCTCTCCACCATTCACACCAACAATGCCATCGGTGTGATCCCGCGTCTCATCGACATGGGTGTTGACCCGTACCTCATCGCACCAACGTTGGCGCTCGCCATGGCACAGCGTCTCGTGCGCAAGGTATGCCCAGGCTCAGGCCTCGAAGAAAAAGTAGAGGGATCTTTCAAGGTTATGTTTGAAAAGCAGTTTGAAACACTTCCTGAACCACATCATACAAAACGTCTACCTGCCCTCGAGAGTATCTTACGTCTCCAACCGTCACCTGAATGTCCAAACGGTACCCGTGGGCGTACTGCGGTCATCGAAACTTTTGAGATTAGTCCAGAAATAGAAAAACTTATTCTTGAAGATGGCTCTGAGGCACAGATGTATGAGGTGGCGCGTCGCCAAGGTTTCGTCTCTATGTATGAAGATGCACTCATCAAGTCGTTGCGCCACGAGATTCCATTTGAGGAAGTGAACGGTCTTGGCGGTAGTGGTGGATTTATGACTGCTATCGAAGAAGATATGGAAACAACGCCAACGCTTCCTGTCGATAACACACATATGCCGACGGCCGACGTGGGCGTATAATATGGACATATGAAGATATTACTTGTTGACGACGATGCATTCCTCATTGATATGTACGCTGCGAAATTTTCGTCACTTGGGCACACAGTCGATAATGCAAAATCAGTCGAGCTTGCGCTCGAGAAGCTTCGCGGAGGCGCTATCTATGATGCAGTACTTCTCGACATGATACTGCCAGGTATGACAGGGCTCGAACTGCTGACCACCGTCAAACAGGAAAATATACTTGGCGGTGCAAAGGCAATCGTGCTTTCAAATCAAGGTGACCAACGCGATATCGATGCAGCACACGCGGCGGGGGCACACGGATACATTGTCAAAGCGCACATGATTCCGAGCGAAGTGGTTGCAGAAGTTTCAAAAATTGTTGGAGGCACAACACAATAAATAACACCATGGTAGCTATTAATTACAAAAAAGAGCTCGAAGAGATTATTGATATTGTCATCGGAGAAAACGGTTCCGATATTCATTTTTCTGTGGGTTCTCATCCGATGATCCGCGTGTCTGGCTCACTCATTCCGCTCCTTAAAAAGCCAACCCTGACAGAAGGGGATGTGACAGAATTTATACGTGTATTGCTGACACCGCAGCAGTACAGTGAGTACACGACAAAGCGGGAGGTCGACTTTTCATATGAGTACAAAGACGGTCTTCGTTTCCGTGGTAACGGCTTTTATCAGCGCGGCGCGATGGCCATTGCACTTCGTTTTATTCCAAATGTCATCAAAACGATGGCGGAGCTGTCGCTCCCACCGATTCTCGAAAGCTTCTGTCAGCGCCCGCAAGGTTTCTTTCTCTGTGTAGGTCCGGTCGGTCAAGGAAAGTCGACAACGCTTGCATCGATGATTGAGCTCATCAATACTAACCGCTCTGAGCATATTGTCACCATCGAAGATCCGATCGAATTTATTTATGAGCCAAAGAAATCGCTCATCGACCAGCGCGAAGTACGTGTCGATACCGCCGACTTCCACACCGCACTTCACTCAGCGTTTCGTCAGGATGTGGACGTCATCATGGTGGGTGAGATGCGTGGTCAGGAGACTATCAGTACTGCGGTGACTGCTGCGGAAACCGGCCACCTCGTCCTTTCCACACTGCATACCAACAACGCTGCGCAGACTATCGACCGCATCATTGATACCTTCCCGGCAGGGCAGCAAGACCAGATCCGCATCCAGCTTGCAGGGTCACTCCTCGGTATCTTTTCGCAACGTCTTATTCCACGTATTGCAGGCGGTTTGGTACCGACCTATGAGCTCCTCATTAACAACAACGCCGTTTCAAACCTCATCCGCGAGCGCCGCACGCACGAGATCCAGACGGTCATTGAGACCGGCTCTGAGTACGGTATGATCGAAATGAACCGCTCGCTCGCTGAGCTCGTGCAACGTGGTGAGATTACTGTTGAAAACGCGTTTGCGCATTCACTCAATCCAAAAGGCCTTGAGCGCCTGCTGTAAATATTTTATCTATGCTTTTTTCGTATATCGGAACAGATACAAATGGGGAAGCGAAGGAGGGGACTGTTGATGCGCAAAACATCGATGTCGCTATTTCGTCGCTCCAGCGTCGTGGGTATACCATCACTGCAATTGAACCCATTGTCGAGCAAAAAAAGTTGACAGCAGCGATCTTTAGCACCAATTTTTCATATTTTGAACATGTTTCAAACAAAGAGATTGTTATGTTTTCGCGACAGATCGCGACTCTCTTTGAGGCACAAGTGTCAGCGCTCCGTATCTTCCGTTTGCTTGCAACAGAAGCTGAAAATCCGCTCCTTCGCAGGATTCTTGAACAGATTTCTGATGATATACAAGGAGGAAGCTCTATCTCCATTGCGCTGGGGCAGCACCCTGATGTCTTTTCGCCATTTTACGTTTCGATGATTAAGGCAGGAGAAGAGTCGGGCCGTCTGAACGAAGTATTTATGTATCTTGCGGAATATCTTGACCGCACCTACGAGGTGATGTCGAAAGCACGTAATGCACTCATCTATCCAGCGTTCGTCGTGGTCACGTTTATTGCGGTGATGACGCTCATGATGACTATGGTGATTCCGCAAATTGCTGGCATTATCAAAGAGTCAGGGCAAGATATACCTATCTATACAAAATTCGTCATTGGTCTGTCGGGTATTATGACGCACTACATCGGCTTCCTGATTATTTTCATAGGCCTCATTGGTGCAAGCGTGTGGCGTTTTGCACGCACTGACATTGGTGCGCGTACCATGGACGAACTGAAGCTTGCGGTGCCTGGTCTCGGTGATCTCTTTAAGAAACTCTACCTTTCGCGTGTTGCTGATACCATGTCGACTTTGCTCCAAAGCGGTCTCTCGATGGTTGTTGCGCTCGAGATTACTGCTGAGGTAGTCGGAAATAAAGTATACGAAGAGATACTCACTACTTGTATCGAGGACGTCAAAGGTGGCAAGTCAGTGTCTGATGCGTTTGCGCAGTTTTCGCATATTCCTGGCGTTATGACACAGATGATACGAGTAGGAGAAGAGTCGGGAAGCCTCAGTACCATTCTTGAAACACTCGCAAAGTTTTACCGCCGAGAAGTCGACACCGCTGTTGATACCGTGGTTGGTCTCATCGAACCAATCATGATTGTGGTGCTCGGTCTTGGTGTCGGTTTTCTTCTTGCGGCTGTGCTTGTCCCAATCTACAACATCACCAACACCATCTAAGTAAACGCCCGAATGGTTTGCTTGGACTAGCAAAGATAAGATTTCGGTGTCCTAAAGCTGTCCACAGGGGAGGAGCTGTACATCACTCGGACGCTCTATAATGGTGGTAAGCCACTTATACAACGTAGGGCGGCGGTTATCAATAGTAAATTTTGAGAACATCTCAAACGTTATGAGTATCAATACAAAGAGAGGCTTCACACTCATGGAACTCCTCGTCGTCATCGCAATCATCGGCATTCTCGCCTCTGTTGTGTTGGCGTCACTTAACACAGCTCGTTCAAAGGGCGCAGATGCAGCAGTAAAATCAAACCTTGCAAACGCACGTGCGCAAGCTGAGCTCTTCTACGACTCAAACGGCAATAGCTATATGCAAACTGCTGGTACAGCATCTGATGTATGTTCTTCACTTGCTCTCGCAAACAACGTGAAAGGTATTTATCCGAGCGTCGCAGCAGCAGCTAGCTCGACTGGTTCTACGATTATGAATACCACATTAACTACTGCTGGTGCATGGAATACCGGCACATGTCACAGTGCCTCTGGCGCTTGGGCAGCAGAAGCGCCACTCAAGGCAAGTATCAGCGGTACTCCTGCTATGTACTGTGTCGATTCAACAGGTAAATCGGCAGCGGAAGCAGTAGGTAGCAACCTCGCAGCAAGCGCAACGGTTTGTCCATAGTCCTCTCGCACTCGTACAAAACAAAAACACCTGGCAACAGCCAGGTGTTTTTGTTTTGTGCGAGTGCATACTATACTTGTGCTATGGCAGTGATGGTAGCACTCATCGGTTTTCTCTTCGGTGCCATCATCGGGAGCTTTCTCAATGTGGTTATTCTTCGAACACACACCAAGCGTAGTCTCGGTGGTCATTCGCATTGTATGACATGCGGGAAACGGCTTAGTCCCATCGAGCTTGTACCTGTCTTTTCCTATCTCGCACTCCTCGGACGCTGTCGTTTTTGTGGTGCGCGCATCTCCGCTCGTTATATACTTGTGGAGCTTATAGCTGGCGGTATTTTTGCATATATTTTTACACTCGCACTCACACCACTTTTGATGGTTGTGCACCTTGTATTTCTTTCGCTCTTGCTCGTGGTGTTTGTGTACGACATTGAGCACCTCATTATTCCTGACGAGTACGTGCTTGCACTTGTGCCGTTCGCCTTTTTGCTCGGCGTGGCAGCACTACCGGCAGTATCGTTCCTCACCGTCGGACAGCTTTGCATCGGGGCAATACTTTCCTTTACATTTCTTGGCGGCCTTTGGAAATTGTCGCAAGGGCGATGGATCGGCCTTGGCGATGCAAAGCTTTCCGTGCCGCTCGCGCTCGCTGTTGGCATGATGCATACGTTTGGGCTCATTGTATTTGCATTTTGGATTGGTGCGGTACTCAGTGTCGCACTGCTGTGCGCCACCAAGCTTCTGGCGAGGGGACAAAAACGCTTACGCTTTTTCCGTACACCACTTACAATGAAAGCAGAAGTGCCGTTTGCGCCCTTTCTCATCGGCAGCTTCCTCATTGTTTATTATGGACATGCTGACGTTTTTCAAGTCACCGATAGTGCGCTCGCGTACGTGCTGTCGTTTTTCTCGTGAACGTGGTTTTAGTATCGCGGAGTTAGTGGTGGTCATTGCCATCATTAGTCTGGTGTTGGCTGTGGTGGTGGCGCGATACCGCGACTTCGACAGCACGTCTGTTATTAAAAATCTCGCCTATGAAGTCGCGCTCTCAGTACGCGAAGCACAAGTAATGACTGTTTCCACGAGTAATGTTGGTGGCGGTAACATATTCCAAAATCAAGGTCAAAATGCCTACGGCATTAACTTTACTGCAAGCAGCAGCTCGTACGAGCTCTTTAATGATACAAATGGTAATAAAGCCTACGACGCCCCTGGCGAACTCGTCAAACTCAACACAGTGACGCAAGGAGCGCAGATCAGTGCTCTCGCTGAGCGGCGATCGGGGAGTGGTGCCACATTATTTCCCATCACGACCGCGACCATTGTATTTGTGCGACCGCATCTCGATACATCGTTTGTAACGTCTTCAAATTCACTGAATGTCATTGAAGTACTTGCTACAGTGCGGTCACCACGCGGCGCGACGCGTATTGTACGCATCCTTAAGTCTGGTCGTATTCAGGTCCAATAAATATGATGTACGCGTCTTCACAAAAAAAAGGATTTACACTCGTTGAGGTACTCGTTGCAACTGCGTTGTTCACAGTGGTCATGGTGGTTGCGGTGAGTGCGCTCCTGGTTATTCTCGATGCCAACCGCAAAGCTCAAAATATTTCAAATACTATCAACAACACATTCTTTTCGTTTGAGACCATGACCCGTCTGCTACGTACTGGCTCAGGGTATCACTGTGGTACAAGTGGTGTTATCACCACGCCACAAGACTGTGCGCAAGGTGGAACAGATATTTATTTCACCGATGACCGTGGACAGTTTGTGCACGTGTGGTATGACACCACTAGTGCAACGGGTTCAATTATGGAAGAAGTGGATAGCACTAACAAAAACGGCACAGCATTTGATGCTGCGTATCCACTGACAACTGACGACTTTGCAGTCCAGCAGCTTTTGTTTACTGTCACGGGATCACAGCCGGTGTCGAGTGGGGACCGTGCGCAGCCTCAGACGACTATCGTCCTCTACGGCAGCACCAATAAAAACGGACGTGGTAGTTCTGACCTCCAACTCGAGTCGACGGTTACTCAGCGTATACTCGATATATAAGTATGTTTTCTCAAACCACAAAAAAAATAGCAGCAGGAGGCTTCACACTCATCGAAGCGCTTGTGGCGATTTCTATTTTAACGCTTTCAATCGCAGGACCTATGGTAACAGCATCTGATGGTCTCAAAAATAGCACCTATGCCCGCGACCAGATTGTTGCGTTCTATATTGCGCAAGAGGGTATCGAGATTATCCGTTCAATACGTGATGGCAACGCGCTCAATAATACCTCGTGGCTTACGGGTATCGCAGCGGCGTGTACGAGTGGTGCCGGTGCAGGGTGCGGTATTGATATTCGAAATCTCAATTTTATCGATTGTGCTGGAAATGGGGGTACTGCATGTAATATTTACTATGACCCAAAGGGACTGATTGCAGGAGGAGGTGGCGTGCGAGGTATCTATAGTCATGTATCGGGTGGCACACAGCAAACAATTTATAAACGCTCTATAAAGATAGTTGCAATTAATGCACAAGAGTCGACCATTGATGCGACGGTGACGTGGATTTCTCATGGTATTACAAAAACCATTACAGTGCAGTCACGTCTCTTCAATCAATATGATAACCTCGGTGTGGTGACGGTGAACGATAGCCAGCCGCTTTTCTGCGGCGTGCACGATCTGATATCTGTATGATCAATACATGTTCCCATGCGCTGAGGCCAAAACGCAATAAAGGATTTGCGCTGCTCATCGCTGTGCTCGTATCGTCGGTGGTGCTTGCGGTTGGTATGTCGATGCTCAACATCACGCTCAAGGAATATCTCTTCTCGGGTATTGGTCGTGAGTCGGAGATTGCGTTCTATGCTGCAGATGCTGGCATGGAGTGTGCCCTGTACTGGGACACATCGACGCAGGGGGGAAAGTTTGACCTTACTGCACCTGCAGGAAATATTACATGCATGGGCTCAACGGTTGCAACGCCTGCGGGAGGTACCAGTGGCACACAGAAGCAATTTCAGTTTGAATGGGCTTCAAGCGGCCAAACGGTATGTACCAAGATTGGTATCACCAAGTACTTTGACCCTATAAATCCTGTCTCGATGGGTACATGGGGAACGTGCGCTGCAGGCGCAACCTGTACACAGGTGGAGTCTCGTGGCTACAACCGTCCCTGTGCAGGTCTCAGCTCTCCAAAGGTCGTTGAACGCGCACTCCGTGCAAACTACTAGGCAAGTCATATCCCCGCAAAAGCCCTCTCCGGAGGGCTTTTGCGGGGGAGCTCGTCTACCTATAGAATAGAGTTATTATGGCTCCAAAGAAGGAAAGCGAACGCACCACACGAGCAAAGAAACTCGCTGCACTTATTGCGCATCACCAGAAACGCTACCACGAAGACGACACACCGGAAATAAGTGACGAAACATACGACTCGCTCGTACATGAGCTCGATACACTCATTACAAATGATGCGTCGCTGGCACATTTCCGCACCACGCTTTCGCGTGTAGGTGGCACGCCGAGCGTTGCGTTTGCAAAAGTGCGCCACACGGTACGCCAATGGTCGTTCGATAACTGTTTTGATACCGCCGAGCTTTCCGAGTGGATAGCGCGCGTTGAAAAATTACTTCGCGAAGCAGGCATTGAGTTACCGAGCATTTCATATGTTGTTGAGCACAAGATCGACGGTCTTAAAGTAGTGCTTGAGTACGATGACGGCACACTCGTGCGCGCAGCGACACGTGGCGATGGCGTCACGGGTGAAGACATTACGCATACAGCGCGTGTCATCGCCGACATCCCGCAAACCATTTTAGAAAAACGTCCACTCATTGTCGTCGGTGAGGCATGGCTTCCTGCGAAAGAGCTCGTACGCATCAATAACGAGCGTATGAAAGCAGGAGAGTCTGAGTTTGCCAACACACGCAACGCAGCGGCGGGTTCACTTCGCCAGCTCGATAGCGAAGTCACCCGCACACGCAACCTACGTTTTTTTGCGTACGACGTCGAGCGCACCTCCAGCTCGACTGCGTGGCTTCCGGACACCCAGGCAGGTGAGCTTGCGTTTCTCTCCAAGCAAGGATTTTCCGTAAATATGGAATGGAAGCTTGTGCGCACTATAAAAGAGATAGATACATTCCGCACAAAGTGGATACAGAAGCGTGCATCACTTCCGTATGGTGTCGATGGTATTGTCATTAAGATAAATGAAGTGTCATACCAGCAAGTGCTTGGGTATACCTCGAAGGCGCCGCGCTTCGGTATTGCATATAAGTTTCCTGCAGAAGAGGTAACGACAGCGTTGCTCGACATTCGTCTCCAGGTGGGGCGCACCGGTGTCGTCACGCCGGTCGCGGTGATGCGCCCCGTGCGTGTCGCAGGCTCACTCGTACAACATGCGACGCTCCACAATGAAGATCAAATCGCACGGCTCGATGTGCGTATAGGTGACACTGTGGTGCTACGTAAAGCTGGCGACGTCATACCGGAAGTCGCGGGAGTACTACTGGCGCTTCGTCCAAAAAATACCAAGCCGTATCATTTTCCAAAACATGTGCCGGGCTGCGGTGGCGATGGCTCTATTGAGCGTATTCCTGGTACTGCGGCGTACCGTTGCGTCATGAAAGACTCTGCAGAGCTTCACCGTATGAAGCTTCAGTACTTTGTGTCGAAGCATGCCATGAATATGGATGGCATTG
>Ga0228698_1001138_pt1 | contig 14078 bp, 9 predicted proteins | sample McNCre117_Aug_MG_FD_178015 | JGI IMG/M metagenome (GOLD analysis project Ga0228698, IMG submission 178015) | Freshwater microbial communities from McNutts Creek, Athens, Georgia, United States - 1-17_Aug_MG | ecosystem: Environmental > Aquatic > Freshwater > Creek | place: USA: Georgia...
CCAGAGGTGGGATCCGTTTTTGTGCACGAACTGGACTTCAACCCGGTTGAAGCGTCCGCTTTTGAGCAGAGGGTAGCTGTAGGCACCGACGCGCTCGTAGGTCTCGTCGTCGATGTACAACTGCCGCATGGGCATTCCGATGAACTCGGCTTCCGTGTAGCCCAGCATCCGAGACAAGCCGCGGTTGGACCAAACGATCTCGCGATCGCGCAAGCGGGCCATGCCGACCAAGTCCGTATCCAGCATCAAGGTCTGCGAGCGCGTCAGGTTCTGCAGCTTTGCTTCGGCGGTCCTTTGCAAGGTGACATCGTGCATCACCGAACTGCTTCCACAGTAGAAGCCTTGCTCGTCATACAAGGCCTTGGCACTCACGACGACATGGCGTACGCGACCGTCGACACCCTGCAAGTCCAACGGGATGTTTTCCAGCATTCCGCGGGCCTCGAGCGTTGGAAAGTTCTGGTCAAAAATCAGCCTGGACGTCAGGGACAGGAAGTCGCGAGGCGACTGCTTCCCGATCAACTCCGATGCCGGCACGCCCAGCCACGCACACTCGGTTGAGTTGACCTGGCGGAACGTTCCACCGATGTCCAGCTCGTGGTACCCGCACGGCGCCGTGTCGTAGAGATGCTGTGCGCGGCGAGCTTCGTTCGCTTTGCGCCGGTGCGTGACGATCAGGAAACCCGACGCACCTGCAAACGCAGCCAGTAGCAAGATCGCCAAGCCAGCCGCCGCAGTCCAGGTGGCCAGCGTCTGCACTGTCGCATTGCCCACGAGAACGTACACCGGCCAACCTTTGACGCGTGCGTAGGCCACGACGCGCTCAAGGCGATCCGCGCCAACAGGTGCTCTGAACAGGCCGCCCAGGGGTTGCTCGTGCAGTGACTCGGACAGCTGAGGCGAGATCGGGCCGATCTCCAAGCCGGCCGGCAGCGGCGGGTCCCGCACCAGGACTTTCAGATCCAGGTCCCGCAAGCTTGCTGCGGATGCCTCCCCGGCACGTGTGGTGCGCAACAACTCGATCAAGCCCTTCACCGGCAGCAGCGCCGCAGCCACGCCGGCGAACGTGCCATTGGCCAAGTGCATCGGCCTGGCCAGTACAAGGACGGATTGCCCGTCCAAGCGACTCGCCATCGGCCCGTATACCTGGTACGCAGCGTCCCGCTGTGTCGAGGCGTTCTTGAAGTACTGGCGGTCGTCCACCTTGAGGTGCCGGCAGCGATCAGTCGGTTGATCCCCGCAGATCTGGTCTCCATGGACATCGAACAGCGCCACGGTCTGGATCTCACTGATCCGGCCGCCGGCTTGGTCAAGCATGGGCCAGATCGTTGAGCGGTCCAGGGCACCGCGGCTCATCTGGCCTTCGACGTCTTGGGCCACCGCGTCCACGGCGATCGCCACCTTGTCGAAGGTTTGCCCAACGGTCCTCTCCAAGAGGCGGCTGGATCCCAAGGTGGCGCGTTCGGAGTCCCGCACCTCGGACTGCCAGGCGGCCCATAGAACCGCGGCCGTTGCAATCCAGGCCACCACGTTCAAAACCAGCAAGATCTTCGCCGTGATACCGAATCGCGGCAGTGCAACGGCGCGGCGATGCGGCGTAGGTTGACTCGGGAAATCGTTCATCTGTGCTCCCTGACCCTCGGCGAACGAAGCATCGCGCGACCATCATCGCCATCCTACTGGCACAGCCGCTGGGGTCGGTCTGGTTCCTCGTGGGCGGTCTCCAAAACGCTGATCTGCCACCTGGATCCTTGGGCTAAACCTGTTCCGGCGTCGCCTTACCTCCATCAGCGTGGCCAATCTGCATTGCTTGTGTCACACTCGACACACATAATGTGCAGTTCGCACACTTAACCAAGCGCCTGAAGGAGAAGAACCATGCCCCATTCCATCCGCCCCAGGAGACTGCCGCTGGCATCTGCCATGCTGGCCCTGGCCGCCGCCATGGTTCCTCTCCTCGCTGAGGCGGCCCCAGTCACCTATTCCTATTCGGGCCCGGCCTTGGTCGGTCATACCGAGAGCGTCACGGTCAGCTTCACCACCAGCGCTCCGCTGGCCGCCAGCCGCAGCTACCTGGCCCAGGCTGATGCCGGCGTCACGGCCAGCAACATCACCGTCAAAGGCCCGGCCGGTACCCTCACCAACTTCGTGCTGCCGGTGCAGACCTTCCAGGTGCACACCAATGCGAGCGGTGCCATCGACTCCTGGTTCATCCTGGGTGACTTCAATACCCTCACGGGTACCGCCCCTCAGATGAGTGGTGTGGACCGCCAGGCCTACACGATGAACACCATGGTCTTCATCCCGGGCTCGGACATCCCCGGGGCCACGGGGCTGGTCACCGGCCCGTACATGTACGACCAGGCCACGGAGACCACCTTCTACCCCAGCTGCCTCGGCGCACCTCCGGGCTGCACGCTTGCTGGCAACGGCCAGCCCTACGTGGGCGGCTACAGCGGCATCATCAACCCGTCCAACACCAATGGCAGTTGGTGGCAGACGGGCAGCGTCACGCCGCCGCCTCCGCCGCCCCCGCCGGTGACGGTCAGCGTCAACGGCAGTCTGCCCAATGGTGTCGTTGGCCAGGGGTACACCGCGACGCTGAGCGCCAGCGGCGGCACGGCCCCCTACCTGTGGTCTGCTGCCCCCCTTCCTCCGGGCCTGACCATGCGCAGTGGCACCGTCGCCGGCACACCGACGAAGGCAGGGACCTGGAACGTGGCGGTGACCGCGACGGATACCGGTGGGGCGGTGGGCAGTGCGTCCTACGCCGTGACGATCGTGCCGTCGACCTGCTCGGGCAGCAATGGCGTGATCACCTCGGTGGGCCGTGATTTCATCGTGGTCAATGGTGGTACGCAGTTGGGCGACCACGTCTGGTACACGCCCACGCCGCAAGGCACCACCTTCACCGGTGGCACCACGGGCTTCGTCAATGGCGAGCTGGTGGACTGGGTGGGCAACATGGACGCGGTCTCGGGCTGTCACGCCACGTCGATGACGGTCAAGCCCGCGGCGGTGCTGAGCTGCACCCCGCCGGCCGGCGCTACGTTGGCCAGCGGCAAGGGCACGGTCACCGCCACGGGGAGCAACTGGTTCGCCACCAAGCAGCGCCACGTGGACTACGCCAACTGCACCAAGGCCACGTACCACAACGGCAATACGGCGCCTGCCGTGGGCGACAAGGCTGAGTGGAAGGGCTGGATCGAGCCCAATGGCAACGTGATGGCCACGCGCATGACCATGAACTGAGCCACGCAGGGGTGCTTGATCACCCCTGCCGGCGTTGAAGGGCACGGAGTCCGTCCCCTTCAACACCATCCGGCCAAGGCAAGCGGAACGGCCTGGCGATCTCGACCCCGAAGGCGCGAATTGGTCGCGGGCCACTCGGCCGGAGAGTGGTGTGCCATCATGCGAATTGAGGTGCCGTGACTGCAGTCTGGGCCCCACCTCTGCCACGCCGAGGGCGTTCAGCCCTGCTCAGGGGCTATGCCGCCGCATCGCGCATGCCCGTCAATGCACACGGGAGCGCGAGTGTGAAATTGCACCAGTTGGCCGCACAGGCTCAGACGGCTCTGGAGCCCAAACGCGGGCTGTCCTCCATGGAGTTCGGGCTCCTGGGGCTCAATGTGATCGTGATAGCGATCACCACCGCCTTGCTGTTCTTTGGTTGGCGTGCAGAGGTCGAAGACGCAGAGCGAACCACCCTCGCAACTGCGCGATTGATAGAGCGTACCGCAGCGCAGATCTTCGACAAGATTGCGATCTCTGCAGACAGCACATCCGACGTCCTTGAGAGTCAGATCAATGGCGCCGGGATAGATCGTCAACAGTTCTGGCCGCTGCTGGACAAGACCGCGCAGCGCATCCCCGAAGTTCAGACGCTGGGGATCTTCGATGCGAATGGCCAGCAGGTTTGCGGGGCCTCTCCGGAATCACGTTGCCGGCACTTGAGTGTGAGCGATCGCCCGTACTTTGAAGCGGCGCGCACTCAAAAGGGCGCTGGCTACAGCGTTTCGGGCCCGGTGGAGAGCCGCATCGACAAGCAGCCCGCATTGGTCCTCTCGCGGCCGCTCCACCGAGCCAACGGTGATTTTGCAGGCGTCTTGGTGGCGCTCGTTCCCGTCCGAGGGCTTGAGGAGATCTTGCGACTTGTTCGATCAGGGGACGCGTCAGCGAGCAGCCTGCGCAGCCTCCAGATGGACTTGCTGGTGCGGGATCCTCCCTTGCCTGAAAGCAGGGACGGACATGCCATTTCCCCAGAGCTTCGTTCACTCATGAGCCTGCAACCCGCAGGCGGTGTATTCCGCGCAAAGACTGCATCCGACGGCGTGGACCGGATCTCGGCCTATCAGCGTGTCAAGGGCTGGCCCGTCTATGCGCTGGCCGGCAACGCCGTCGACGACGTTCTCGCGTCATGGCGCGGCTTGGCGTTCGAATCCGTTGGATTCCTGGTGGTGGTCGCTGCCGGCTCCATCGGTTTGGGATGGAGCCAGCGCCGACGACAGGCGGCGGTCAGACATGCGCAAGAGCTCTTCGAATCTGCACCCTGCGGGTATCACACGCTCGACTCGCGTGGCCGCTTCGTCAGCGTCAATGCGACGGAATTGGGCTGGCTGGGCTGTACTGCGGATGCAGTCGTGAAGAAGGCGTCCCCGAGAGACTACTTCACGCCGGAGTCGCAGGCGATCTTCGACCAGAACTTCCCCGAGTTGGCCACGAGAGGACGCCTGGATGGCCTTGAGCTGGATCTGGTGGACCGTCACGGGAACTTGAGGCACGTGCTGGTCAGCGGCAAGGCCCTCTATGACGAGCAAGGACAGTTCATCGGAAGCACCTCGGTCATGCAGGATGTGACGGCACAGAGGGACGCGGAGTTGCAGGTCCGCGATCTGGCCAAGACCCAGGCGCTGATGCTCGACACCGACTTGGTCGGCATCGCCCGTTTGAGAGGCCGCAATGTGGTCTGGGCCAACCGCGGCATGACACGCTTGCTGGGCTACAGCCAGGACGAGTTCGTCGGAATGCCGATGAGGCAGCTGTACCTGGATGACGCGACGTTCGAGGCCGTCGGCAGTGACAGCTACTCTCGCCTCCAAGCCGGTCGATTCCATCGCATCGAAGTCCAGATGCGACACAAGGACGGCACGGCCATCTGGATGGACGCCGGCGGCGCTCCGCTGACCGAGGGCGCAGAAGAGATCCTGATGATGCTGGCGGACCTGACCGACAAGAAGGCGGCTGAAAGTATGAGACTGCGCGCCGTCGCGTTGCAGGCGCAGAACGATCAGCTGATCGAGACGGGCCGGCTGCACGATGAGTTCCTGGCCAACATGTCCCACGAATTCCGCACGCCCCTCAACGGCATCCTTGGCCTGGGCCAGATGCTCCCGTCGCTCATTGACGCACAGGACTCGGCCCGACTCCACCGATTCAGCGAGCTCATCATGAGCAGCGGTGCTCAATTGCTGAGCCTGGTGCAGGCCCAGCTCGACTACGCGCAACTGGAAGCCGGACGCCTGGATCTCAACCCGGCGGACGTGGCGCTCCCGGCCTTGGTCACGGGGGTTGCCGAGCTGTACCGCCCCAATGCGGAAGCCAAGGAAATCGTGTTGTCCGTGGACCCTGAATCTGACGTGCACAACGTCTGGGTGGATGCGGTGCGCCTCCAGCAAATCATCTCGCTGCTGCTCGACAACGCTGTGAAGTTCGCCGCTCCGGGTGGGCGCGTGGCGCTGCGAAGTTTCCGAACCCTATCGGGAGGCTGGTGTGTCGAGGTCAAGGACAACGGCCTTGGCATCGCGCCGCAAGATCATGAGCGGATCTTCGGCAAGTTCACGCAGCTGAGTTCAGGGGTGACCAAGGCTTTTGGAGGGACTGGCATGGGCCTGCCGCTGGCGCGCAAGCTGGCCAGGGCCATGGGGGGTGACATCGTCGTGGAAAGTGAGCTTGGCCTTGGGGCGGTCTTCAAGATCGAATTCGGCCGATGAGATGCGCCTGACTTCTCGCTCGACGCAGAGCGCACATTGAGCGGTTTATGTTGGGCTCATTTGGAACAAGCGGTGCTCGCAAGTTCGAAGTGCGCTGGCCCCGTTCGCTCTCAAATCTGGCGCATCGCCACCGAGGTGGAAAGACTTCACTCGTCGCGGGATCGAATACTCCGCGCCCGAGCCGAAAGTCCTCCTCCATCAAGCGCTCGAAGTCCGGACTGCCGAACTCCCTGCCGATAGGTGGCATGCGATCCCAAAGCCGGTCTTCAAGGCTGGATTCAAGCCGACGGCTACGGATGTCTTGCTGAAGACGGTGGATCCGGGCACGCTGCTTTCGAACGGACATCTTCAACGCTCCCTCTCCGCAGGCGGAGTCTGGAATTCCTGCGAGCTCGTCGTTCGCCAGACAATGCTTTAGGCTGCGGTTGTCAGCAGTGCGTTCGTCGGGCGGCAATTGCAGAGTCTGACGAGAACGGTCGCGCGCGGCAAGCGCTGGCCTTGCTACTCCACTGCTACGCCGCACCAGCCCGGATCCGATGCTTTTGTTCTGGGGGACGATGATTGAAGCCATCTGAAGCCTTGGCGTCGCACCGAGCCGTGATCAGGCATGTGGTCGAGTCGCACCGCGCCCGCAACGCTCGTGCGTTCAGTTCCGTGCTGCGCGGGCAGGACATAGAGGGCAGCGACCTGGACCTCCTCGTTGACCCGATACCTGAGGTGACCTTGTTCGACATCGGCGCAATCCGGCAAGAACTCGGCAAGCTGCTCGGTGTGCCAGTGGACGTGCTGACCCCTAACGCCCTGCCTGACAGCTTCCGGGCAACGGTGCTGGCGGAGGCTCGCCCGGTATGACCCGCGACCAGCCAAGCCGTCAAGCGCAGCCAGATCCGGATAGCCGAATGTTCCTTGGTCGACATCTCGATGCCTCAGCGCTTGATGCGCCAAGGCGTGAAACTCGCGATTGCGCTGAGCACGCGGTCGCGAACAGATCAACTGCCGAGTTGCCCGTCTGCCCGCCAATCCTGGCGGGCCGATCCGAAGACGGCCCAGCTTGGTCGTCGGACAGAGCTCGTTTGCTGTAAATTCCATCAGGCACATGCGGCATGTGTGACCTTGCATGAGCACACGAACCGCCGCGTCCGTTGCTGAGCAGCTTTGATGTACGTGAGCATGTCGATGCGCACGGACGTCGTCCTGGTCGCGCTGGAACAGGCGCTGTATGCGAGCCAGCCCGACAGCGACAACAGATTGACCCACCATTCAGACTGCGGACCAAGGATTGCTCGGGACCCGCGACGCGCGAATGTGTGTCCTGGTTCGACAACCACCGGCTGCTGGAGCCCATCGGCTACATCCCGCCTGCCAGACGCCTGTCAGTCCGACCGAATGCCTGCGCGAAACGGTGGGGTGAGTTATGCGTTTGCTCGGACGGCATTTGCATGCTCCTGCATCCCTGCCTCCTCGCTAGTCGAGGTGGATGCCGCCCTGTTTGTCCTTGCCAAGCCGTCAGGCTTGCTGACGCACTGACACTTCGGGAGCGCTGCCCTGCAGCCGACAGCCCGCGCCAACCTTCACAAAAACGCAATCCTGCCGCCCCAACAACCAGCCGATCACCATCCCGCGGTCGAACGCGCTGATTTCCCTGCCGATGCCCAGGATGAGGACTCGGCTCCCTGCGAACAATGGCGCCAGGCGCCGCCGCCGCAGATAGGCCTGAAACATGTTTCGCCATTCCGCGATGTCGTCGTCGTCGAGGCGGGCGGACATCGTGATGTCCAGCCACAGCATGCGGCGTGTCTGTGCCGGCGGCAGTTGGTGGTTCGGGTGCATGAAGTCTCCTTGAGGAAGGCGGGCCATCGCATCTGTTTTCAGGCATGGCTCCGCCCATGGCGGGCGAAAGTGCGACCGCACAGATCAGACGAAGTAAAGGCGGCTAGGCCGAGAGCCTTCAGGCCCCCTGGGGCGGAGGCTGCGCGTCAGCCTCGGGCCCCTTGGCGGGGGTGCCTTGCGAGAACGAGTTGTTCAGCAAGCGGTCGAACGCCGAGCCGTCGCGACGCGTGAGGTTGGGGACGTATCGGCTGTAAACACGAAACAGCATTTCAGTGGACGCATGGCCCATCTGCAGAGCGATCCACTCCGGTGCCTCGCCGGATGCCAGCCAAAGGGTCGCGGCGGTATGCCGGGTCTGGTAGGGCCTGCGCAGGTCCATGCACAGGTGGCGCAGCAGCGGGTACCAGACGCGCTTGGTGAAGTTGTTGGTGTCCAGCGGCTCGCCCTTGCGGTTGCAGAACACGTAGCCCGCCTGTCGCCCGGTGGCTTCGAATTGCGATTTCAAGGCGTCGTAGACGACCTGGCTCATCTGGATGTCGCGCTGGGAGGCGTCTGTCTTCGTGTACTCGTCCTCGCCGCCGACGAACGCCTCGCGGACCAGGATGATCCGGCGGTCGAAGTCCACGTACTTCCATTTCAGTCCGTGGATCTCGCCCGACCGCATGCCGGTGAACAGCCGAACCTTCATGTAATCGCGGTAGTCGGCGCGGATCTTGTTGATCAACAAGTGCGACTGCTCAAGGGTGAAGGGAAACACGTCCGACTTCGGGATCTTGAGCGGACGCAGCCGGGCCATGGGCACCGTGAACTCATAGCGGTCCGCGCCTTCCGTGAGCACCTGCCGCAGGATGAGCATCACGGTGTTGATCCGCGCGGCGGACAGCGTCGTGCCGGCGCGGCGCCCCTTGGATTGCGCCAGCTTGGACCGCAACTCGAGAATCTGGGCGCGGGTGATCTCGGCGATCGGCGTCTTGCCGAACGTGGGGATCAGGTACTTGTCGAGGATGCCGCGGACGGTGGTGATGTAGGTCTTGCGCCAGCCGACCTTGAACTCGTTGTTCCACAGTTCGGCGAAGGTGGAGAACTCGGGCGTGCGCTGGATGGATTGGGTAGCGACTGCTTGTGCTACTGGCGCGGATGCGCGAGGCATCGGTGCGGCGGCCACAAGCGCGAGTTCTGCCTCTGTTGGCAATGCGGGTTGCTCTGGCTCCAACAGATTGAGCTTGATGAGCAGTGCGGTGACGTCACCGCCTCGCGCCAACGTTGCGTCCACCTGGTGGGCCACCCCCTGCAGGTACTTTTGGTTTTCGGGCGTGTCCGACAACTTGACGTAGGCGCGCTGCCGGGTGCCGTTCGCGCGGTAGTCGAGGAAGAGGCGGCCTCTGGATTGACGTACTGAAGCCATGGCCGCCTCAAGCCGCCACGGGCATGGAGACCGTGTCCGTGAGCCCCAGTTGCATGTCGCGCTCGATGGCTTCCCAGACGTAGAGGATCTTGCGGCCGCCGAAGGGCCGGAAGTAGTGCGTGCCTTCGAGGAGCACGCTGTCCTTCAACTGGTTGCGGATGGTGGCGGGCGTGTAGCGAATTCGCTCAGCCAGCTCGGCGGTGGTCAGGTAGGTGCGGTCCATCGTGCTACTCTCCAAGTCTTGGAAGATCAATCGGCGACTCGTATGCAACATATTTGCATCACTTGAGTCGCATAGTAGCAGCAACCGGACGGAATGCAACATATTTGTTGCATCAGTGCATCTTGATTCGCTTTCGCCTCTCCGAACTCATTGCCGACGCCCAGTTCAAGACCGGGCATCGAGTGACTCTGCTTGAGGTGTCGAAGGCGACCGGCATCAACCGCGTGACCCTGTCGCGGATGCTCAACGTGCGCGGCTACAGCACGTCGACTGAGACCCTGGACAAGCTTTGCGCCTACTTCAGGTGCGAGGTGTCGGATATCGCGGTGTTTGTCGCGGAGGCGGACGTGCCAGTAGCGTCAGGGCAATCAGCACCAGTAGGCGATGGCGACGCTTGAAGCAGATTTGGCAGTTGTGAGCCTTGGCTTGTTGGTGGCGCGAATCTGGAGGGGCGCCGACCATCAGCCATGGTTGGGATGCTCCTACGTTCAGCGCCGCGATGGCGATCGGATAGATGGCTCCGTCCTAGTCGTAGGCGAGGGTCGGCTTGAGACTGGGGGCGGTCGGTCGAGCCTTGCGTGCCTAGGGGCAGCTTGATCGGGAATCGGTCGATCGCTGTGCAGCAGCAGTTCGACGTGCAAGCACCATTCCGCTGTGGCAGACAGGATCACTATGGCCTTTCTTTAGAACGCCGCGAAAGTGCCGACGACCGGCATTGAAGAAGGCGGTAGCGATACCTGACGGCCAGCGCGGTCTTGTGTTGCCCAGCCCTGGGCTTACTGCGATGGAAGAGCATTCTTGGCTCTGACCGCCGCCCTGGTGACGTGCGGTTCATGCAGGCTCGCTCTGAGAAATTTCGATGCGCGTCGTAGGGAAGGCCCCCCACATCTTGACACCGCATCGACGGGCGCCGGCTAACATGAATAGGAGGTGCCTCACCTAGGGAGACAACAATGAGCACGGTTCACGAGGACACGAAGGCTTGGCTGCTCACTCAGCAGGATTGGCTTCAGGAGGCAGCAGACCGGCTGCTGACTTCCGGCCAGTTCCACGAAGAGGATCTGAAGGCGACCGCGGAGCTGATCAAGACTGAGGACGGGCGCAAGGTGACGAAGCACCGTGCCTTTACATCGCTAACCCAGTCCCCCGTCGCGCCGGGCGAGTTTCGGCTCTTTGGTATTTCCGAGGTTGAAGGGATTGAGAACCTCTCGCCCAAGTCTCCGTTGGACTTCGGCAAGGGCAATCTTGTGGTCGTCTACGGCCACAACGGCTCTGGCAAGTCCGGCTACACCCGAATACTCAAGCGCGCGAGTGGTAAGCCGCGGGCCGCGGCACTGAAGGCCAACGTCTTCGGAGACCCGCCAAAGGTCCGCCAGTGCAAGATCGACTACGGGCAAGGAACTAGCCCGGCGTCTCTGGTGTGGCTTGCTGACAGTGATGCCGTTCCAGCCTTGCGGGCCGTCGACATCTTTGACAGCGACGAAGCGGTTCACTACCTCACCAAGGAGAGCTCGGCGGGCTACGTGCCGCCTCTGGTGCTGATGTTCGAGCAACTGGCAGTTGCGTGCGACGGCGTTAAGGCAAAGCTGCAGACGCAGCAAGAGAAGTTGGTCAGTGCGCTGCCGGCAGTTCCTCAGGAGTACGCGGGCACGGTTCCCGCAGGTCAGTACACGAAACTGCGACACACGATGACGCAAGCGGATATCGACCAGCTCACAAGCTGGACGGAGGCTCAGGCCAATACGCTCCAGGACCTGGACGTGAGGCTCAAGGTCGCCGACCCCGCGGCGGGCGCTACCCAACGCAGGGCCAAAAAGGCCCAACTCGAGAAGATCATCGCCGCTCTCGGCCAGGGAACTCTTACCTTCGGAGCTGCAGGCATCCAGGGCATTCGCACGCTCCATGCGGCGGCAAAGGACAAGCGTCGAATCGCTTCTGAGGCAGCGAAAGTCAGCTCCGCGCTTCTAGACGGAGTCGGACAGGCAACGTGGCGTGCAATGTGGGACGCCGCGCGTGAGTACTCGCAGACGGCGTACCCGCAGAGGCAGTTCCCAGTGACCGACAAGGCACGTTGCTTGCTTTGCCACCAAGAGCTTCAGCCCGATGCACAGCAGCGGCTTCAAGACTTCGAGCAGTTCGTTGGAAGCAAGCTTGAAGCTGAGGCCAAGGCGGCTGAGAAAGCTCATGCCGACGCGATCACAGCTTTGCCACTACCACCGACCGACGAGCAGCTCACGACGCAGTGCGCTGCTGCCGGGCTGGACGAAGCCATGTGGCTCGATGAACTGAAGGTGTTCTGGGTCCCCACACGCTCGACCCATGCAGCACTTGTGGCGAAGGAGGCGAATGGGGCGGCAGTGGCGGCCCCAGATGTGGCGCCTCTCGCAGCCAAGCTGCAGGCTCGAGCAAAGGGCCTTGACCACGAAGCGCTCCAACTCGACAAAGACGCCAGAGAGTTCGACCGCACGAAGGCTGCCGGGGAGAAGCTCGCGCTAGAGGCTCAGAAGTGGATCTACCAGCAGAAGGCCGCGGTCATCAAAGAGGTCGAGCGGCTGAAGTCCTGGCAGGACTTCGAGACCTGGAAGGGTTTCGCCAACTCGCGCAAGGTCTCGGTGAAGGCTGGTGAGGTGACCGAAAAGATCATCACCGAGGCCTACGTCAACCGGTTCAACGCCGAGCTGGAAGCACTTGGTGCGAAGCGAGTGCGCGTGAGCATCGTCAAGACCCGCATTGAGCGCGGCAAGGCCATGCATCAGCTCAGACTCACAGGTGCGAAGAGCGGCGACGACCCAGTTGGAGTGCTCAGCGAAGGCGAGCGGCGCATCGTCTCCCTTGCAGCTTTCCTAGCAGACGTCACCGCCAAACCTCACGTCGCGCCATTTATCTTCGACGATCCCATCTCGTCGCTCGACCACGACTTCGAGTGGGCGGTAGCCAAGCGACTGGCAGCGCTCGCCACAACCCGCCAGGTTCTAGTATTCACTCACAGGCTGTCGCTGTATGGCGCAATGGAGGATGTGGCCAAGAAGAACGGCGAACAGTGGAAGAAGGACCATCTGGTTCAGCGATGTATCGAGGCCTTTTCGGGCTCCGCGGGCCTTCCTGTGCCCGAGACTGTGTGGACACTCCGGACAGGCAAGGCAAACAACCTGTTGCTCACTCGCCTTCAAGCCGCCAAAAAGGCCGGAGACGGTGGAGGTAGCGAAGCCTATCGGGCCCTGGCGCAAGGCATCTGCAGCGACTTCCGTAAACTGCTTGAACGAACGGTCGAAGACGACTTACTCAACGAGGTCGTCAAGAGGCACCGACGGAGTGTGACGACGGAGAACCGACTATCCGCGTTGTCTGCAATTGAACCTGCCGACTGCGCGAAGATCGACGGCTTGATGACCAAGTACTCCTTCTATGAGCACAGTCAGTCGATGGAGGTTCCGGCTTTCATCCCCGACGAGCCCGAGCTACGTGCAGACATTGAAGCGCTCAAGGCGTGGCGCGACGACTTCGAAAACAGGAGCAAGAAGGCCCTGGGCTAGGCGTCATATAAAACGACAAGGCCGTTGCATCGGTAGTTTGGTGCGCGGCGCCTTTCTGCACTGTTCGTGAAGCTGCGACCAGCGCCGACTTTGCTCGCGTCGCTGCGCTCGGTCAGTTCACCTTGACGGTGCGCACGGCCACTGTGCCGAATGTCTGCGTGGTGCCAGTCAGCGTGAGTTCGCCTGCTCGGATCGACAGGCAGCAACCGCTGCCCAGTTGACCTCCTCAAGGTTAAGGGTGACTGCTAGCTGGGTTCAGCCGGGCACTTTTCCACGGACCAAAGGCCGCTTAGGCTACGATCATTAGTGTTCGATTTGCCTGCGCGAAGCTTGCCGGGAGACCACTCGCGAGCGATCCCGAAGCCGTGGGTGAACGGGAGGCCTAGCGATCGTTCTCGAGCTAGAGAGAACCAATGCCACCAGTGTCACCATCCGAAAGTCCGCTCGCCGCTGCCCTGCATGCGCTAGACGCTACAGGGAAAGGGGGTTTTGAGGGGCTTGTCGCTTGGATCCTCTCTGACCTTGCTGGGGTACCCTTTCGGCCCGCGCGGTCAGGCTCGCAAAGAGGCCGAGACTTGGATTCGGATCCAGCGTCGCCATGGTTCGCCGTCGTTGAGTGCAAGCGGTATCGCGGCGACACGAAGTTGGACCAACGAGAGCTCATTGCGGAGATGCATATCGCCACCAGCGAAGATCCGCAGATTGATGCATGGATTCTGGCAACCAGCCGCGACGTTGATGCGAACGTTGCACGCTGGCTGCATGAAATGTCGCTCGAGCGCGGCATTGACTATCTGATCCTGGAGTGCGGCAGAGCGGGCGATCCCGGAGATCTGGACTTCTTATGCGCCAACGCCTCGGCGCGGGTGCTGGAACACTGCGCGCCCGTACTGCCAAACGGTACGGACGAACTCCAAACCTACCTGGAAGCCCTCCGGGCAAGCGCGAACTTCTCGGCTCGAGTGCAGGGAACTCGCAACGCGCTAAATGGCGGGACCGTGGGTCTGGCGACGTTTCGGAATCGCCTTAACGAGAAGCTTCGCCGAGCCATGGGCAGCGAGGATGCCAGCCTTGCCCGTTTCGATCGCCGGCTGGAC
>Ga0228698_1001139_pt1 | contig 14077 bp, 12 predicted proteins | sample McNCre117_Aug_MG_FD_178015 | JGI IMG/M metagenome (GOLD analysis project Ga0228698, IMG submission 178015) | Freshwater microbial communities from McNutts Creek, Athens, Georgia, United States - 1-17_Aug_MG | ecosystem: Environmental > Aquatic > Freshwater > Creek | place: USA: Georgia...
GCCAACAGCACGCAACTGCGGGCCAAAGGGTTCAAGCCGGGCGACACCTGCTGGCCCACCGACCCGGATAACCCCGCCAGCAAGGCCTTCTACAACGGCGACTACATCCAGGACATCGCCAACGACTTTCTGGCCCGGGCCACTGTGCAAGCCGATGACCGCAGCTTTACTGCCAGCGGCGATGTCGAAGACCTGGACTCCATCCGCAACTTTGCCGTGGCCTACCTGCGGCGCGAGCAGGACAAAGACCTGCAGGCCTTCAACCTCCGGTTTGACCAGTACTACCTGGAGTCCAGTCTGTACACCAGCGGGCGCGTAGACCAGGCGGTCTCCAAGCTCGTCGCCAACGGCAAGACCTACGAACAGGACGGTGCGCTGTGGCTCAAGTCGACCGACTACGGTGACGACAAAGACCGCGTCATGCGCAAAAAAGATGGCACGTTCACCTACTTTGTGCCCGATGTGGCTTACCACATTGCCAAATGGGAACGCGGTTTCACGAAGGTGGTCAACATCCAAGGCACCGACCACCACGGCACCATTGCACGCGTTCGGGCCGGACTGCAGGCCGCTGACGTCGGCATTCCGCAGGGCTACCCCGATTACGTGTTGCACACCATGGTGCGGGTGGTGCGCGGCGGCGAAGAAGTCAAGATTTCCAAACGGGCTGGCAGCTACGTCACCCTGCGTGACCTGATCGAATGGACCAGCAAGGACGCAGTGCGTTTCTTCCTGCTCAGCCGCAAGCCCGACACGGAATACACCTTTGACGTGGACCTGGCTGTGGCCAAGAACAATGACAACCCGGTGTACTACGTGCAATACGCCCATGCCCGGATTTGTTCGGTACTGGCCAGCTGGGGCGGGGACCGCGCCACGTTGGCGCAGGTGGACTTGTCGGCCCTGGACAGCCCGCAGGCGCAGGCGCTCATGTTGCTGCTGGCCAAATACCCCGAAATGCTGACTGCGGCTGCAGAGGGCTTTGCACCGCACGATGTGACTTTCTATCTGCGGGAGCTGGCTGCCAGTTACCACAGCTACTACGATGCCGAGCGGATTTTGGTGGATGACGAAGCGGTCAAGCTGGCGCGTCTGGCGCTGGTGGCTGCGACGGCACAGGTACTGCACAATGGTTTGGCTGTGTTGGGCGTTAGCGCACCACAGAAGATGTGAACAACACAACAAAGAGAAGCAACAGCATGAATCAACAGCGTGGCGGAACTATTCTGGGCTTCATCATCGGCGTCGTGGTGGGGCTGGCAGCGGCGTTGGCCGTGGCGGTGTACGTCACCAAAGTGCCGGTTCCTTTCATGAACAAGGGGCAGACGCGCAGCGCGGATCAGGACGCCGAAGAAGCCCGCAAAAACAAGGACTGGGACCCGAACGCCCCCCTGTATGGCAAAAACCCGGTGAAGCCGGCGCCGCAAGCATCCGCGCCTGAGGCACCCGCAACACCGGCCAAGCCAGACGCCAAGGCAGACGCGAAGGCAGCCGAAGCCAAGCCGGCTGACAGCAAGGCGGCCGAGACCAAGAAAGCCGAAGCCAAAGCGGCGGCTTCTGCCGACCCCTTGGGTGATCTGGCCAAGGCTAAATCCAAGTCAGCGGACGCAGAGCCCTTTGTGTACTGGGTACAAGTGGGTGCGTTTCGCACGGCAGAAGACGCCGAGAGTCAGCGCGCCAAGTTGTCGCTGAGCGGTGTGGAAAGCAAAATTTCCGAGCGCGAGCAGTCGGGCCGCACCGTGTTCAGGGTCCGCGTGGGGCCCTTTGACAAGAAAGAGGACGGCGAGAAGTCCAAAGAAAAACTGGACAAGGCCGGTCTGGAAACTGCACTGGTGCGGGTGCAGCGCTAACGGCTGCATCGCCCAGATTGCGAACAGGATGGAAGTGCTATGAAACGTCGTGATTTTTCCCTCAGCGCGGGCAGCGCCGTGGCGGCCGTCGGTGGACTTTGGGGTTGGTCGGCGCAAGCCGATACCGCCAAGCCCGAGGCGGGCAAGGACTTTCTGGTAGTGGACCCGCGCGCACCGGTGGACGCGCCCGCCGGCAAGATCGAGGTGGTGGAGTTTTTCTGGTACAGCTGCCCGCATTGCAATGCGTTCGAGCCAGCACTGGCCGCCTGGGTTAAACAATTGCCCAAAGACATCGCCTTCAGGCGGGCGCCGGTTTCTTTTCGCGATGATTTCGCCCCGCAGCAGCGCTTGTACTACGCGCTGGAGGCCATGGGTTTGGTGGACAAGCTCCACGCCAAGGTGTTTGCCGCCATTCATGCCGAGAAGCAGGACTTGTCCAAGGCGCCCGCCATTCTGGATTGGGTCGCCAAGCAGGGCGTCGATATGGTGAAGTTCAATGAGCAGTTTCAGTCCTTCTCGGTCGCCACCAAGGCCACCAAGGCGGCGCAATTGCAAAACGCCTACAAGGTCGAAGGCGTCCCTGCATTGGGCGTTGCCGGGCGTTTTTATGTGGACGGCCAACTGGCGCAAAGCATGGACAAGGCACTCAAGGTGGTGGATGCGCTGGTTGCCGGCGTGCGTGCCGGCAAATAAGGCAAGCAGGCGGAAGGCGGCGGTTTTCAATCGCTGCCGCGGGTGACAGCGTACGGGCCCGCACACTAGAATGGTTGCAACATCAATCATTCAGGGGCGCGCGCTATGTCAGATTCCAAATTCAGGCTCATCACCCGGAGCGACTTTGACGGACTGGTTTGCGCCGTACTGCTCAAGGAACTGGACCTGATTGATGACATCAAGTTTGTCCACCCCAAAGACATGCAGGATGGCAAGATCGAGGTAACCGACCGCGACATCACCACCAATCTGCCCTATGTGCCGGGCGTGCATCTGTCTTTTGACCACCACGAGTCCGAGACCCTGCGCAACGAGGCACAGCCCAACCACATCATTCACCCGCACGCGCCTTCCGCGGCGCGCGTGGTGTTTGACCACTACGGTGGCAGCCAGCAGTTTGGCGAGCGCTTCAATGAAATGATGGAAGCGGTGGACAAAGGTGACTCGGCCCAGTTCAACCGCGATGAAATTTTGAATCCCAAGGGATGGGTGCTACTGAACTACCTGATGGACTCGCGTACCGGCTTGGGGCGTTTCCGGGAGTTCAAGGTCAGCAACTACCAGCTGATGATGGACTTGATCGACTATTGCCGCACCCATGGCATCGAAGACATCCTCCAGTTGCCCGACGTGGTGGAGCGCGTGGAGCTGTATGTGGAGCACGCAGCCAAAGCCCGTGAACAGCTGCTGCGCTGCAGTACGGTGCACCAGAATGTGCTGGTGCTGGACCTGCGCAATGAAGACACGATCTTCGCGGTCAACCGCTTCATGGTGTATGCGCTCTTTCCGGAGATCAATGTTTCCATCCACGTGATGTGGGGCATGCAAAAGCAAAACACGGTTCTTGCGGTGGGCAAGTCCATCACCAACCGGTCATCGCGCGTCAATATCGGCGCGTTGATGCTGGTGTATGGCGGCGGTGGACACGAAAATGCCGGTACCTGCCAGGTGCCCAACGACAAGGCCGACACTATCCTGCCCGAACTGGTCAAGCGCATTAACGCGGTCGGTTGATACGGATGGGCTAAACCCCGCCTTTACGGTATTCAATTGGCGCCAAGGCATAAAACATGCCATGCGCTCGGTACAATGACCGCAGCGCTTTTGAGCAAGTTTCGTGCCTTTATGAAAACAAACCCCCTTTCCCTTTTGACCCTGGCGGCACTGTTGTGTGTGGCGGGGTTGGCACATGCGGAAAAAGCCGACCAGAAGAAGCCGATGAATATCGAGGCGGACTCGCTGCGCTACGACGATCTCAAGCAAATCAGTGTGTTTACAGGGCGTGTCGTTCTGACCAAAGGCTCCATCGTGATCCGCTCCGAACGCCTCGAAGTGCGTCAGGACCCAGATGGGTACCAATTTGGCGTGGCTACCGGCGCGCCCGACAAACCGGCCTTCTATCGCCAGAAGCGTGACGCGCTCGATGAATACATTGAAGGCGAAGGCGAAGTCATCGCCTATGACGGCAAGGCCGACACGGTGACGTTTTCCCGGAAGGCCCAATTGCGCCGCCTGCGGGGTGCGACGCTGGCAGATGAAATCACCGGTGGTGTGATCGTCTACGAAAACCTGACCGACTTGTTTACCGTCGATGGCGCTGCCAACAAAGGCCCGACTGGCGCGCTGGGTAGCAACGGCCGCGTGCGTGCCATGTTGACGCCCAAGCCCGATGCCACCCGTGCGGCGCCTGCAAGTGATGGCCCCCAGCTCAAACCGTCGGCCGCACTGGAAGGCATGCCCAAGTGAGCGAATTCGCAGCGGGAAGCCTGTCGGCACAGCACCTGCAAAAGTCCTACGGCAAACGGCAGGTCGTCAAAGATGTGTCGTTGACCGTTCGCACCGGCGAGGTGGTGGGTTTGCTGGGACCCAATGGCGCGGGCAAGACCACGTCGTTTTACATCATGGTCGGGCTCTTGCGTGCCAGCGGGGGCGACATCCTGATTGACGGCAAGTCCATCGAGTCCATGCCGATTCACCGGCGCGCGCGTCTGGGGCTGGGGTATCTCCCGCAGGAGGCCTCCATATTCCGCAAGCTCAATGTGGAAGACAACGTGCGCGCGGTTCTGGAATTGCAGCGTGACGAAAACGGCACCCCGCTGGGCCACGCCGAAATTGAAAAGCGCCTGACCAATTTGTTGCAGGAACTCCGGGTGGAACACCTGCGCGAATCGCCCTCGGTGGCTTTGTCGGGGGGCGAGCGGCGGCGTGTGGAGATTGCCCGGGCGTTGGCCACCGGCCCGCGCTTCATTCTGCTGGACGAGCCCTTTGCCGGTATCGACCCCATCGCCGTGATCGAGATTCAGCGCATCATTAATTTTCTAAAGGCGCGCGGCATCGGCGTGCTGATCACCGACCACAACGTTCGCGAAACGCTGGGTATTTGTGACCACGCGTACATCATCAGTGATGGCCGCGTGCTGGCCGAAGGTACCCCTTCCGAAATCGTCGCCAACCCCGAGGTACGCCGTGTGTATCTGGGTGAAAACTTCAAGATGTAGATGGTGTGTCTCCCAATTGATTCTTCGCGCCGGGGAGCGCCCATTCTGGGGCGCTTGCCCGTGCGCAAGCGGGGCACGGCATGAAACAAGGCCTGTCACTGCGGGTATCGCAGCACCTGGCGCTGACGCCCCAATTGCAGCAATCCATCCGGCTGCTACAGCTTTCCACGCTGGAACTGAGCCAGGAAGTGGAGCAGATGCTCGACGAAAACCCATTCCTGGAACTGGGCGAAGACCGGGCTGAGCGCGAAGACTTCGGTTTGCCGCAAGCCGATACCCCGGTCAGCGAAGGCGACCGTGATGCCGAATTTGCCAGCGCCAGCCCGATGTCCGACATGGGCGGTGCCACCGTAACCAGCACCGCCAGTGACGAAGACAACGCACCGCTCAGCGGTGACGACGGCATTGACTGGGACGGTGACGGCTCTACCGAAATGTCGCCGGATGACGGCGAGTGGGGCGTGGACGCCAAAGCCCGCGCCAACAACTTGAATGGCGATGACGAAAAGGACGCGACCGAGCTGGCGCGCACGCAAGAAAGCCTTCAGGCCTTTTTGCACCGGCAGGCGCTCGGCTTGCGGTTGTGCGCCGAAGACAGTGCTGCGCTGCGCTTTTTGATTGAGTCGCTCAACGACGATGGTTACCTGGAAGAGTCGCTGGAAGAGCTGGCCCGCACGCTGAATCCCCACGATCTGGAGCAGCTGGACGCGCTGGTGCACCACTTCACCGTGGCCCTGCGATTGCTGCACAGCCTGGAGCCCGTGGGCGTAGGCGCACGCAATCTGGGTGAATGCCTGCAGTTGCAGTTGCGCGCTACTTTGCGCGAACTGGACGACGAGGGGGATGCCAATGGCGTGCTGGAAGCCACCGAAGTGGCCCTGCGCATCTGCCAGCAGCCGATGGAATTGCTGGCCAAGCGCGACATCAAGCGGCTGGTGCAACTCGGGGTGGGCAGCGACGCGCTGGTGCGCGAAGCCATTGCCCTGATTGCACGCCTGGAGCCCAAGCCCGGTCGCCGTTTTGTGGATGTGGAGCGCAACATCGTGGTGCCTGACGTGCTGGTGCTGCAGGTGCCCAACACCAACAAGGCGGCGCAGCCCAAGTTCCGCGTCATGCTCAACCCCGACGTGATGCCGCGCCTGAAGGTGCACGACATTTATGCCAATGTGCTGCGCAACCACCGGGGCGGCAAAGACAGTGCCGGCCACGCCGCGCTGCAGCAGCGATTGCAGGAGGCGCGTTGGTTCATCAAGAATATTCAGCAGCGCTTTGACACCATTCTGCGGGTGAGTACGGCGATCGTGGACCGACAAAAGAGCTTTTTTACCCATGGCGAATTGGCCATGCGTCCATTGGTGCTGCGCGAGATCGCCGATGAGTTGGGCCTGCACGAATCCACCATCAGCCGCGTCACCACCGCCAAGTACATGGCCACGCCTTTTGGTACCTTCGAGCTGAAATACTTCTTTGGGTCGGGGCTGGGCACCGAGTCGGGCGGCAATGCGTCCAGCACGGCTGTGCGCGCGCTCATCAAACAGTTCATCGCCTCAGAGAGCACCAAGAAGCCTTTGTCGGACAACCAGATCTCCGAAATGCTCAAAGAACAGGGCATTGAATGCGCCCGCCGCACCGTGGCCAAATACCGCGAGGGCCTGAAGATTGCCCCCGCCTCTTTACGCAAAGCGCTATGAACCAACTGCAACTTTTTCTTCCCTGCGCAGCGGGTGTAGAGGAATACCTCGCCCCCGAAGCGCTGCGCATCACCGGCCTGCCGCCGGGTTGCGTGACCAAGCAGCGAGGCGGTGTGGCGGTGCGTACCTCGTTTTCTGATGCCATGCTGCTCAACCTGCATTGCCGTCTGGCGCAGCGGGTGCTGGTGCTGGTGTCGTACACCGAATACCGCAACGAACAAGACCTGTACCGGGCGGCCATGGCGGTGCAGTGGGAACGCTGGTTCACGCCGCGCGAAACCATCAAGATCGAAGTGACCGCGCAGCACAGCCCGCTCACCTCTCTGAACTTTGCGGCGCTGAAAGTGAAGGACGCGGTTTGCGACCGCTTTCGAGAAGTCGCCAATGGCGTGCGCCCGGACGTCAACACCCAGTGGCCCGATGTGCGCATTTATGCCCACCTGACCACCGACAGCTGTTCGCTCTATATCGACACCTCGGGCGAGCCGCTCTTCAAGCGCGGCTGGCGCGAAGACAAGGGCGACGCGCCGCTCAAGGAAACGCTCGCCGCCGCCATGATTGCCGCCAGCGGCTGGGCCGATGGCAATGACGACTTGATGCCCCTGTACGACCCCTGCTGTGGCAGCGGCACGATTGCCATCGAGGCCGCACAGATCGCTTGCAATATCGCGGCAGGCTCCTTGCGCCGCTTTGCCTTCGAGAAGTTCGTGCCCTTCAGGCCGCAGCTCTGGGCAGACATGAAGCGCGAGGCCGCCTCCAGCGTGGTGAAGCCCGAGCCGGGCCAGCAGGCGCTTATTTATGGCAGCGATGTGTCGCACCGCATGGTGGACTTTGCCCAGCGCAACGCCGAGCGTGCCGGCGTGGCGGATGTGATTGAGTTTCGTGGCGGCGATGCCTTGCAGCGCATGCCGCCAATTGAAGGTGGCGGTGTCATGCTGCTCAACCCGCCCTATGGCGAGCGCATCGGCATTGGCGGTGTGGCAGCGGATGGACGAATCGCCGCCAGCGGCGAGGGCGTGCATCCCCGCTTTGGCGCCCGCGAACTGGCCGAAACCGAAGACGGCGTGGCCTTTTTCACCCAACTGGCCAGCCATTGGAAGAAGAACTTTTCCGGTTGGACGGCCTGGATGCTGACCCCTGATCTCAAGCTGCCTGGCAAGATGCGCCTGAAAGAATCGCGCCGCGTGCCGATGTGGAATGGCCCGCTGGAATGCCGCCTGTTCAAGTTCGACATGGTGGCCGGGCGCATGGCCAAAGACAAAGCTGCGGGCCCCGCTGACAAGCCTTCCACAGGCCAGACCTGATGGCGCCCGTTGCCACGCGTCCGGCCGGGGAAGCTCCGGGCCAGGCAAGTGCGCCGGCCATTGTGCTGGACACGAATATCGTGCTGGACCTGTTTGTTTTTGGCGATCCGGCCACAGCCGCATTGCGTGCGGCGCTCGAAGCCAAGGCCTTTCGCTGGATCGCAACGCCTGTGATGCGGGATGAACTCGAACGCGTGTTGGCTTACACCCAGATCGTTCCGCGCATGCAGTTTTACAACGTGACTGCCGCAGACGTGCTGGCCCATTTTGATGCGCGCGTGCAAAGCGTGGAAGTGGCACCCAAGGCGCGCTACATCTGCAAAGACGCCGACGACCAGAAGTTCATTGACCTCGCCGCGGCCCATCAGGCGCTGCTACTCAGCAAAGACAAGGCGGTGCTCACCATGGCCAAGCGGCTAAGGCTGCTGGGCGCCGACGTGTCGGCGAAGTTTGTGCCGCCGGTGACAGAAGAGCGTACTGCGCCGTGAAACGCCAAGCGCCGCTGCAGCGCTTGAAATCGCCAGCAGCAATGCTTTAGATTTCGGTCCCGACCATTCGGTTGCGGCCCAAATCCTTGGCCTGGTATAAATTGCTGTCCGCCAGGCTCAAGAGCGCGCTGGCCGTGAAAGGCCGATCCGGCGCCACCGAAGCCACGCCCAGACTCAATGTGACCCAGGGGCCGACGCTGGATTCGGCATGGGCAATCTGGCATTTCAGTGTCGCCAGGCGGATCGATTCCGCCAGAACAGAGGCCCCATGCAGTGGCGTTTCCGGAAGCAGGCAAACGAACTCCTCGCCGCCGTAGCGGGCGACAAAGTCGGCGGGGCGTTTGATGCGGGACTGAAAGAGACTGGCCAGACGCTGCAAACATTCGTCGCCTGCTTGATGGCCATAAAAGTCGTTGTACCGCTTGAAAAAGTCGACGTCCATCAGGATGACGCTGAGCGGCAACTTGCTGCGTTGGGCGCGGTTGACTTCAATCTCCATATGCTCATCAAAGTAGCGCCGGTTGCGCACACCGGTCAGTCCATCCATGAACGCAAAACTGCGCAAGGTGTCGGACTGCCGCTTGAGTGCCATGTGCGCCCGCACCCGCGCGCGCACGATCTTCAGATTGATGGGCTTGGAAATGAAGTCCACAGCGCCCACATCCAGGCCATGGGCCTCGGACGCATCGTCGTTGTAAGCCGTCAGGAAGATCAGGGGAATGTCTTTGGTCTTCGGGTTGGCTTTGAGCTGTTTGCAGACCTCATAGCCATCCATGCCGGGCATCATCACGTCCAGCAGCACCAGATCGGGTAAATGCTGGGCGCACATGGAAAGCGCCCGGGCGCCATCGTTGGCCATGAAGACTTGAAATTCGTCAGCAAAGGCCTGATGCAACAGCTGAATGTTGGTGTTCTGGTCGTCAACGATCAGCAGTTTGGGTTTGGCTGCCAATTTGGGCAAGGTCGGCTCCGTGCGGTAGTGGGTGCAGGAAATTTTCGCTTCAGCCGTTTACCACCAGCGCCTCATTGCCCTGCAACATGAAGCTTTCTGCGGCGGCGCGGGGCCAGGTCATGCGGTAGATCACGGGCAATGCCTGCAGGTCGCTTTGCAGCAAGGCCCGGTCCGGGAGCTGGGTGAGTATGAGTTGCGCCAGCGAGCGCACCTTTTGGTCGGTGGAGCGCCGCACGATGTGGTGGGCGGTGATCTGGTTGGGGTGTTCGATGCCGGCGGCCTGCACCAGCTCTTGCAGTGCGTGCAGGGTTTGCTGGTGGAAGTTGTACACCCGGGTGGCCTTGTCTTCCACCACCAGTGATTTTTGCCGCTGCGGGTCTTGCGTGGCAACGCCGGTAGGACATTGCCCCGTGTGGCAGGTCTGGGCTTGCAGGCAGCCCAAGGCGAACATGAAACCGCGCGCCGCGTTGCACCAGTCCGCACCCAGCGCCATCAGGCGGGCGATGTCAAACGCACTGGTGACCTTGCCGGCGGCCCCAACCTTGACCCTGTCGCGCAATCCCACACCGCGCAGGGTGTTGTGGACCAGCAGCAAGCCTTCCTGCAAGGGCGAGCCCACATGGTCGGTGAACTCCACGGGCGCCGCGCCGGTGCCGCCTTCGGCGCCGTCCACCACAATAAAGTCCGGCGTGATACCGGTGGCCAGCATCGCTTTCACCATCGCAAACCATTCCCACGGGTGGCCGATGCAGAGCTTGAAGCCGGTCGGTTTTCCGCCCGACAAGGTGCGCAGTTTTTCGATGAAGTGCATCATCTCCACGGGTGTGCGGAATGCACTGTGGGACGCCGGCGAAACACAATCCACGCCCACCGGTATGCCGCGCGCTGCCGCAATTTCCGGTGTGACCTTGGAGCCCGGCAACATGCCACCATGGCCGGGTTTGGCACCCTGACTGAGTTTGATTTCAATCATCTTGACCTGCGGCTGCGTGGCGTTGGCGGCAAACTTTTCCTCGCTGAAGGTGCCGTCCGCATTGCGGCAGCCGAAGTAGCCCGACGCAATCTCCCAGATCAGGTCGCCGCCGTGCTTGCGGTGGTGAACGGAAATCGAGCCCTCGCCCGTGTCGTGGGCAAAGTTGCCGCGTTTGGCTCCGGCATTGAGGGACTGAATGGCATTGGCGCTGAGTGCGCCAAAGCTCATGGCCGAGATGTTGAACACGCTGGCGCTATAGGGCTGCGCGCGGTGGCCACCAATGGTGACGCGAAAGTCGTGCGAGTGCAGCGTGGTGGGCGAGACGGAGTGGTTGATCCACTCATAGCCTTCTGCGTGCACATCAAGCTGGGTACCGAAGGGCCGCTTGTCCACCGCATCTTTGGCGCGCTGGTAGACCAGCGTGCGCTGGGCGCGTGAAAACGGCGCTGCATCGTTGTCGCCCTCAAAGAAATACTGTCGAATCTCAGGCCGCACCGACTCCAGCAAAAAACGGATGTGACCGGTGACCGGGTAGTTGCGCAGGATGGAGCGCTTGGTTTGCAACAGGTCGTAGATGCCGATGCCAGTCAGTACCGCGGTCAACAGCAGGAGATAGTGGCCAGTGCCGAATGCCAGCACGCTGAACAGGCTCAGCAAGGACGCCAAGCTGCACAGGGCAAAAACCAGGTAGCGCGCGGGAAATATTTTATTGATGGTGTCCGTCATGACGGGTCTCCTTGGGCGTGACAATAGCAGGCACGCCCTGATTTGCACAGCCATGAATACCCAAACTCCCCCCCACCAAGACGCCGTCTCTACGCCTTCACTGCTCACTCCGGAAGAGTTCGACGAAATCGACGCCATCCTCGATGACCTGCGCCAGCGCTTCGAAGAAACGCCCCAATGGGAGTTTTGTGAGGGCTTCATGGCCGCTCTCATCGTGAGCCGCCGCACCATTCCTTTGCAGGAATACCTGCCGGTCCTGCTCGATACCGATGGCAGTGACGTCGAGGCCGCAGCAGCAAAGGCCGACAGCGGCACCTTTGCCAACGCCGCCCAATACACCCGCTTCATGGAACTTTGGCACCGTCGCTGGAGCGAGATCGAACAGAGCCTGTCTGTCGAGGTGCAGAGCCTGGATGACGAGCGGGCATACCACCCCGAAGTCATGGACGTGCGTGGCGCGGTGGCCGCCTTGCCGCAGGAAGAGCGTGCCCAGATGGAAGGCGAGGCCTTGCCGTCGTTTGCTCAAGTGTGGGCAGTGGGTTTCATGTATGCAGTCGAAAACTGGCCCGATGAGTGGCAAGCGCCTCGCGACAAGGAAGCGCGCAAATGGCTGGACGATGCGCTGCAGCGCATGGTCGCCTTGACCGAGGACGACACCGATGAGCCCACGCTCAGCGTGTTTGACGATGAGGGCGTTCCTACGGTGAGCGTCAAGCGTTTCAATGCCTTTGCCGATGCCGTGTGGGCCGTGTATGACCTGCGCGAACTCTGGCGCAATATCGGTCCGCGAGTGGAAACCGTGCACAAGGAAGCTACTCCGGGTCGCAATGACGTGTGCTTCTGCGGCTCCGGAAAAAAGTACAAGAAGTGCCACGGCGCCTGATTGGCGCATGGTCGCAGGACCCCGTGGTTTCCCGGTCGATGGACTTGCTACTGCGCTAAATCACGCTGGACATTGCCTTTGCCAGATAGTCGTACACCGCGCGGATGCGCTTGTCGGTGCGAATCTCGCGGTGCACCGCCAGCCACATCGGCAAGGGGGGTATGCGCAATTGCTGGCTGAGAACGGGTACCACCTCGGTGTCGCTGCGCAACATGTATTCGGCGGTAAAGCCCACGCCCAACCCGGCGCGCACGGCCTGCCACTGCACCACGAAATCGTCACAGCGAAAGGCAAAGGCTTCGCGCGCGATAGGCAAGCCCATGGCCTTGAAGCCATTGAGGATGGCCGGGTCCGTGTCGCTGCCAATCAGCGTGTGGTTCAGCAGGTCGCTTGGTTGTTCGAGCGGCGCACTGCGCGCCAGATAGCTTTTGTGGGCGCAAACGCATAGCCCGACATCGGCCAGTTTGCGCGCTACCAGGGTGTTCTGATCGGGGCGCACCATGCGGATGGCGATGTCGGCTTCGCGGCGCAGCAGGTTGCTGACCTGGTTACTGGCGACCAACTCCACCTGAATGTCGGGAAGCGCCTGGCGCATGCCGGTCAGCACGGCAGGCAAAAGGTGTACCGCCACTGGAACACTGGCCGTGATGCGCACGCTGCCTGCCGCATGCGACTGGGCGCCGCTGAGGGTGCGGTTCAGTGCGAGCGCGGCAGTCTCCATGTCGCGCGCACTCCGGGCCAGCTGTTTTGCGGTTTCTGTGGGGACCAGACCGCGACCGGTGCGCTCAAAGAGCACCACGCCGAGTTGACTTTCCAGCTCGGCAATGTGGCGGCCCACCGTGGGCTGGCTCGTGCGCAAAGCGCGCGATGCACCGAGCAAACTGCCGTGGTCAATGGCAGCCAAAAAAGAACGGGCCAGATTCCAGTCAAAGCCGTGGTGGACAGAAGGGGGCATAAGTCAATCGCTTGGTTATTCAAAAATGCATTTCTGCTATGAACATTTATGTAATTGTCTGATGCCCCGTTGGTTTTGACAATGCGTCCATCACAGGCGAATGGGAGAAGAAGGATGCAAGCAACCGTTTTGATTTTGGGAGCCAAAGGCCGGTTTGGGCTGGCAACGGCCCGGGCCTTTGCCGCTGCGGGATGGAATGTTGTGGGGCATGTGCGGGCGGGGGCCGCGGTGCCGCCTGAAGAAGCGGGGGACCACCGCATTCGCTGGCTCCACGCCGACCTCTTCGATACCGCTGCACTGGCCCAAGCCGCACAGGCGATGTCAGCCAAGGAGCGCGTGGATGTGGTGGTGCATGCGTTGAATCCGGCTTACACGAATGCCGCGTGGACGACGCAGGTGCTGCCGATGACGGACGCGGCCATTGCGTTGGCCCGGGCATTGAACGCCACCCTGATGGTGCCGGGCAACGTCTACAACTTTGGCGCAGAAATGCCGCCTGAATTGCGGGAAGCCACTGTGCAACAGGCGCAGACGGTGAAAGGGCGCATTCGCATAGAGATGGAGGAGCGCATGCGCCAAAGCGGTGTGCACAGCGTCGTGATCCGGGCGGGCGACTTCTTCGGCGCAGGCCGTGGCACCTGGTTTGATCAGGTTATTGTCAAAAAACTGGGCAAAGGGGTATTTACCTATCCCGGCCCCTTGGATATTGCGACGGCGTGGGCCTATTTGCCGGACCTGGCGCAAACCTTTGTGGAAGTGGCAAACCGCCGCAGCCCACTCGACCGTTTCACGGTGTTTCATTTTGCCGGCCACTGTGTAAGTGCACATCAATGGCTCGCCACTTTGGCCCCCGTGGCACAGGCGCGCGGCTGGTTGAAGCAGGGGGCGCTCTTGCGCTACAAAACGTTGCCGTGGGGAATCATCCGTCTGGGCGCCCCATGGGTTGCCGCCTGGGGCGGTTTGCTGGAAATGCGGTACCTGTGGACCACGCCGCACCGATTGGTGAATGAGGGGCTGGTGGGATTTTTGGGGGCGGAGCCCCA
>Ga0228698_1001140_pt1 | contig 14071 bp, 15 predicted proteins | sample McNCre117_Aug_MG_FD_178015 | JGI IMG/M metagenome (GOLD analysis project Ga0228698, IMG submission 178015) | Freshwater microbial communities from McNutts Creek, Athens, Georgia, United States - 1-17_Aug_MG | ecosystem: Environmental > Aquatic > Freshwater > Creek | place: USA: Georgia...
ACGCCAGCAACCACGGCACCGCCGCGGGCGCCGACAGCTCCAGCGTCAACCTGGGCGACTCGTCCACGCCGTACGGCCTGACCAAGACCAACGTCGTCGACTTCATCGTCGACTGCGGCACCGTGCTCGACGAGCAGTCTGTGTCCGACGAGGGTCGCTGGATCGTGCTGCCGCCGTGGGCCGTGGCGCTCATCAAGAAGAGCGATCTGCGCATCGCCTCCCTGGCCGGGGACGGCGTTTCGATCCTGCGCAACGGCAAGATCGGTGAGATCGACCGATTCACGGTCTATCAGAGCCGCAACCTGCTGGCGCAGACCTCGCCCGGCCAGGCTCACTACGCCATGTTCGGCCACAGCGCCGGCCTGACGTTCGCGGCCCAGGTGGTCGAGTGCGAGATGATCCAGAACCCGAACGACTTCGGGTACATCGTCCGCGGCCTGATGGTCTACGGCTACCAGGTCGTCGGCCCGAAGTACGTGGGCACTGCCGTCATTAGGCGTGGATAAATAGGTTAATATCGGGGCTCTTGCAAGGAGTCCCGATGAGACCTATGCCAACGCTTGAGCAGCTTCAAGAGCTTTTGAACGTGAACGCTGAGACTGGCGAAGTTGTCTGGCGCGTTGCTCGCAACTCGCGCGGCGGCTTTGTCAAGCCAGGTGTAGCGGCTGGCTGGAACGACAGCCACGGCTACCGGACAGTCACGGTGATGCAGCGAGACATCAAGCTGCATCGCCTTGTCTGGCTGTTTGTGCACGGGAAGTGGCCTGTCGGGCAGATCGATCACGTAAACGGAAACCGGTCTGACAACCGAATCTCCAATCTACGCGAAGCCTCAGCCACAGTGAATACCCAGAACTACCATGGGCTGCGCCGGCACAATACGTCCGGTGTGACCGGGGTGTACTGGGACAAACGGCGGACCGTGTGGGTGGCGCAGATCAGCGCAAGCAAGAAGCACATCCATCTCGGGCAGTTCGCCAGCAAGGACGAAGCCGCGGCGGCCGTCAAGGCTGCCCGGTCGAAGTACCATCCAGAAGCTCACGAAGCCAGTATCATTGCCGCACTGCGGCCTGCTCCCCAGGAGAACCCAAGATGAAGACCTCGAACCCCTACGCGCCGTCGATGACGGCCAAGATGCCCGCGGACACCATCTCCAGCGAGCTGTCCAAGGCCGGCGGCAAGGCCAAGGCCCGATTCCACCCGCCCCAGGCCATCAACCGCTCGACGGGCGGCGGTGGCGGTGCGGTGAAGCACCGCGCCACCCCGGGCGCCGACGGCCAGTGATCGACTGACCAGATCGCGGCGCCTACGGGCGCCGCAATCCCATCTACCTACCCCGGGACGCCGCAATGACGATCTCAGCCGCACAAGCGGACGCGATGGCCACGCGCCACGCCAGCACCAAGCGCCAGGACACGTCCTCGCCGCTGCTCATCAACACCAAGGACGGGCGGCTGATGCCGAACGTCCCGAACATCCGTCTGCTCCAGGAGTACCGCCCGTACCATGGCGACCCGAAGGCGGACATCACCACCCGCATGGCCTACCTGCGCTCGGGCGGCCACGGCCGTACCGTGACCGCGGCCTCGGTGGACGACCATCCGTTCGACGTGTCCAAGGCGACCAAGGATGAACTGGTGGCCTTCGCCATGAACGAGTTCGGCGCTGCGCTGGACCCCACCGCCGACATCCGCAGCCTGCGCAAGCGCGTGGCGGAACTGGCTGACGCGGCAGGCTCGCTGGCCTGATCGGCATGCTGGCGTCGGACATCCTCACCCCCGCCCGGCACACGCTGCTGGACGCCGGAGCCGTAGCGTGGACCGACGCCGAGCTGCTGATCTACCTGAACGAGGCGATCCGCGACTCCGTGGCGGCGAAGCCCGACATCTACCCGGTGTCTGGCGAGATCCCGCTGGTGGCCGGCATCGTACAGGCCCTGCCCACCGGCGGGGTGCTGCTGATCGACATCACCCACAACACCGGCACCGGCCGCACCGTCACGGTGACCGACCTGGCGCTGCTGCAGGAAGCGAACCGCTTCTGGCCGGCGGCCACACAGCAGGCCGAGGTGGAGAACTTCGCCGTCGATCCGCGCACGCCGCGCAAGTTCCTGGTCAGCCCTCCGAACGACGGTGGAGGGCAGTTGTACGGCACCTACGGGGGCACACCGGCTGCGCTGACCGCCACGACGGACACGTTCCCGCTGCTGGACATCTACCAGCCAGCCATCACGGCCTACGTGATCGGCCGGGCCTACGCCAAGAACTCGAAGCGGCAAGACCTCGCCAAGGCCGCCGCGTACCGGCAGCAGTGGGCACAGGCCCTCGGCGCGAAGTCCGTAGCGACCGCCACGACCGTCCCGCACGTCTCGCAGAGCCCTGACCTATGAGCCTCGTTCAGGTCAATGACCAGTTGACGAACATCGCCCAGATCGTGCGGCGCTGCCCCACGGTCACGCTGCGGCGGGCCTTCGTACGTGCGTACCGCGATTTCTGCGAGCAGACGAAGTTCGTCACGATCAACGCCTCGGGTACGACATCGGGCGGCGTCGCGCAGTACGACATGGGCTCGGACCCCTACCTGGAGATCATCGGCCTGCGCGCCGTCCAGGTGACACAGACGATCGGCGGACGTGAGCAGCGCTGGCCGGCCGTGGCCAGCGACCCAGGCACGTGGAACCCGAATCTGCCCCAGGGCCGGCCTACGGTGTTCGCCTACGTGCCGCACGGGCAGTTCGTGCTGCACACCGTGCCGGACGGCGCGTACGGGATCACCTACACCGCGGTGGTGCAACCCAAGACCGAAAACGTGTCGTGGGTGCCCGGCGAAGGACTGGCCCAGTTCAGCAACGAGGTCGAGGCCGGGGCGCTGGCGTACCTGCTGCGCATCCCAGGCCAGCCGTGGACAGACCCGAACGCCGCCGAGCGGCACGAGCGCGACTTCCGCAGCGGCATCTCGAACGCCAAGGCGCAGGTGCAGCGCAGCCACAACATGGGCTCCCAGCGGGTGCGCCCGCGCCCGTTCATCAGGTGACCCACCATGGCAACCTTCGGCTTGACCCCCGTCGTCTCGGCGTTCCCGACACCGGCGGCTGAGGGCTTTCCCAATTACATCCAGTTCCAAGCCAACGGCACGAACCTGGGAGCGGCCGACGCCGACACGGTCAACTTCGTTGGTGGGCGGGTCACTCGCGGCACTGGCGAGAACTCCGGCGCCGTGACGGTCACCATGGCCGGCATGGTGTGGCGCGACGTGACGGGCAACACCACCCTGGTGCGGGGGGACGCCGAGAACGGCATCGCAACCACCGGCAGCACCGGCACGCAGACGATCACCGTGCCCGCGGACACCGGGGACGCGGCGACGGACCTGCCGGTGGGCTCTTGCGTGGTGCTGTTCCAGGCAGGCGCCGCCGGACTGGCGGTGCAGCCCGGGGCGGGGGTGACGCTCCTGTACCGCACCGCCGCGTTCACCGCCACGGCGGCAGGGCGGTACGCCACGCTGACGCTCGTGAAGCGCAGTGCGAACATCTGGCTGCTCTGCGGCGACATGGGGGCGTTGTGATCCCGCGCGGCGCAAGCGCAGGCGCGCGCATCCCGCGCATCCCGCACCCCCCGCCGCCGACGAGCTACCCGGGGCTGCTGATGCACTTCGACGGCGACTTGGCGGACGCTTGCCGTGGGCGCACCTTCGTGTCGGACCCCGCGGCTGCGGCCTGGACGGACGCAACCGCCAAGTTCGGATCCGCGTCGTTCACCGCGCCAGCAACGCCAGTCACGTACCCGGTGGCGACGGACCAGCACATGGCCGACTTTGCGTTCGGTACTGGGCCGTTCACGATTGAGTTCTGGGTGTTCCGCCCCACGTCGACCCCTGTGGTTGGCACGGTGGTCGAGTACCGTTCCGGCGGCACGATGGTCTGGGCCGTTCGGCACACGTACAACGAAGCGAACAGCACGCCTCAGTTCTACCAAGCCGCCGGGCCGGTTGTTCAGACCGCAAGCGCGTACACGACGGGCGTGTGGCATCACATCGCCGTGTGCTCTGGCGACGGCGCGGGTACGGTGCGAATCTACAAGGACGGTACGCTCCTGGTCACCGGATACCGCGGGGCACTGGTCGGCGCGGTGAGCCCTGCAACGATCACCATCGGCTCGGACTTGCAGGGCAGCTCGTACATGGACGACCTTCGCGTCCTGCCCGTCGAGGTCTACACTGGCAGCAGCTTCACGCCGCCTGCGGCACCTCTTGCCCCGTTCGTTACCCTCGGCTGACATGCGCCTTGCCATCGACAACTTCCGCGGCGAACTCCCCCGAAGCACGCCGCGCGGCCTGCCGGACAGCGCGGCGCAAGCCGCGGTAAACGCCCGCTTGCTGTCCGGTGACCTGACCGCGTGGCGGCAGTTCGCCACCGAAGCGGGGTTGTCAAACACGGGGCCGGTGCGGACCATCTATCGGCTCGCGGGCACGGCGTGGTTGTCCTGGGACTCCGACGTGGACGTGGCGCGCGGTACTACCGGCGGGGACACGACGTACCGGACGTACCTCACAGGCCCCGCGGAGTACGCGCAGCCGCGCATGACCACCCTGGCGCTTGCCACCAGCGGTGCGCACCCGTACCCGACGCAGACCCGCCCCCTGGGGGTGCCTCCGCCGGACACGACGCCCGCCGTGACGGTCACTGCTGCGGAATCGGCGGCGGGCAACGTCACGGCCACCGATGCCTGCGCAACGCTGGGCGGGTGGACGACATCCGGGTACACGAACTCCGGGTCGACCTTCAGCGCGGTCACGATCGAAGCCGGGAGCGGGAACCCTGCACCGAGCTTCCGCGTTGAATCCGTTCGGACCAACCAAGCCCCCGCCTACTTCTACCGTGACTTCGGGATCGCCAACGCGACCGTGCTCACGATGTCGGCGGATGTGGCGGTGACGGCTACGATCCACGGCGACTACTTCCTGGCTTTGCGCTTCGCCAACTCGTCAACCGGTGCCGGACTTGGTGTGATCCTCACCAACGGAACGCTTCACCTCGGGCTGGCGATGTCGTGGGACTCGTCGCCCGCGTCGACGGCTTCGGCGACCGCAGCCCTGGCAACCGCGTCGCACCCGTCCGCGAGCACGACGTGGTACACGGTGCGGGTCAGCATCTCCACAAACGCGGACAGCACGCGGACGGTGACCGCGACGGTGCTCGTTGGCGGAGTGACGGTGGCCACGGCGTCAAGCACGATGGCGGTTGCGATCGGGGGGTACTGCGGCGGTGGCGTGCTGACCTCGGTCGACGACAACATGTTCACCCTGTACGACAACTTCACGGTCAACGCTACCGGTTTCCCTGCCGCGGACATCATCACGACCGCGACAGCCTACGTCTTCACCTTCGTCAACGATCTCGGCCAGGAGTCGGCGCCGAGCCTGCCGAGCGCCACGGTCACGCGGCCGGACGGCGCCAGTGTGGCGGTCACCACGCCGACAGCAGCGCCGTCGGGTGTCTCAGACGCCTACGGGATCACGAAGAAGCGGATCTACCGCGCCGTCACGGGCAACTCCGGCACGGCGTACCAGTTCGTCGCGGAGACCCCGCTGGCGCAAGCCGAGTACGTGGACCTGCTGACGGACGCTGAACTTGGTGCGGTGCTGGAGTCCGACACCTGGGCGCTGCCCCCTGATGACCTGCGGGGCATCCTGGCGCTGCCGAACGGCGTCATGGCCGGGTTCAGCAAGAACCAGCTTTGCCTGTCGGCGCAGAACTACCCGCACGCCTGGCCGGTGGAGTACCGGCTGAACACCGACACGGCCATTGTGGCGATCGGCAACGTGGACAACGCCGTGGTGATCGGCACCGAAAGCCACGTCTACGTGGCGGTCGGCAACGACCCGGCCGCGTACTCCATGAGCAAGTCCGAAGTGCCGTATGCGTGTGTCAGCAAGCGATCGCTGGCGTACCTGACCGGCGTTGGCGTGGTCTTCGCCGGCACGGACGGCCTGATGGCGGTGGCCGGCGTCGGGCAGGTGCGCAACCTGACCGAGAACGTGTTCACGCTCCGGCAGTGGCAGGCACTGGCACCCAGCAGCATCACGGCGGTGGCGCACAACGACATCTACTGGATGTCGTACGACACCGGAACGCACAAGGGCTGCTACGCGATCGACACCCGCCAGAACGGGTTTGGTGTGGTGGAGATGGCGTTCCATTTCACCGCGGCCTGGGTTGATCCGAAGACCGACCGGCTGTTCATGGTGCTGGATGAGAACGCAGAGCCGGACGACCCGAGCCTGCCTGTCCACCCGGTGACGCCGGTGTACTTGTCCGGCACCACGATCTACGAGTTCGACGGGGACGCTGCGGTCCCGATGACCTACCGGTGGCGCAGCAAGCTCTGGCTGGCCCCGCCAACCGCGTTCTCGATTGCCCAGGTGCGCGCCGAGAGCTACACCAACCTGCTGGTCCGGTTCTACGCCAACGGCGTGCAGTTCTACGAACGCGCGGTGACCGAAGAAACCGAGTTCGTGCTCCCCCTGACGGACTCACGCACGCAGTTCGAGATCGAGCTGCTGGGCACGGACCCGGTGCGGGTCGTGCAGATGGCCGAAGACGTGTTGGAGCTGGGCTGATGGCGCTCGGCCGCCCCGCCATCGCTACCCCCCGCGCGCTCGACCTGCGCGCGGTGCAGGCCGCGATCGAGAGCACTCGGCAGCGCATCGAGGCGCTGGAGCAGCGCGTTACCGGGCTGTCCACCGGCGGCGGCGGCGGCGCGCAGAGCGCAGGGGCGAGCGCGGTAGCGAGCGCGACGCTGGCCGCGCTGACCGCAGAGATCGAAGCGCAGCGCAGCAACCTGACGGCACTCACGTCCCGGGTCGCAGTGCTGGAGACCGAGGTGGCCGCGCTGACCGCTGCGGCAGCCACAGCCGGCGACGTGGTGTTGTACGATTCCGCAGGCCAGGCGATCCTGGCCAACAACCGAGCCATCTTGGTGGCCTGATATGCCGAAACCCAGCGGTCTTCCCTTCGTCCCCAGCGGGCTTGCTGTTGCCCCCAGCTCGATCGTCATCGTCGAGTTGGTCACGGGCGCGGTGGTCCAGGCAACGGTGGCCGACATCTTGGCGCTGGCCGCGGCGAGCACGCCGCACCAGTGCATCGCCGTCGCGTGCAGTGACGAGGCCACGGCGCTGACCGCCGGGACGGCCAAGGTCACGTTCCGCATGCCCTACCCGATGACACTGACCGGTGTCCGCGCTTCGCTGACCACTGCGCAGACCAGCGGGTCGATTTTCACGGTCGACGTGAAAAAAGCGGGCGCGTCGATCCTGAGCACCAAGATCACGATCGACAACGGCAAGAAGACCAGCACCACCGCCACGACCGGGCCGGTCATCAGCGACACGGCGCTGGCCGACGACGCCGAGATCACGATCGACATCAACCAGATCGGGGACGGTACAGCCAAGGGGCTGAAGGTCTATCTGATCGGGACGCCAGCATGATGCTGCTGAACCCCTACCGATTCGCGGCAGGCGGGGGTCCCCCGCCTCCGGCCACGGATCCGTACTGGGCGAACGTCGTGCTGCTGATGCATTTCGATGGGTCAGACGGGCAAACGACGACGACTGATTCGTCCTCTTACGCTCGCTCGGTGTCATCTGCTGGGTCGTTGCTGCCAACACTGTCCACAACGGACGCTCGGTTCGGCGCCACCGCAGCGCTATTCACTGGGGGCGGTAACTCGGCGTTTACGTGCGCGGCTTCGGCAGACACGCAGTTCGGGACCGGCGATTTCACCGTCGAAATGTGGCTGCGCGCCGAAAGTTTTGGTACGAGCCCCTACGTCGTGTCAAACCGGCGGTCATCCTCGGGATTGGGTTGGTACATAACCTTGGGCACGGCGGGAGTCGTGTCGTGGGGGTGGGATGGCGGCTTGGCTTCTTTCGGCTACCTCACCGCGACAACGTGGCAGTACCTGGCGTTTCGGCGCGCATCTGGCGTCTTGGAGTGCTGGGTTGACGGTACGCGGTCAGGAGCGCCGCTAGCCCACACCGTCGATTACCAGCTTGTTGACCGGCTTATGTCCATAGGGCGAGATAATTCGTCCGGCAACAACCTGAACGGGCGCGTTGACGAACTGCGCATCACCAAAGGCGTGGCCCGAGACGTGTCCGCCGTGCCCACCGCGGCGTTCCCGACGGGCTGACTGCGGTGCAGGATTGGCGACGCGCGGCCCCAACTGAAGTGCTGGCGAGGCTGCGGCGTGTCGTTCCTCGCGTACTCACAGATTCACAAGCGTGCAGGATCGCAGATCAGTGCGACAATCCGAACACGCTGGCGCTGGCCGGCACTGACGGCCTGCTGGTCGTGCAGTTGAGGCCAGACCCAGCCGGAGAGCATCTGGAACTGTTCGTCCTGGCAGCAGTGGCAGACCGGTTCGGGGCTTTCCGCCGGCAAGACGCCGTTGTGCTGCAGATGGCACACGATCTTCAGGCATCGACCGTTGCGTTTCGCGCCGCTCGCCGCGGCTGGAAGCGCGTGCTGGGGCCGGAGTGGTCCCCGCGAGGTGACGAAGAGTTCGTGAGGAGCGTCGACAGTGGGCGGCAACGATAGCGTCAAAGAAACCCCCGCGCAACAGGCGTTGGCACAGCACGCCAACAACCTGATGTCCGACTACCAGATGCGGTGGGCGCCGGTGCAGCAGCGCATGATCGAGGTCACCAACAAGATGGGGGCCCCCGATTCAGGCGTGCGCGAGGCGGCTGCCGGGCGGGCCGGCGCGGATGTTGAGGCCCAGTTCGGGCAGGCGGGGCAGAAGTTGGCGGCCGGGCTGAGCAGCACGGGTGCCGGGGTCGGGTCCAGCAAGGGCAAACTGGCCATGGGCGGCCTGAGCTTGGACAAAGCCGCGGCCAAGGGGCAGAACATCGCCATCTCCGACCAAGCGGTCACCCACGCATACATGCAGGGCCTGTCGTCCATCGCGGCCATGGGCCGAGGCGAGCGCGCGCAGGTGGACACCGGGTTGGCAGATCAGGCCGGCATGAGCGCCAGGCAGGCCGCAGTCGACGCCGACATCTCGCTGCAGAACCGCATGGGCAACGCGCAGGTTGCGGGGCAGGCAGCCGGTCTGGGGTACTCCGCCGCGAAGAAGCCGAGCGGGGGCGAGCAGCCCCCGGCCGGAATCAACGGCGGAACCTACCTGCCGAACAGCATGCGCGGCCAGAACAACTACAGGTGACACATGGGCTTCGCCAGCAACACCTACGCAGCGCTGACGCGACAGCAGTGGGCGGACTACGTGTCCACCTACGTGCCGATCGAGAACAAGCTGATCGGCTTCGCCACGGACGCCACGCAGCCGGCCAAGGCGATGGCCGCGGCCAGCCAGAACGTGCAGAACGCATTCGCGGCGCAGGAAGGCGACTTCCAACGCAAGATGCAGGGCCTAGGCGTGTCGCTCACCGCAGACGAGCAGGCCGCCCAGCAGCGAGCCGCTGGGCTGAGCAAGTCGTTGGCCGACGTACAGGCGCAGAACGTGGCGCAGTCGCAGACCCGCAACCTCCAGTACGGACTGATGGGCAGCCCGGCGCCGGACGCGACGAAACAGGCCACGCAATCAGGAGTGTGAAATGGCGACCTACGGACTTGGCGGATCCCTCGCCGGCACCGCGCAGCAGCAGCAGGTCGAGGCAACCGGCCTCTTCGCTCAGGCCGCGAAGCAAGAAGAGCAGCGCGAGCTTGAGAACAAGCAGCGCGCGCAGCAACGGAAAGCCGGGAACGCTTCCCTGGGTGCTTCTGTCGGGGCGATGGGTGGTATGGCGATTGGCGCGGAGTACGGCTCGGCTGGCGGTCCCTGGGGCGCCGCGATCGGCGCTTTGATCGGTGGCATCGCTGGCGGGCTCGCTTGAGGGGTAACCATGGCAAGTAGCGTTGGGGAGGCACTCTCCCAAGGTCTCGAACGTGGCATGAGCCTGGGTTTCCAGATCCAGGACCGCGAGCGGCAAGCCGAGATGGACAAGCGGCAGCAGATGGAGCGCGACCGGGCGTTCGGGCTGCAGCAGCAACAGTACGCCGACCAGCAGGCGCGGCTGGCGGCACAGGACACGCGGCAAGCGGACGCCGACCAGTGGAAGGCGCTCAACGACGAGCACGCGGAGCTGCTGGACACGGTGACCGGACTGCAACGGTCTGGCCAGCCGGTGCCAGCAGAGCTTGGGCAGCGGATCACCACCAACGCGAGCGCCCGCCGGGAGCACCGCGAGAAGGTTCTCGCGCCGCGGTTGGCCGCCGAGCGCCAAGGGGCGCTCGATCTGTTCTCCCGAGTACAGGCCGGGCAGGTGGACCCGAACACCCTGTCTGGGCCCGAGCTGTACCGCAACATGAGCCTGGCCACCGGACGCACGCCGGAGCAGTTGCTGGATGCCGCCGGTGGCGCGCAGATGGCGGTTCAGGGGCTCCAGTCGAAGAACCAGGGCATGACCCTTCAGGGCGTCAACAAGATGCTCGCTTCGGATCTCCGTGCTGGGGTGGGTGGTGAGAGCCCCTACGGCGGGGAGATCGTGCGCAAGGAGATCATCCACCTGCTGCCGGCCCAGGATGCGAACGGGCAGGACCACCCCGACAAGGTGATGCCGGTGGTGCGGGTGTACGTGCGCACGCCACACGCCGAAGGGCGCCCAGAGAGCGGTGGGGTCACGTTCTACGACGCCCCGCTGACTGAGAACCGCAGCACCGACCCCAACGACAAGGTGAAGGTGATCGACCTCGCCCACGCCTTCGATTACATGGGCCAGCTCGGGGCGCTGTCGGCCGTGTTGCAAGACCCGCAACTGCGCGCCAAGCTGGACGAAGGCGCCAAGGCCGTGGGCGACCAGACCAAGGCCGACGTGGACGCGATGACGGCGCTGGGCCGCAGCAAGCTGAAGCCGGCGGAAAGTGCGTTGCTGGCGCTATCGCCGGAAGAACGGGCCGACGCGAACCGGGTCACCGCAGGACTGAAGCCGAAGGCGAAGGAACCGGCGGCGGGCGTGCAGGGCCTGATGGCCAAGCTCGCCGAGGTCGATGCTGCGGAAGCGAACGGAGACATTTCGCCGGAGCAGGCCAACCGGGAACGCACGGCCCTGCGCACCGGAGTGCGCAGTGGTGTCGGCATGAGCTACATCGACACCGGCAAGCTGCCGGAGCGCGTCGGCCGTGGGGCTGGCAGAGGCACCGGTCTGGGCGGCGGGGCGTCTGCGGCGGCCAGTGGGAGGCCGGAGGACAACCCCGACGCCCTGATTGCCGCCGAGTGGCTGGCTGGCAAAGCCCCGGCGACGAAGAACGGCAAGCTGCTGGAGCGGTACAACGCCGAGCGCATGCGCCTGATGAAGGCTGCTGGCCTGAGCCTGTCGGATGTCGTGAAGCAGGGCGAGGCGTACAAGATCAAGGCCGGCGCCGCGCAGGAGATCGAGAAGATGTACGCCGCCGTCGAGTCGTTCAGCTCGACTGTGGACAAAAACATGGCGGTGCTGGAGGCCCTCTCCAAGCAGCTCCCGCGCAGCGACATCCCCATCATCAGCAAGGGCCAGTTGGCCGTGTCCTCGTTCACTGGCAATCCGACACTCACGGCGTACCAAGGCGCCATGCGGTCGGTGGCCACCGAAGTGGCCCGCATCGTCACGCAGCCGCGCCTCACCGGCCAGTTGACCGACTCCGCGCGCAAGGAAATCGACAAGTTCATGCACGCCGACATGACGCACCCGCAGTTGGTGTCGCTCATGAAGACGCTGCGCACCGAAGTGAAGAACCGCGAGGATGGCATCCGCACGGTGCGGGATACTCTCGCCGAGGAACGGTTCGGCGGGATGGCCGGGCGCGTGGAAGCGGCGGCTGGCCTGGGCGGCGGGACGCGCGGCCCAGCCCCAGGGACAGTTGATGGCGGGTACAGGTTCAAGGGCGGGAATCCCGCTGACAAGGCGAACTGGGAGAAGGTGCAATGACGGCCCCGTGGGAAAAGTACGCAGATGGTGACGGCCCGTGGTCCCAGTACGGCAACCGTGCCCCCGCGCCCCCGGCCCCCAAGCGCGAGCCGGTAGCCGACATCCCCGGCACACCGGCCGGCTACGCCGACCGCGTGGCGCAGATACCGATGGGCTCGCCCGGGGCGGTAGCGCCGCCTGCCGCACGCCCGGCCCCGGTGCCCGATCAGGAGCGGGGGCTGTTCGCCCGCATCCGCGGCGGGCTTGAGGCGGCACGAGCCACGATTGCCAGCATCGTCCCCGGCGGCGTGGGCTTCGGTGTTGGCATGGGCGAGGGGCTGCTGCGCAGCGTAGCGAGTGGCAAGTTTGACGCGAATGCGATCGAACAGACGGCGGTGAATCGCGCTCAACAGGCCACCGAAATGCTGGCCGACCAGCCACAGACGCCGCTGGGCAAAGAGTACCTGCAGGACATCGGCGAGTTTGCGCAGCGCCACGGCGCGTCGGTGTTGGCCGGCCCCCTCGGCATGACCGGCACCGGCCGGCACACCGAGAACGTGCGCAACGCGCGGCAGGGCCTGCGCGCTCAGGTGGCCACCGCAGAAGTACCGCCCGGCCTGCCGCCGGTAGCCGAGGCGCCTGCAGCGGGCGCCGCCCAGGTCGGCAGCCTGACGAAGCGCGTCGTCCAGCCGAACCCGGCGCTGCTGGAAGCGGTCCCCGCCGCGGAGAAGGCCGGACTGACCGTGCTGCCGCACCACGTTGCCGAAGGCGAGACGGTGCGCGCCCTGGGCACGGCCGCTGGCGGCGCGGTCTACAAGCAGAACACCAAGGCGTTCACCAAGGCGCTCATCAAGGAGCTGGACCCGGACGAGGCGTCCACGCGCCTGGACACGAAGACGTTCCACCGCGTGCTGGACAAGCAGGGCAAGACCATCGGCGAAGGCATGGCGAAGACCGACGTGCCGGTGGGCGGCAGCATGCGCTCGCGCCTGGAGGCGATCTCCAAGGATGCTGCGGACAACGCCGACGCGGACACGGGCCGCATGACGATGAACCGGGTCCGCGAGATTCTGGACAAGGCGGAAGCTGGTGACGGCGTGCTGCCCGGCCAGGCGGCGCGCGAGATTGACACCGCCATCGGCCGGCAGATCCGTGGTGCCACCAAGAACCAGGATCTGGTCGGGCGGTTGCGTGCGTTGCAGGACACCATCCGCGACGCCGCGGAGGCCCAGATGACGCCCGAGGACGCGAAGGCTGTGCAGATGGCCCGGCGGCGGTACGCCTACGCTATGGAGATCCTGCCCGACATCGACGACTTCGGCCGTACCGGCTACTACGAGCCGGGGCAGTTGTGGAAGCGGCTCACCGGCAGCGAGGCGGGCCGGCAGCGCATCGCCAACGAGCGCGGCGGGCTGACCGATCTGGCCAAGGCCGGCGCGCTGGTGGCCGACCGCAGCGGGACGGGCCACGGCTACGTCAGCGTCGGCGCGAACTCTGTCGGCGTGGGTGCGGGCGGCATGCGGGCCTACGCCAGCCCAAGCAAGCTGCTGGAGCTGGGCGTCGGTGCCGTGGGTGGCAGCAAGGCGTACAACCGCTTCGGCCCGAACCTCGTGAAGCGTCTGGCCGCAGAGCACGACGCCGAGATGGCTCGCGTGGCTGCGAAGCCAGAGCCGACCCCGTTGGAGCTGGCCCCAGCCGGCGAGCCGATGCCCCAGGCAGCACGGCCTGACGTGGCCGCGCCGGAAGCCCCGGAGTGGACCACAACAGAGGGGGCCGGCACGGCCAAGCCCGGCGAGGGCATCCCGGCCATCGAGCCGGAGGGCCTGTATGCCGCGGCGGGCGACGACATGCCGCCGGGGAGGATCATCCGCGGGCACGGAGAGACGACCACCCGCCGGTCAATGCCGCGAGCCGTAGACGCGGAAGACCCCGGCGCGCTGCCGCAGGAAGTCCCACCCCGTAAATTGCGGCCCGCGGAAGAACCGAAGGCCAGCCCAGGGCAAGTCGCTGCCCAAGTAGCCGTGCAGCCCCCTGCACTCGAACGCCGCGGTGCGGCTCTGGTGGAGGGCGTCCGCCGCCCGCGGGTGCCGGACATCCCGGCCGTCCCTGGGCGCCCGGACATGCCCGA
>Ga0228698_1001141_pt1 | contig 14068 bp, 12 predicted proteins | sample McNCre117_Aug_MG_FD_178015 | JGI IMG/M metagenome (GOLD analysis project Ga0228698, IMG submission 178015) | Freshwater microbial communities from McNutts Creek, Athens, Georgia, United States - 1-17_Aug_MG | ecosystem: Environmental > Aquatic > Freshwater > Creek | place: USA: Georgia...
GTTCGACGTCCTGCTTTTCGAGCTCTTGGAGCTTTTTGAGCTCCACTGCGGACGACTGGCGGTCTTCGAGTGCATTCTTTTGTTCAGCAGTCATGTCTTTAATATCTGCAAGGTCGTTGTATGACTGACGCAATGACTCTTTGATAACCTGAAAGCGGTCGACATCTTCGAAGAACGACGAGAGGTTTTGGTTCCCAAGCATGACCTCAACAAAGTTGAAGTCATCAAGCTCATGCGTCTTGCGGATGAGCTGCCCAACGGACTGACGCTGACGGTCGAGACGGTTGCCGAGCTCATTGATGACAATTTGCTTGTCACCAATCTGAGTGCCAAGCTTTTGAATCTCAATGGTACGCGCCTTGAGGTTGAGCTGTGCTTTTTTTATCTTTGCATCGAGAATGGAAACGTCGCGTTCGAGCGTTTGACGCTCACCCTGCTTTTGCTCCACAAGCTGCTGTTGCTGGGTAATTTGACCTTCAATATCGCGAAGCTCTGCCTCAAGGCGAGCACGCCGCTCTTCCTTCGTCTCTTCGCCGTATGCAGAAAACACACCTATCGAAAAGATGATGAACGCCACACAGAGTACGACTGCTGTCCTTATAGGAAATACGCGACGAAGCGGATGCATGAAGATAAGTATATCAATAAGTAGTACGCGAGCGAAGTCTTTATCTTCCATAAAATCTGTGCGGTATACACAAACGGCCGGTGGCATACGCCACCGGCCGTTTGTGTATTTATCTGCAAATATATTATTTTGCGTCTGCGTCTGCTCCCTCCGCTTCTGTCTTACCCTTCTTTTCAACTTCGATTGCTGACATGTCGATAGTTGCTGGAGCTTCGTCCATCTCTTCCTTCACCTCAGTTGCCACCGCAACAATTTCATCAGCATCTTCAAGTGGAGTGACGCCTTCAGGAAGTACGAGGTCGCGCACGTGGATAGCATCGTGGAAATTTGCGAGGCCTAACACATCAACAGTGATGTGCTGCGGAAGATTCTTTGGAAGTGCCTCGATCTCGATATCATGGAGCACCTTCGTGATAACCGCCCCGAGCTTGAGTGCTGGAGCTTCACCAACGAACTCGATTGGTACGCGAATCTGAAGTGCTTTGCCAGACTCGATCGCATAAAAGTCAGCATGGCGAGGTGCGCCCGTGACAGGATCAACATCGACTTCGTGAATAAGTACATCAACATCCTTGCCGAGACCCGAAAGCGCGATGATGGTCGACTCTCCTGCCTGTTTGAACACCTTTTCGAAGTCCTGGATCTTAAGAGTAATAGACTGCGCGGTATGCTTTGCGCCGTACACGACTGCAGGCATTTCACCACCAAGGCGAAGTGCCGCGTTCTTTTTGCCACGCTGTTCGCGAGGGGTTGCTGTAAGTGATAACGTCATAGAGGATTAGAGTACCAGAAAATTACTTTTTTTCAAGCTCCCTTACGTAGCTGGTGCGGGACGGACAATATTCGCGGGGATCTTGCCTTGTGCAAAGTCGATGATTGCCTCCGCAGCAAGGCGCGCCATAGCGTCGCGTGCTTCGTCGGTGGCCGATGCAATGTGGGGCGTAATGACGACATTTTGAAGCTCAGCGAGCCCGCGAGCAAGCACTGGCTCATGCTCGAAAACGTCCAAGCCCGCGCCACGTATGGTTCCTGCGGTGAGCGCTGCAACAAGTGCAGTTTCATCGATGACCGGCCCACGAGATGTATTAACGAGGTAGGCTGTCTTCTTCATCATAGCCAAACGCTCTGCATTGATGAGATGGCGCGTCGAGTCGAGTAACGGCACGTGTATAGAGATAACATCTGCTGCTCGAAGCACATCTTCAATAGACGCACAAAATAGTGCCCCTGTCGCCTCTTCAAGCTCATGACTCTGAATAATGTCATAGTACAGAACCTTCATTCCAAAACCATTCTTTGCTATGAGCGCTGTGTCATAGCCAATACGTCCCGCGCCAAGGAGTCCGAGCGTCTTTCCACGAAGATCAGTACCGAGGAGGAGCATTGGTGCCCATCCCTCGTACTTCCCTGCGCGTACAAAACGGTCGCCCTCAGCAATGCGTGACGAAAGCGCGAGCAATAGACCCATCGTGTGTTCTGCCACAGTGTGTGTGAGCGCGCCGGGGGTATTCGTGATAGTGATGTCACGCTTCGCAGCCTCGACGCAGTCGATATTATTAAAGCCGACGGCGTAATTTGAAAAAATCTTCGCAGTGGGCACTGCGTCAAAAACCGCAGCGTCAATGGTATCAGTAAGGAGGCAGAGCACTGCGTCATACGGCTTTGCAGAGAGTGCAGCAAGCAGCTCAGCTCTTGTAAGTACTCTATCGTGGGGATTTATATCAAGTGTGTGTCCTGCCGCCTCGAGCATCAAGAGACCTACCTCGGGGATACGTCGCGTTACATATATATGAGCCATGCGAAAAGTATAGCAAGCATTGCGTTGAATAAGAAAGGTCTGTGGACTACCTCGCTATGGAGTATTGCTCCATGACTATAGACTGTAGGTATGAAATATGACTTCGTAGCACTGGGCGATATTGTCGTCGATACCTTTATAAATCTTTCAAAAGATGACGCACGCGTCGTGTGCGATGCAGACGGTCGTGCTTGCCAGCTCATGATGAACTTTGGTGAGAAGCTGCCATACCATGACGCCGTCGTGCTCCCTGCAGTGGGCAACTCTCCAAACGCTGCGGTTTCTGCGCATCGCCTCGGCCTCAAAGCAGCACTGTACTCAAACATTGGCCACGACAAGTCGGGCGCTGAATGCCTCGATGCACTCCGTACCGAAGGTATCTCGACTGACTACATCGTCCGCAATGAAGGCAAAGTGACTAACAACCACTACGTGCTTCGCTACGGCGCCGAGCGTACGATCCTCATCAAGCACGAGGAATACCCGTATGCACTTCCGCTCTTTGCTGAGCCACCTCGCTATCTCTACTTTTCTTCTATCGGCGAAAACTCGCTGCCCTTTCACCACGAGGTGGCAGCGTATGTGAAGGCGCATCCTGAGACAAAGCTCGTCTTCCAACCTGGCACCTTCCAGATAAAGCTTGGCGTTGAAACACTGAAAGATATTTATGCGGTCACTGAAATATTTTTCTGCAACAAAGAAGAGGCGCAGTATATTCTGGGAACAAAATCGACCGATCTAAAAGAGCTGCTCCGTGGCATCAAGGCGCTCGGCCCAAAGATTCCCGTCATTACCGATGGCCCAAAGGGTGCGTACGCACTCGATGTACAGGACGTCGCATGGTATATGCCTATCTACCCCGACCCAGCACCACCAGTCGACCGCACGGGCGCGGGCGACTCATTTGCGTCTGCGTTTACCTCAGCGCTCGCGCTTGGTCTCCCTGTCGAAACCGCGCTTGCCTGGGGTCCGATAAACTCCATGTCGGTCGTGCAGTTCATCGGTGCACAAGCTGGCCTCCTCTCGCGAAAGTTTATTGAGGAATATCTCGCACACGCGCCAAAGGACTACGTTGCGACAAAGCTATAAGTTGCGTTGCATGAAACAGAAAACCGGGAGGACCCTGAAAGTCTATGGGCCATAAACTGTGTACATAAAGTATGGGGTTGCAGCTCCGTTAGTATTAGATATCCCCGTTGAAATAGTAAGATAATTTGTTGCTGTCTTTGTCATGCATATATAATATTCCGCTCCAACACACTGCCGAATTCCTGTAGATAAAGTACCGGTGATATGAGGAGTATAAGATATTCCAAGACCAACTCCTGCAAATTTCCATATACCAGCAACATTTATTACAGTAACAAAAGTCGTATCTGTGGTCATTTCATTAAAACGAAATATAACTCACTGGACTCGCTTCACAAATTTTGAAATTATTTGGGACTAGTTCGACGCATTTATCCAACATGCAAAACTGCTTTTGCTATTTTTCACATAAATGAATAGAACCATCTGCGGGTCCGTAAGAAAATATCATTGTAGATCCCGTATCACTATATCCTGGTGGACAAGTGCATGAACCAGTGTACTTGTTTGTAACAACGCAACTACCACCAGTGCCATTGCCCACATTTTGAAACGCTCCTCCAAAATTTCCACCCCCAGTTGCCGCCGTCGTCTGCACCGTTCCATCGGGGAATTGAACACCACCTGATTGCGTGGTAATTTTGCCTGCTGCAGTCATGTTTCCCGCTTGATCCACTGTAAGGGGTACCGCATTCCATGGGCTATTCACGAGACGAAACGAGCCATTGATATTCTCCAGATGCATGTTGACGCCGTTGCTCGCGCCAAGACGTATTACATCACCTTCTGTTGGCGAATTCCATGTGTTAACAGCTCGTGTTTGCACCGTCCCATCAGGAAATACAAAGCCACCTGTCGTCGAGCGAACAATGCCTTGGTTATAGAGCGTACCATTGCCTATAAACGAGTAGCCGTCTGCACGGCCGAGGGCGCCATAGTATGTGCTTGTCGCACTACCGATACCGATGACACCATAGGCACTGCTATCATTCGGACCGGCACCCACGACACCGTGACCGCCCGTACCGCCCGATATACCGTAGACACCATTCCCGATAACGCCGCCGGCATTGCCATGACCATAGACCGTACCGTTTGTACTTTGACTTCCATAGACGGTGAGACCAACATTTGAGGTGGTGTTTGCAGAAGCTCCCACGGAGATATTGCCATTCTTCACCTGGGCAGTGTTGGTGGTGTTCAGTGGTGCCGCTATGTTGTTGTTAGGAGGAAGTGCAGTGGGGCCGGTCCAGGCGGAGAGGTAGTTGATGCCGAGGGAGAGGGCAATGAGGAATGCAAGGGCTACTACTTGTGTGATTGTTTTTCCTAGAAGTTTCATATTATTTTTCCAATTGCTTTAAACGGTCTTCGATACTAGGGCCGCTCGTTGACGTGGTCTGTGGGCGTGCTAGCTCAGGCATGGGTATGAGCGTTGGGGTAGTGGTTGCCGGTGGCGCAGTGACGGTACTACTCGCAGCAGCTTTTGGACCAAAAAATTTCGTGCTGATATCTTTGTGCACAATCGGTGATTCAAGCTCAGCAGTACGAGCAACAACAGCAGGTACATCGTACGCCGTGGTTGTTGTCGATCCACCGAGCTCGCGAAGGCGTGACTCGACAGTAATGAGCGGCTGTGTTTCGTGAGGAAGTGCTGGTGCCACTATCTGCGGCACCGTATTCCACAGAATCCACTGCCCGATTTGGTAGCCACCAAGTAGTACCGACACGAGTACAATGCCTGCACCAAACAAAATCATTGCTGTTTGCACCGCAGAACGTTTTTCTGCGACAATATCTTTGATATCAGGAGCCGTGAACGGATTTTTTTGAAAGAGTGCCATATATGTCTATAGTACCGCGGAGCAAAACATCGGTTGCATATTGGTGTGTATAAAGACACGTGACTGCATATCATGATGTATACGACAACAGCCCGCGCTTTGCGCGGGCTGTTGTATCTATGTCGCTTTATTCAATTGTTGTCTGCTGTTCTTTTATTTATTGATGTAACATATCGCTGATATCGAGGAGATCACCCTTGAGACTATCGAGTGTATCTGCCATTTCAGCACTCATGTCGCTTGATGCACCACGGACCTGACCGCTTCCCACGAACGAGGGAGCTCCTACAGCACTTCCGTTGCTACTACTATCTGAACCTCCGTAACCACCGAAGACACCAAGACCTCCTGATGTTGTGGCGCTTGGCGTTCCGTAGCGTGGACTTGCAACGTACGACGGAAGTGTATTCCACAGCGTTGAAGTACCCCCACCAAACACATTGGCACAACGGCGAAGGTCATTATTTGTGCAGTCGCTCATGAATGGTGTCGATGTACCGTGACTTGGACGGCACATCGGGGTATTAGTGCTTGTACCAGCGCCAAAGAAACCTGTTGCCGGTAACCCTTCGGAACAGCGCAGTGGACGTGGTGTGTGGGGTACAGGACGACAGTGTTTCACTGTACTGGATGTTCCCGTCGCAACATCCCCAGTAGTGCGCACAGCGAGGGAGCACCCCTGCTTTGTTGGTAGTGCTCCACCGTTCTTCAAACTATCGAGAAGTGTTTGCAACTGCATTCGCATTTCTTCAAGCTTTTTGATTCGATTTTGAATCTCAGCACTAGGCGTTGTAGCGCCGGAAGTTCCAGGCACAGTACCGCTCGTGGTATTGGAGTTGTTATATGCCCCACTGCTCGTATAACCACTACCTCCTGAAGGTGGTCGGTTGCAGTTGTATGTCGCTGCATATGTACTACCACTGTAGCAATTGGCAGCACCGCCAGCAGGTGCGCCATAACCGCCGCCACTACTTGGATAAGGGAATGCTCCGTCATTACCAGCAGCAAGGGCGGGCACTGCATTTATAAAGAAGCTCACCGCAACAACAAACCCTGCGATGCCGAGTGAGCGAAAACCATATGATGATTTTACGTGTGTACGCGACATATTTTGAGATGTTAAAGAACAATAAAACGCAACAAAAAGAGCGCCCTGTTGCTGGCGCCTCCAATACAGAAACTATAGCGGTTGGGATTTTTTTGTCGAGCGTACTGTGTTGATAATTATTGCTGCGCCGCCGTGTCTCCTATCGTATCGGCGGCAGCGGCTTGAAATTGATACGCGTCAGGGGACATAAAGTATGTATCAATACTATAGAGCGTCGCAACGAATAGACAAAATACGAGGAGTGCAATTCCAATGCGACTATACTTATCGAGTTCCATACCACTAGTATGCCGTACGCTCACACGATATATACACCACAGCAGTGGATTGTAAAAAGATCACTTTCTTGTGATAGTGACTAGTATGTATCACTCACACCGCAGACACACCACCATGCTCACACTGCTCTCTGGAATACTCTTCGGGATGGCAAATCTTGTTCCAGCGTTCTGGTGGCTGTCCATTCCTGCACTTGCACTCCTTGCACTCCTTGTAGAAACAGCAGCGCGTAGACGCAGCGCAGTTTTTATTGCGGTCAGCATTGGCATTATCAAAATGCTGCTCGTTATGTCGTGGGCACTCACGATATACCCTGTTGATTGGTTTACTGATGCACCACATTCGCTACAGCTTGCCGCGCTTATGTTTTGCTGGATAGGTACGAGCGTCACCATCGGCGCAGGGTTTGGATTATTCGGAGCACTTCGTCTCGTCAAGGGACGCTCATGGGTAATCCGTGCACTTGTGTTTGCCATTCTTCTTGTCGCTTCAGAAAATTTTGGCGCATTGTTATTCTCTATTTTTTCATACGGTCCAGGGTCAACGCTCAACACCAACTTTGGCTTTGGCATGACTGGATTTTCAATGGTGGACCATGGCTTGCTTCGCATAGTTACTCCCTATGGCGGTGTGTATATACTCGGCATTATGGCAGGCTTATTCGCGTACGGCCTTCGTGTACTGTTAGCAACAAATATATATTACGCAGCGTTGTTTGTATGTATCTTTGTCGGCACTGGGTATCTCCACGCTCCCCGCGCACCACTTCCCCCAATACGTGTTGCGGCGATCGGTACGTCATTCCCCTCGTTCCGAACGCAAACATATGCAGACATGCGAAATGATCAACGCCTTACGCACGAAGCGGTGCACACCGCATTATCCGCAGGGGCTGAAATGGTCGTTCTCACTGAAGACCAACGCTTTGGATATGCCATCGATAGCAACACCCTGTATAGAGAGCTTGGGTCAACGACTCACGCCAAAAATGCAGTCGTTGTCGACTCATACCGAACCGATACCGGCGCCGAGTCAGTCGTACTTCGTGCATATGTATACGATACTGACGCACAAAAAACATACACTCAAGACAAAAAATTCCTCGTCCCGATTGGAGAATACGTCCCGTCACTTTTTTCTATGATACTTGGTACACTGCAGGGAAACGCTGCATTTAATCCTATGAAATACACGATTGGCGCCGTACAGATACCGCAGGATGCACCGGCACGTATCCCGAGTATCTTGTTTTGTTTTGAAAATATTGCCGGTCTCTTTGCAAAGGATGCCGTGGGCACTCGCGCTCCGCTCCTGATGGTGCACCCTGTATCACACTCATGGTTCCATTATCATGCAGTCCTTGACAACGAAGAGCGCCAGACGCTCATGGTGCAGGCATTGTTTACCGGTGTGCCTATTTTACAGGCGGGAAATGCCGCGCCGAATATACTGTATGCCAAGGATGGTACAAGCTATCGCGGCACAACCTATACTAAAACTGATCGCTATACCATTACGCTCTTTGACGCGCATTGATACAGTAGTTTGAAAACAGCCGCGCGACCCAAAGGGTCGCGCGGCTGTTTTCGTATCTCTGTCTTAAAACTCTCTATACTGTGGCAGCAACTTCACCAATACGGAGGTACTTGTATTGTCATCTGCGCAGCTGAGTGTGTACTTTGTTTCTGCAGTGATTGGTGTCGTTGTTGCAGTCGACATTCCAACGGTGCCGGCAAGATAAATTATTTGTCCATTCGTTCCTGTAATAGTACATTGCGTGCGACTCCCCGTATCCCAGACAAGGTTCGCCACTCCACCACTACGCACTCGATTGGGTGCGGTCACCAATGCGAGTGGACTTGTCGCAGTTGGCGGTGCAACTACTGCGCCAACTGCAAGTACTTGAATAGGTTGGCAGGCCGTATTGTTTGCCTCACCTGCAACACCTTCTGCTATCACGTTGGTGTAATCTGCGACCGCACACACCTCATACATTCCTTGCGTAACCGGAGTAAACGTATATGGTGTATCGGTGCTCGTTTGCTGTGGCGCGTATGCACGCGGAAACGAACTCACGGTAATGTACGAGTTTCCATTTGCAGTAAAGCACAGGCTGCCGCCTACTCCACAGGATGGTGTTCCCCCAGGTACGAGGCTGCGCCAGCCAGAAACAAGCGTATTCGTTGTTGCGGCAAGTGTCCCTATATTTTCCTCACTTGCAGTGACTGTGATGGGTGTTTGGGCGTTTACTTTTAGTGGCGCAGTTATGTGAGGGATAACATCAACCGCTGGGTTTGTTTCAGTCGTGCGAAGTGGATCGTAGCTCAACGCATTTGCAGCGTTTCCGTCAGTGTGACATGCAGGATCTTGCTGATCGATAAGTGTATCTTCGGGATCTGCATTATCGATACCATCGTTGCACTCTGTGAGTGTAGTCACAATCTTTACGGTCACCGTACACCCATAGGACGTTGGCGGAGGTGGGGGTGGTGGAGCTGGAGAACCTCCACCACCTGCGAGAATGATGCCTGCCGTCTGCGATATAGTTGGTATTTTTTTTGAATGCTGTAGAGCAAGCACTCCTGTTGAGCTAAAGGTTATATTGTAGGAAATAGTACCAGGACTTGTCTCGTTCACCGTATCAACGAATGACGAAGCACTTGATGGTGGTGCGATGAGCGTTGTTGTCGTTACCTTTGGTGGTGTGGTGTTTGGCGCCGGCGTTTGACTACCTCCACCACCTGCGAGAATGACGCTTGCTTGCTGTGTCGTGTTATGAATCTGTGCGACCACAGGGATAGTTTCGACACGTTGTAGTGAAACATTCGTCGTCGGTGACGGGAGCCAAGAGATGCTGATATTTGATGTACCGAGACCAATGACAGGTTTGTCAACAGTAATTTTACAAGCTACCGGTGGCGGAGATGGAGGTGGCGGTGGCGGAGTTAGCGGACCTCCACTACCTCCGCTGCTTCCGCTACTACCACACCCGGCCTGACATGTATCTACTTGGAATGGGGCCCCATTCCAAACACCGAAACGCTCCTCGATGGTTTGTCCATTTTGTGTAAAGGTAACAGAATCTTGGTAATTTGGTCCGAGACTACTGCTACCTCCACCTCCACCGCTGCCTGTCGATGAACCAGCGTGAACCGCACTCGCAAACAACTGAATTATGAGGAAGAGTGCTACTACGATCGAAATATTTTTTTTCATAAGTATCTTACGACTAACTATTTGATCCATGCGCCGATTGACAGTGCATCATTGGTATATTTTGTAAGATTCGACAATACATGCGCTTGCAGTGTGCGCGTATCAGCAATCATGATATTTTTTGTTGTGTGACCATCCGCATCAGTGCCCAGCTCTACAAACGCGATACTGCGATCGTCGGGTGAGAATACAGGATAAAGCACTCTTGCTTTGATACCTCCCTTATCAGTCAAAGTAAAGGGTGACGACGTGCTCACCGCATAGGCAACAAATCCATTACTTTGTGGATGTGAAGCAGTGAGTGCGACACCGTCGTGCGAAAGAGCAATCCTCGACATTCTTGATGCCTGATATCCATCAAAATACGCAACACGTAATGCGCTCTCAGCAGAAGACGAAGCAGCAAGCCCGTCTGCATCAATGCGATAAATACCATCGGACTTCACATAGAGCACGGAACCGTCTCTGACAAAAAGCGGACTCGCTCCAGTGTCGAGAATCTTTTGTGCACCAGTGGTTACATCAAGTAGTACAATACGCGAGTTTTCAATTGCTATATCATCGATGGCTGGGAGCGCGGTCACCGCCTCGTACGCAATGTACTTATTGTCTGGAGACCACGACGAAGCACCGGGTGTGAGCGTTGGTGCCGGAGCTACCACGTACGTTGGGTGGGTTTTGTCGTTTGCCTTCACAATCGCCAGTACCACTGAAGTGCTGTCGAGTGCAGCAGTGACCGCAACACGACCGTCAGTAGAGAACGACGGTGAGAAAAAGTCATGACTATCATCAACTTTTTTTAGTGTGCCATCTTGTGTAGACATTGCATAGATAGCTGCAGGGCTTCTTGCTGGAACCGAAGGCCGCATCGTGAGAATGAGCGAACCATTGAGTTGTGGGGCTGCAAGCTTTTGCTCCACAACTGGCGTCATACCGAAGAGTGCTGGATATTCCATATACGCATAACGCCCAACAACCACGATAATGAGCAGCGACGTCACGGCAATGATAACCCTCGATAAAGTTTTGTTCATAGCACCATGATACACCCTATGCATGTTGACGTACGCACGCATGTTGAAAAGATTGCACATTGTAAAAAAATGATTTTTCGGCGATAGTAGCTCTATCATGCAGCGATTAGTCACACTCACACAAAATATGTTTGTCGGTGCAGTGTTGAGCGGTGTTCTCATCGGCTGTGCCGCAGCTTTTGCACCACTGTGGTGGTGCGTCATTCCTGGCGTCGCACTGCTCTATACAGGCATATGGCGAACATCTTCGTACACTACGGCTACGGTGTATTCACTAATCGTTGGTTTTTTAAAAGCCGGTGTTGCAGTATCGTGGCTTTTAGCTGCGTATCCAGCCGATTGGCTCGGTGGTGCAAGTCGTTTTGAACAACTCGTGGTTATTGTCGGATGCTGGCTCGGCACACTGCTATCTGTTGGGGTTGGATATGCCTTTGTTGGTATATCCGTCCGCGCAATGAAAACGCACAGCACCGTCGTTCGCGGCATTTGTTTTGCTGCTGCACTCCTTATAAGTGAGCTCATCGGTTCTCTCGGATTTTCTATCTATACATACGGCAATGGTGGTGTACTGAATGTGAATTTTGCAAACAGCTATGTTGGCTTTGCGCTCGCCTATCACTCACTCCTCAAACATGTAGCAGTAGTGTGGGGAGTGTATGGACTTACGGTACTCGTTGCACTGATATCGTACGGACTCGCCCTCCTCACCCTTCGCGCAAAAACTGCGTCTCGGCGTGTATGTATAGCGGCAGTATTCCTTGTGTGCATATACCTCACCGGCATACTACCCGACAGCAGCACACCAGCGCAGGGTACGGCTGTCGCGGCGGTTGGTACCGCGTTCGACTCATTTGTATCATTTACCGATAGTGAACTCGCACACGAACAGCGTGTACTCGGTAGCGGTATTGAAGAAGCACTCCAGGCCGGCGCAGCCACAGTGGTACTTCCCGAGGATGCACGGTTTGGAAATATTCAGGACGAAACGAAACTCTACCAACACCTCACGCAGATGTCACACGCACCAGGTGCGATTATTGTGGATTCATCGCGTACCGATGTGAGCCAAACGAGTGCGGTCACGCGCGCCTACATCTATGACATTGATGCGCATCATACGTACCAGGTTGATAAACAATTTATTGTGCCGATGGGTGAATACCTTCCCTACCTGCACACAGAAGCAATCCGTGCACTTGGCGGTGAAGAGTTTTTTGCAAACATGACGCATATACCTGGAACGGCGTCACTCGATGCCAATACACCGCAAAGGATTCCGAATGTACTTTTTTGTTTCGAGGGGGGTGCCACTGGGCTAGTACAGTCAAAAGTTGCTGCGCACCAAAGCACACTCATGGCGCACCCGGTGTCACATGGATGGTTTCATCATCCATACATACTATGGAATGAAGAACGCCAAATGCTCATCGTGCAGGCATTGTATGCCCACACTGCCATTCTCCAGGCTGGTAACAATGCGCCGACCGAGCTCTATCGAGCCGATGGGAGCACGAGCCTCGGCAGCATTATTGCTACACACAAGGATAGCGTCGTAGTATTGTTTTCGATATAACAAAACCCCGCGCCAGAGGCGCGGGGGTTTGTTATATGCTCCTATATTTCCTGATACTGCGGAAGTAACTTCACCGCGGTCTTGAGCGTCGTATTGTCGTCTGCGCAGGACATGGTGTACGTGGTCTCTACAGTGATCGGTGTTGTTGGGCGACTTGTTGCCGATGGTGCGCCACTGAGATCTATGCTCTGACCATTGGTGCCCGTAATAGTGCACTGCGTGCGGTTACCAGTGTTCCACGTGAGTGTTGCGGAGCCTCCCTTTTTCACACGAGTAGGGTTTGCGGTAAACGACGCTGCGGTAAGTACTTGCACTTCTGAGTTCTTGTTGGGGAGGTATGGCTGGGTGATGTCGTCGCCTTGGTGACAGCCAGGATCTTGTGCGTCAATGAGCTTATCTCCATCGTTGTCGATGCCGTCGGAGCATTGGGGAGGATTAGGTACTACTTGCACCGTCTGACACGCAATGTTGTTCGCCTCACCTGCCACTCCTTCCTGTATGACGTTGTAATAGTCTGCAACAGCACACACTTCGTACGTGCCAGCACTCTGCGGTGTAAAGGTGTGTGGAGCGTCAGTCAGCAGGAGGTGCGGTAGGTATGCTTGAGCAAATGAACTCATGCGAATATATGAGTGGCCATTTGCAGTAAAGCACAGGCTGCCGCTCGGCCCACATGACGGAGTGCCCACCGAGGCAGTATTGCGCCAGCCAGTCTCCAGTGTATTCGTGGTTGCGAAGATGCTGCTGATATTTTCTTCGCTCGAAGTTACCGAGAGTGGCTTTTGTTCATTCGAAGTTTTTGGAGCGCTGATGTGTGCAATAAGATCAACGGGTGCATTGTTCTCACTCGTGATGTTTGGGTCGTAGCTCAGTGGGTTTGCGGGGTTGCCGTCAGTGTGGCAGCCAGGGTCTTGCTGGTCGATGAGCGTGTCCTCTGGATCTGCGTTGTCGATACCATCGTCACACTCGGTGAGTTTCGCAACAACCTTCACTTTCACACTGCAGGTAACGGTGACAGGAGGCGGTGTGACTGAACCGCCGCCGCCTGCAAGGATAACAGTCCCTGCAAGAGCACTGCCACTAGCTTGTGCGGTTTGTGCCCCTCCACCCGACACCACATACGAAAGATTATAGGTAATGGTGCCTCCGTCCTTTTCGACAGGTGGCGTTATTACCTGCCCTGGATTTACCGTAGTACCGCCACCGCCCGCAAGGATAATATTTGCTTGCTGATGTGTGGCGTCATCTTTTCGCGAGATTACTGTATTTACACCGCCGCCTGTAGCCTGTGTGGTGACGTTCACCGTGTCATCAAATGAGGCTGCTGTCGAAGGTGGTGTGATGAGGACCTTCCCCACTGTCTGCAATGTTGCAGGCTGTGTAGTGACGCTACCACCACCACCGGCGAGCAAGACAGTTGCCTGCTGCGCAGCGTTTGGTATCGCGTTTTGTGCGATCTTCATACCAACTGCCTGACGTTGCAATGAAACATTTGATGATGG
>Ga0228698_1001142_pt1 | contig 14061 bp, 12 predicted proteins | sample McNCre117_Aug_MG_FD_178015 | JGI IMG/M metagenome (GOLD analysis project Ga0228698, IMG submission 178015) | Freshwater microbial communities from McNutts Creek, Athens, Georgia, United States - 1-17_Aug_MG | ecosystem: Environmental > Aquatic > Freshwater > Creek | place: USA: Georgia...
CCCCCCCGCCCGGACTGGTCCTGGAGATCAATCCCACGGCCAGCGAGGTCGCCCTTGCCGCGACCGGGGCCGACAAGGCCGAGACCGCCGCGCCCGGCCCCCTCAAGACCCTGCAGGGCGAGCGCGCCGGCACCCAGGCCGGCCGCGGCTGGTGGCTGCAGCTCGGGAGCTTCCGAACCCAGGACCTAGCCGACGGCTTCTACCAGCGCCTGGGCGAGCTGATGAAGGGCGTCGATCCGCTGCTGACGATGTTCCAGGAAACCCAGCAACACAAGGTCCAGGCCGGCCCCTTCGAGACCCGCGAGGAGGCCTCGCGCTTCGGCAACCGCCTGCGCGAGCTGCTCAAGGGCCTGTCGCCGACGCTCGTCGAGCGCAAGTGAGTCCCCGCGGCTCAGCCGCGGTCAGACCACGATCGGCTCGGGCTCCAGGCGAATGCCGAAGCGCCCGTAGACGCTTTCCTGGATCGCCCGGGCCAGCGTCATCACCTCGGCGCCGCGCGCGCCGCCGCGGTTGACCAGCACCAGCGCCTGCCGGTCGTAGACGCCAGCAGCCCCCACCGTCTTGCCCTTCCAGCCGCAGGCGTCGATCAGCCAGCCGGCGGCGAGCTTGAAGTGGCCGTCGGCCATCGGGTAGTGCACCAGGTGCGGGTCGCGGGCGATGATGTCGCGGCACTGCTCGGGCGTGACCACCGGGTTCTTGAAGAAGCTGCCGGCGTTGCCGATCACCGCCGGGTCGGGCAGCTTGGCGCGGCGGATCTCACAGACCCAGTCGGCCACCTGGCGCGGGCTCGGCAGGCGCCCCTCGATGAACCCGGCCTCCTCGCAGCGGCGCTGCAGGTCCAGGTAACCCAGCACCGGCTGCCAGGGCCGCGGCAGGCGCAGGCGCACCCGCGTGATGACGCTCTTGCCGGCCAGCTCCTGCTTGAAGACGCTGTCGCGGTAGCCGAAGCGGCAGCGCGCGCGCTCCAGCGTGATGGCCCGCCCGGAGATCAGGTCCACCGCGTCGAGTGAGTCGAAGCGGTCGGCCAGCTCCAGGCCGTAGGCGCCGATGTTTTGCACCGGCGCGGCGCCCACGGTGCCGGGAATCAGCGCCAGGTTCTCCAGCCCACCCAAGCCCTGGTCAAGCGTCCAGGCCACCAGGTCGTGCCAGCGAACGCCGGCCCCGGCTTCGACGATGACCGCGTCGTCGCGCACCTCGACCACGCGCAGGCCGGGGATCTCGACCTTGAGCACACAGGCCGTCACGTCGCGGGTCAGGACGATGTTGCTGCCCCCGCCGAGGATGAACTTGGGGGCGCGACCCAGCTCGGGGTGATCGACGACGCGGCGCACGTCGGCGGCCTCCTCGATGTGGACCAGGGTGGCCGCCACGGCCGGCAGGCCGAAGGTGTTGCAGGACTGAAGATTGACGCCGGTTTCGATGCGCATGGCAGAATTTTCGTCGAACCTTCAACGGCGCTGCCCGCGCCCGCCCACCATGCCCAGCTTCGACACCGTCCTCGACCCCAATCTGGTCGAGGTCAAGAACGCCATTGACCAGTCCAACAAGGAAATCGGCACCCGCTTCGACTTCAAGGGCAGCGACGCCCGCATCGAGCAAAAGGACAAGGAGCTGACGCTGCACGCCGACAACGACTTTCAGCTGCAGCAGGTCATCGACATCCTGTTGGGCAAGATGTCCAAGCGGGGCGTGGACATCCGCTTCCTCGACACCTCGGCCAAACCCGAGAAGATGAGCCACGACAAGCTCAAGCAGAAGGTGGTGGTCAAGGCCGGCATCGAGAGCGACCTGGCCAAGAAGATCCAGAAGGCCATCAAGGACAGCAAGATGAAGGTCCAGGCCAGCATCCAGGGCGACACGGTGCGCGTCACCGGCGCCAAGCGCGACGACCTGCAGGCGGCGATGGCGCTGCTGAAGAAGACCGTGGACGAGGCGCCGCTGAGCTTCAACAACTTCCGCGACTGACCCCGCGGAACGGGCGGCCAGCGCCGCCCGCACCCCCACGACTCGCCCGGCTGTCTGACCGGGAGGCTGCCTCAGTGCAGCAGCTGATCCACGCCGCTGGTCAGCGCCTCGTACCCTGCGAGGTGCGAGGTGAGCCAAGCCTCGTCCATGTCGAAGTGCATGTGGTGGAACAGCTCCGGCTGCACCTCGTGCAGCGTGGCCAGCGGGTCGAGCCCCAGGTCGCCCGCATCGGCCAGCACGCTGGCCAGGCGCAGCACGCCGCCCAGACGGCAGAAGGGCTTGCAAGCCATCGGGTCGGCCGCGGTGGCCAGCGCCCGCACCAGCTCGTCCGGGAATTTCCAGCGCCGCGCCAGCTCGGCGCTGACCTCCAGGTGGTTGCACTGCAGCAGCGCCATCTCGTGTTCGAGCAGGCTGTCGGGCTGGCGGGATTCGGCCTCGGCCTGCACGATGGCCTCGGGGTCGTGCATCAGCATCAGCAGCTCACCCGCGCGCATCACCAGCCCGGCGAGGTAGGCGGTGTCGGGGTCCAGGTCGCTGGCCTGGGCCAGCACGCGGGCGTGGCCGGCGGTGGCCAGGCACTTGCGCCAGAAGCGCAGGCGGTCGAAGTTCGGCAGCTTCGGGAAGGCGCCAGCCAGGCAGGCCGCCAGAGCCATGTCGCGCAGGCTGTTGAGGCCGATCGTGGTGGCCGCGTCCTTGATCGTCGCAATGGTGTGGCGCGGACTGAAGCGTGCCGAATTCGCCAGCCGCAGGAGCTTGACGGACAGGCCCTGGTCGCGGCCGATCAGGTCGGCCAGCTCGTGCATGCCCATGTCCTCCCGCTCGAAGGACTTCAGCAGGCGGTGGGCCACCTCGGGCATCGAGGGCATCGCGGTGGCGTTGGCGAAATACTTGTCGGTCATCGGCATGTCGCGCTCTCCGGTGAGTCGGATCAGGATGGCGCCGCCAGGCACGGTGCCTGACGACTCCCGGTTTTCGGATTCACCACGGCCCTGTTGAGCCCGCTCAGGGAAAGCACCGAGGGTGAACAACCACACCCGCCGCATCGAAGCGGCCCTGTCGCTGCTGGGACAACCCAAAAACGAACGGGCGTGCTAAAAATTGCCCCTCACCGCCGCCGCCCGGAACAGTCCGGGATCGCCCGGATGGCGAGCAGCACACAGGAGACGCGGATGGATCTGAACTTCACCGACGAGGAACTGGCGTTCCGCGCCGAAGTCAAGCAGTGGGTGGCCGAGAACCTGCCGGCCGACCTGAGCCACAAGGTGCACAACGCCCTGCGGCTCACCCGAGACGACATGCAGCGCTGGGCGCGCATCCTCGGCAGCAAGGGCTGGCTGGGCTACGGCTGGCCCAAGCAATTCGGCGGCCCGGGCTGGAACGCGGTGCAGAAGCACCTGTTCGAAGAGGAATGCGCCATGGCTGGTGCGCCGCGCATCGTGCCCTTCGGCCCGGTGATGGTGGCCCCGGTGATCATGGCCTTCGGCTCGCCGGAGCAGCAGCAGCGCTTCCTGCCGGGCATCGCCAGCGGCGACGTCTGGTGGAGCCAGGGCTACTCGGAGCCGGGCTCGGGCTCGGACCTGGCCTCGGTGAAGACGCGTGCCGAGCGCGCTGGCAACAAATACATCGTCAACGGCCAGAAGACCTGGACGACGCTGGGCCAGTACGGCGAGTGGATCTTCTGCCTGGTGCGCACCAGCACGGAAGGCAAGCCGCAGACGGGCATCAGCTTCCTGCTGATCGACATGAAGTCGCCCGGCGTGACGGTGCGCCCGATCATCCTGCTCGATGGCGAGCACGAGGTGAACGAGGTGTTCTTCGACAACGTCGAGGTGCCGGCGGAGAACCTCATCGGCGAGGAGAACAAGGGCTGGACCTACGCCAAGCACCTGCTGGCGCACGAGCGCACCAACATCGCCGACGTGAACCGCGCCAAGCGCGAGCTGGAGCGGCTCAAGCGCATCGCCCGCGCCGAGGGCGTCTACGACGACCTGCGCTTTCGCGACCAGATCGCGCTGCTGGAGGTGGACATCGTCGCGCTGGAGATGCTGGTGCTGCGCGTGCTCAGCGCGGAGAAGAGCGGCAAGAACAGCCTGGACGTGGCGGGTCTCTTGAAGATCCGCGGCAGCGAGATCCAGCAGCGCTACACCGAGCTGATGATGCAGGCCGCCGGGCCGTACAGCCTGCCTTTCGTCCACGAGGCGATGGAGGCCGGCTGGCAGGGTGACTTCGTCGGCGCCGCCCACTGCGCGCCGCTGGCGGGCACCTTCTTCAATTACCGCAAGACGACGATCTACGGCGGATCCAACGAGGTCCAGCGCAACATCGTCTCGCAGACCGTGCTGGGGAGCTGAGCCATGGATTTCGATTTCACCGACGACCAGAACTCCCTGCGCGACGCCGTGGCCCGCTGGGTCGAGAAGGGCTTCGGCTTCGAGCGCCGCCACGCGCTGGCCAAGGCCGGCGGCGCGACCCGCGCGGTCTACGCCGAGCTGGCCGAGCTGGGCCTGACCGGCCTGGCCATCGCCGAGGCGCACGGCGGCCTGGGCTTTGGCGCCGTCGAGGCGATGGTGGTGATGGAAGAGCTGGGCCGCGGCCTGGTCAACGCCCCCTACCTGCACGGCGCGCTGGTGGCGCCCTCGCTGCTGAGCTTCGCGCCGGCCGAGCTGCAGGCCGCCTGGCTGCCGAAGATGGCCAGCGGCGAAGCCCTGGTGGTGCTGGCCCACCAGGAGCGCGCCGCGCGCTACCGGCTCGACCAGGTGACCACCCGCGCCACCGAAGCAAACGGCGCCTGGACGGTGACGGGCGCCAAGAGCCTGGTGCCGGCGGGTGACGAGGCCGACGCCTTCCTGGTGCCGGCGCACACCGCGCAGGGCATCCGCATCTTCCTGGTCGAACGCGCGGCCTGCCAGGTGCGCGGCTACCCGACGCAAGACGGCGCGCGCGCCGCCGAGGTCGCCTTCGACAACGCCCCGGCCCAGCTCGTGGCCGAGAACGGCCTGGTCGAGCTGGAGGGCGCCATCGACGTGGGCATCGCCGCGGTCTGCGCCGAGGCGGTGGGCCTGATGGAGCGCATGACCGCGCTGACCGTCGAGTACATGAACACACGCAAGCAGTTCGGCGTCACGCTGTCCACCTTCCAGGCGCTGCGCCACCGCATCGCCGACGTGAAGATGCAGCTCGAGCTCGGCCGCGCGATGAGCTACTACGCCACGCTGAAGCTGGGCGAGCCGGCCGAGCAGCGCCGCCGTGCGCTGAGCCAGGCCAAGGTGCAGATCGGCCAGTCGGTGCGCTACGTGGGCCAGCAGTGCACCCAGCTGCACGGCGGCATCGGCGTGACCGACGAGTACGTCTCCAGCCACTACTTCAAGCGGCTGACGATGGTCGAGATGCAGTTCGGCGACACGCTGCACCACCTCGGCGAGGTGAGCGCGCGCATGCAGGACTCGGCCGGCGTGTTCGCCTGAGCCCGCTTTGGGGGACACTGGCGGGCCGTAGCCCCGACCCGCCATGCCCCCCACTCCTGACGCTCCCCTGCCCTACCCCGGCGCGATCACCGACGTCGCGCCGCTGAAGGTCGGCCACTTCACCGAAGCGCGCCGGCCCACCGGCTGCAGCGTCGTGCTCTGCGAGGCCGGCGCCACCTGCGGCGTCGATGTGCGCGGCGCCGCCCCCGGCACCCGCGAGACCGACCTGCTGCGCCCTGACAACCTGGTCGAGCAGGTGCACGCCGTGCTGCTGGCCGGTGGCAGCGCCTTCGGCCTGGACGCCGCCAGCGGCGTGATGCGCTGGCTGGAGGACGCCGGCCACGGCTTCCCGATCGGCCCGGCGCGCGTGCCCATCGTGCCCGCCGCGGTGCTCTTCGACCTGCTGGTGGGCGACCACCGCATCCGCCCCGACGCCAGCGCCGGCCACGCCGCCTGCGCCGCCGCCAGCCGCAGCGCGCCCGCGCAGGGCGGCGTCGGCGCCGGCACCGGCGCGACGCTGGGCAAGCTCTTCGGCATAACGCAGGCGATGAAGGGCGGCATCGGCAGCGCCTCGCTGCGCGCCGGGCGCTTCACCGTCGGCGCGCTGATCGCCGTGAACGCGCTGGGCGACGTGCGCGACCCCGCCACCGGCCGCCTGCTGGCCGGCTCGCGCGGCGCCGACGGCACGAGCCTGCGCGACGCCGCCGCCCGCCTGGTCGCCGGCGACCTGCCCGCCGGCGCGCTGGCCGGCATGGCCACCACGATCGGCGTGGTGGCCACCGACGCGGCGCTGACCAAGGCCCAGGCCAACAAGCTGGCGACGATGGCGCACGACGGCCTGGCCCGCGCCATCTCGCCGGTGCACACGATGACCGACGGCGACACCCTCTTCGCGCTGGCCACCGGCGCCGCCGACGGCCAGGCCGACCTGACGGTGCTGGGCGCGCTGGCGGCCGAGGCCACCGCGCGCGCCATCGTCAACGCCATCGCCGCCGCCACCGGCCTGACGCTGCCCGACGGCACGCGCCTGCCCGCCGCCGCCGACCTGAACCCGCTGACCCCGCTGACCCCCCTGGAGCGCCACTGATGGCCCGCAAGAACACGAACAACGCCGGCGCCCCGGCCACGCTGGCCCTGGCCGACGCCCTCTTCAGCCAGGGCCTGGGCGCCCGCCGCGAATGCGAGGGCCTGGTGGCCACCGGGCTGGTCAAGGTGAATGGCCACACGGTCACCGACCCCTTCGAGCCGGTGGCCACCGAGGGGCTGGTGCTGGAGGTCGAGGGCCAGGTCTGGCCCTACCACGCGCAGGCGGTGATCCTGATGCACAAGCCGGCCGGCTTCGAATGCTCGCAGAAGCCCTCGGCCTGGCCGAGCGTGCTGACGCTGCTGCCCGGCCCGCTGCGCCGGCGCGACGTGCAGCCGGTGGGCCGATTGGATGTGGACACCACCGGCCTGCTGCTGCTGACCGACGACGGCGCGCTGATCCACCGCCTGACGCACCCCAAGCGCCACGTGGCGAAGGTCTACGAGGTCAGCACCGCCCGCCCGGTCGAGGACGGCCAGATCGAGAAGCTGCGCGCCGGCGTGAAGCTGCACGACGAGCCGAATCTGGTGAAGGTACTGGCCTGCGAACGCAGCGGCGACTGCGCGCTGCGCATGACGCTGGGCGAGGGCAAGTACCACCAGGTCAAGCGCATGGTGGCCGCGGTGGGCAACCACGTCGAGGCGCTGCACCGCAGCGCCTTCGGCGCGCTGGCGCTGCCGGCCGACCTGGCGCCCGGTCAGTGGCGCTGGATCGACGACCCGGCGGTGATCACCGCGACGCCACCGGCAGCGTGACGGCGACATCGGCCGGCGACCCCACAGGCGGGTCCACCGGCCAACCGTTGACCGAGCCGATGTAGGCCCAGATCAGGTCCATCTGCGCCGGCTTGAGGGTCGCCCCCCAGGCCGGCATCGCCCCCTTGCCGTTGGTGACCGAGCGCAGGAAGCGCGCCTTGTCGTGCGCCGGGAAGGTGCGCAGGTCGAAGCCGATGCCGTTGGTCGCCAGCCGCAGCCCGTGGCAGCGCTGGCAGGAGGCCACATAGATCTTGCGGCCGGCCTCGGCCGGATCCACTGGCGGCGCCAGGGTGGCCACCGCGGCGGCGGCTGAAGCGGGCGCCCCCGCCACGGCGGGCGCCTCCTGGGCGTGCAGGGGCTGCGCGGCCCACCCTAGGGCGGCCACGGCCAGCGCCACGCGCCCCGCCGGGGTCCGAATCGCTGCGCGCAGGCTCATCGCTTGGGCAGCGCGAAGGTCCAGACCGAGCCGCCGGCCGGCACGTTGGCGGTGTCCGGGTCGCCGGCCAGCGCGCCGTAGACGTGCGCCGAGCCGCTGAGCACGGTGACGTACTCGCGCCCGTCCTTCTCCCAGGCGATCGGCAGGCCCGAGATGCCCGAGCCGGCCTGGAAGCTCCAGAGCCGCTTGCCGGTCTTGGAGTCGAAGGCCATGAACTGCCCGGTCTGCGAGCCGGTGAACACCAGGCCCGAGGCGGTGGACAGCACGCCGGACCAGTACGGCGACTTGTTCAGGTGCGTCCAGACCGCCTTGCCCGCCACCGGGTCCCAGGCCACCAGCGCGCCGCGGTTGCCGTCGGCCGGGCCGACGAAGCCGCCCAGCTCCAGGCCCAGGTACCAGTTCGGCCCGCCCGGGCGCTCCTGCTTGACGTACTTGACCTTCATGCCCAGGTCGACGGTGTTCATGAACACCAGCCGGCGGCCCGGGTCGTAGCTCATCGGCATCCAGTTCTTGCCGCCGAAGGCGCTCGGCCAGACCTCGACGAAGTCCTTCATCTCCTCGTTCTTCTTGACCTCGGCGGTCATCGCGGTGTCGACGGGCCGGCCGGTGGCGGTGTCGATGCCGCTGGCCCAGTTCACCTTGCGGGCGAATTGGGTGCCCGAGATCAGCTTGCCGGTCGTGCGGTCGAGCACGTAGAAGAAGCCGTTGCGGTTGGCCTGCATCAGCACCTTGGTGGGTTTGCCTCCGGAACCCGGCAGGTTTGGCAGATCGGCCAGCACCAGCTCGTTGACGCCGTCGTAGTCGAAGGGGTCGCCGGGCGAGAACTGGTAGTGCCAGACGACCTCGCCGGTCGAGGGCCGCAGCGCCAGCACCGAGCCGATGTAGAGCGCGTCGCCGCCGCGGGTGGCGGCGTTCCAGGGCCCGCCGTTGCCCACGCCCCAGTAGACCAGGTCCAGCTCGGGGTCGTAGCTGCCGGTCAGCCAGGTCGGGGCGCCGCCGGTCTTGTGGGCGTCGCCCTTCCAGGTGTCGCCACCGGGCTCGCCGGGGGCGGCGGTGGTCCAGCGGTGCCACTTCTCGGCGCCGGTCTTCAGGTCCCAGCCCTTGAGGAAGCCGCGCGAGCCGTACTCGCCGCCGGAGATGCCGGTGATCAGCGCGCCGCCGGCGATCAGCGGCGCGTGCGTCATCGAATAGCCGTCCTTGTAGTCGGCGGCCTTCTTGCGCCAGAGCACTTTGCCGTCGGCCATCGAGATCGCCATCACGTGGGCGTCGATGGTGGTGCGGTAGAGCACGCCGTCGAGCGCGGCCATGCCGCGGGTGTGGATGCCGCAGCAGAGGTAGCCGGCGATGTCGTTGGGCAGCTCGATGGCCGCCTTCCACTTCTGCCGGCCGGTGACCGCGTCGATCGCGATCGTGTGGCTGTGCGTGGCCACGACCATCGTGCCGTCGATCACCAGCGGCTGGTTCGACGCGTTGGTCGAGTTGTCCAGGCTCAGGGCCCACACCGGCGCCAGTTGCTTCACGTTGGCCGGCGTGATCTGCTTGAGCGGCGTGTGCCGCTGCAGCGACCAGCCCATGCCGTAGGTGGTCACGTCGGCGGGGGTGGCGGCATCATTGCGCAGCGCGTCCAGGTTCTGCGCGTTGGCGGTCGTCGTGACGGCGCCGGCCAGTGCCAGGGCGGTCAGCAGCGCTCGGTGGGTGGGTCTGATCGCGGGGGTCTCCTCGTTGTCGGTCCTCGGCGCGGCCGTGGAGCACGCGCTCTGTCCACGATAGCCAGCCGCCCCGTTTCGCCTGAGCCCGGTAGTTTCCCTAGCGGCACTTGTTCCGAATCAAGACACATTCGCGTCTGACCGCGTCTGACCGCGTCAGAGCCGGCGGCCCAGACCGCCCCCCACCCCGGAGACACGCCGATGTCCGCTGGACCCATTGCCCCGCGCACCAGCCCGACCCCCGCACCCCGCGCTGGCGCGGCGCTGGCGCACAACCCCTTCTTCTCCACGCCCGAGCAGCGCGGCGCGCTGGCGCGCCAGCGCTTCTTCGACGAGGGGCAGCGGCCCTCCGGCCTGGTGCCGGAGTCAGTGATCCAGTCCTGGACGCGCTGCGTCAGCGAGGGGCTCAAGCCCTCGCAGCAGCCGGACTTCGAACCCGTCAGCCGCAGCCGCGTCAGCGCGGTGCTGGCGCGCCGCCACAGCCTGCTCGAAGCCGCCCGCAGCGAGCTCGACCAGCTCGACCAGGTGCTGGCCGGCACCCACGCCAAGGCCCTGCTCTGCGACCGCCACGGCGTGGTCGTGCGCTCGACGCCCACCGACCGGCACGAGGGCCGGCTGATCCACCTCGGCTCGCGCGTGGGCGTGGACCTGGGCGAGGCGCACATGGGCACCACCGCGCCGGGCGTGACCGCCCGCACCGCCCAGGCCTGCGTGGTGATGGGGCCGGAGCACTTCTTCGCCGACATCGTGCCGATGTACTGCGCCGCCGCGCCGATCCGCGACACCCGCGGCGCGCTGGTGGGCGTGCTGGACCTGTCGATCGAGGGGCAGCGCTTCGGCTTCGACGCGCAGTCGCTGGTCAGCCTGACCGCCACCTCGATCGAGAACCGCCTGCTGGTCGCCCAGTCGCGCGAGCTGCTGGTGCTGCGCTTCCAGGCCCAGCCCGGCTGGATGGGCACGCCGGTCGAAGGGCTGGCGGGCGTGGACGGCGCCGGCCGGCTGGCCTGGCTCAATCCCAACGGCGCGCGGCTGCTGGGATTGGTGACCGAAGAGGCCGTGGGCCACCCCGCCGGCGAGGTGCTGGGGCTCGAACTGGCCGAGCTGCTGGCACGCTGCGACCGCCCGGCGCCGCAGCCCTGGCGCAGCCCCTGCGGCCTGACGCTGTGGCTGCGCGTGGACGCCCCGGCGCGTGAGCGCGACGCCTCGCGCCTGCGGCCCCTGGCGCCGGCAGCCCCCGCGGCGGAGACCGGGCCGATCGCGCCCGGCGAGGGACCGTCGGCCGAGGCCGCCCCCGCCCCACCGCCCGCTGGCGGCGACGCCTCCCTGGCCGACGCCAACCGGCGCCTCATCGAGACCACGCTGGCCGCACACGGCGGCAACATCTCCCGCGCGGCCAAGGCGCTGGGCGTGTCGCGCGGACTGCTGTACCGGCGCCTGCGCGATGCCGGCGTTGCGGGGGATCCGAGCGATCCGGGCGACATCGAACGGGCCCCGGCCGCGGTGGACTGATCCGCAACGGAACAGTCTCGCTATCCACCGTCGCAGGCCCGCGACACACCGTGCGAGTCCTGAACACTTCGCAGACCGACGTCGGGCGGCCACTGCGGCTGCCCGGGCGGCGGCCAACGCGCGCCAGGCCTGGATCCAGCACCGTCTGACCTGCATCAAGACGGGGCCGGCGCGGGTCTCCCCCCTGTCGGACCCTGGCGACGACGCCTAGGCTGTGCAGCCTGTCCACGTCCGGCCCACTCCCCGCGCCGCCGACGGCCGTGGATCCTCTCGAAGAGAACCCGAGGAGACCAAGAATGAGCGTGAATCTGACCCTCAACGGCCGGGCCACCACGGCCCAGTCCGACCCCGAGACCCCGTTGCTCTGGGTCATCCGCGACGAGCTGGGCCTGACCGGCACCAAGTTCGGCTGCGGCGCCAAGCTCTGCGGCGCCTGCACCGTGCACTTGGACGGCGAGCCGATCCGCTCCTGCTCGACGCCGCTCAAGCGCGCCAACGAACGGTCCGTTTCGACCATCGAGAGCCTGTCCAAGGACAACAGCCACCCGCTGCAGAAGGCCTGGATCGCCCACGACGTGCCGCAATGCGGCTACTGCCAGAGCGGCCAGCTGATGAGCGCGGCCGCCCTGCTGGCCAGCAACAAGAACCCCAGCGACGCCCAGATCGACGACGCGATGAAGGGCAACCTCTGCCGCTGCGGCACCTACGTGCGCGTGCGCGCCGCGATCAAGACCGCCGCCGCCGAGATGCGCCGCGGCAAGGCCTGAGGCCAAGGAGAGCGCCACCATGAAGCACATCGAACTTTCGCGCCGCAGTTTCCTCAAGTCCTCGGCCGCCTTCAGCGGCGGCCTGATGGTCGGCCTGTCGCTCACCGCCGGCCCCGCCGCCGCGGCCGGCCTGGTGCACACGCCCAACGCCTGGGTGCACATCGCCGACGACAACACCATCACGCTGATCTCGGCGCGCGCCGAGATGGGCCAGGGCGTCTACACCTCGATGCCCATGCTGCTGGCCGAGGAGCTGAACGTCGACCTGCGCAAGGTCAAGGTGGCCTTCGCGCCGCCGGGGAAGGCCTACGGCAATGCGCTGATCTTCGGCCTGCAGCTCACCGGCGGCTCGACCTCGGTGCGCGAGGGCTGGGAGCGCCAGCGCCTGGCCGGCGCCCAGGTGCGCGAGATGCTGATCGCCGCCGCCGCCGAGCGCTGGAAGGTCGACGCCAGCACGCTGCGCGCCGAGGACGGCAAGGTGCTGGGCCCCAAGGGCCGCAAGGCCACCTACGGCCAGCTGGCCGCCGACGCCGCCAAGCTCAAGGCGCCGGAGAAGGTGGCGCTGAAGGACCCGAGCCAGTTCCGCATCGTCGGTAAGCCCACCAAGCGCCTGGACACGCCCGCCAAGGTCAACGGCACGGCGCGCTTCGGCATCGACGTGAAGCTGCCCGGCATGGTCTACGCCTCGCTGGAGCAGTGCCCGGTGCAGGGCGGCACGCTGAAGTCCTTCGACGCCGTCAAGGCCCGCGCCATGCCCGGCGTGATCGACGTGGTGCAGATCCCCGACGGCGTGGCCGTGGTGGCGCAGAGCTACTGGCAGGCCGTCCAGGCGCGCGAGCAGCTGGTCGTGCAGTGGGACGAGGGCCCCAACGCCAACCTGACCACCGCCGCGATGTTCGAGGGCACCCGCGCCGCACTGAGCAGCGGCAAGCCGATCCCGGCCAAGAAGGCGGGCGACCCGGATGCGGTCATCGCTCAGGCCACGGCGCAGGGCAGCAAGGTGCTGCGCGCCGAGTACCTGACGCAGATGCTGTCGCACTCGCCGATGGAGCCGATGAACTACACCGCCGACGTGCGCCCGGACGGTGCGCGGCTGGTGGGCCCGACGCAGTGGCCGGACGCGCTGCAGGGCGCGATCGCCAAGATCGTCGGCCTCGATCCGAAGACGATCACGGTGGAGAACACCTTCCTCGGCGGCGGTTTCGGGCGGCGCATCGACTTCGACTACGCCATCCAGGCCGCGCAGATCAGCAAGGCCGTGGGCAAGCCGGTCAAGCTGGTCTGGACCCGCGAGGACGACCTGCAGCACGACTTCTACCGGCCGCTGGCGGTGCACCAGCTCGCCGCCGCGGTCGGTGCGGACGGCAAGCCCAGCGCGCTGACCTGGCGTGGCGCGTCGCATTCGGTGACCGGCCGGGTCTTCGGCCTGCCGGCCGAGGCGCCCGATGGCCTGATGTCCGAAGCCGCGGTGCCGCTGTACGACGTCCCGGCCGCCCGGCACGAGCTCGTCAAGCACGATGCGGGGGTGCGGGTGGGCTACTGGCGCGCGGTCAGCCACAACATGAACACCTTCGCCAACGAGAGCTTCATCGACGAGCTCGCAGCGTCGGCGGGCAAGGACCCGGTGGCCTACCGGCTGTCGCTGCTGGAGAACCAGCCGCGCATGACCAACCTGCTCAAGACGCTGGCGGCCAAGGCCGGCTGGGACAGCCCCGCCGCCACCGGGCGCTCCCGGGGCGTGGCGATCATGGAGGGCTATGACACCTTCATCGGTGCGGTGCTGGAGATCTCGATGAAGGACGGCGCGCCGCAGGTGCACCGCGTCACCGTGGTCGCCGACCCCGGCCGCATGGTCAACCCCGACACGGTGGAGGCGCAGATCCAATCCAGCGTGATCTTCGGCCTGTCGGCCGCGCTCTGGGGCGAGGTCACGATCGAGAAGGGCCGCGTGCAGCAGTTCAACTTCGACAGCTACCGCGTGATGCGCAACAACGAAGTGCCGGCCATCGACATCACGCTGATCGCCAGCACGGAGAAGCCCGGCGGCATCGGCGAGCCGGCCACCGCGCTGATGGCCCCGGCGCTGGCCAACGCGGTCTTCGCCGCCACCGGCAAGCGCGTGCGCCGCACGCCGATCAAGCCCGAGGCCATCGCCCAGGCCTGACACCGCCCCGGCATCCGGACCGCAGACGCATCGGACTGGTGCGCTTGACGGTTCGGCGCCGCCGCCCCCGCAAGCAGAGCCGGGAGCGGCGGCCGATAATCCGTGACATGCGCATCTTTCGCGGCCACCACCACCCGGGCATCGCCCCGGCCTGCGCCCTGACCATCGGCAACTTCGACGGCGTCCACCGCGGCCACCAGGCCATGCTGGC
>Ga0228698_1001143_pt1 | contig 14061 bp, 20 predicted proteins | sample McNCre117_Aug_MG_FD_178015 | JGI IMG/M metagenome (GOLD analysis project Ga0228698, IMG submission 178015) | Freshwater microbial communities from McNutts Creek, Athens, Georgia, United States - 1-17_Aug_MG | ecosystem: Environmental > Aquatic > Freshwater > Creek | place: USA: Georgia...
TCCTTGACCTTAGCTATCACCCACATGGCAAGTAAAATAGGAACAGAAATCCGCAAACACAACCCTGCCTATTCAACGTTGACGTGCCCAGTCTGTAAGGAAAGGTTGTCGGAGAATACAGGGGAGATTATTCTTGTGTGTCCAAAGGGTCATGCCTATGACCAAGATGCCGGAGCGAGTATTACAATTCAAGCACCAGAACGATTAGCGAAATAACTTGGAGCATTTTTTGGAGGTGCGTGAAAGCGTGCCTCAATAGCTCTTTGAAAATGAAGAGATAGGAACGGGCTGTGATTTATACCTCGGCTGGGAGGTGTACCCAGCACTACGGTTATCCGATTTCCTAGTGAAAAAGTTCCTGCGTGATTTACACCTCGGCCGGAGGGAGTGTCCGGCACTTCAGCTTTTCTGCTGCTTGTTTAATAGTAACAATGTGCGATTTATACCTTGGTAGGAGGGAGTATCCTACACGCTGGATGGCGTCAGAGTGATTTATACCCTGGCACGAGGGTGTATCGTGCACCACGGACTCACTGAACAATCCGCACATAACACTTCACGAGGTCCCGTGATCGTACCTTCGTCCACACACCGTCACCAGTCACACTATCTCTTTGTCCTTTGCCGTTCGTGTTTCCTTCACAGGTTGCAATCGTCTTCTCGTTCTTCTGATCGACCGTGACGAAGCCGACGTGTGAAAAATCAAAGATTACAATATCTCCGGCTTTTGCCCGTGCCGTGTTGGAGAGAATCGGAAGACTTCGTTGCCGTCCCCATTTCTCCCAGCCGAACGCTGATGCATCCCGACAGCGCCAGTTTTCACTCGTGTTTGGAGTGATGTTGAGTGCGGTGCATACCTCAGGACTCTTCAACCATTCCCGAAGACACCAGCAGGTAAAGGCACTGCACCACGGCCATGCCCCTGGAGCAAGCCAGGTTGCAAGCTGATACTCCCGGATGCGGGGACCTTGATTGTTCCCCCCTACTTCATGCACACCGACTTCATTCAAGGCAATATTCACTAATTGTTGGGTAAGTTGTCCCGGCATTATTCCCTCACTGGCACCACGGTTGTTTCTTCTGACCTGATGACGGTCGTACTAGGTGCATGTCCAATAGATGTTGTGCCACATCGACACCGTTTGCAGCAATAAGCGTTGCCAGCGGACGGCCAAATTTCTCTCGTCCGATGTTGGTCAACGTCATCCTCGCCCCTACTGGTAAGAGGTGCTCAAGTTCGGCTTTCGCCTTCATGCCGAGTGTACGCTCACAGGGGGGGGCTTTCTTCCCAATTTCTGGAGCATCAATGCCGCGAAGCCGAACGCGGACATTGCCACAGACGCGCTCTCCGCCAGGCAGCGGAAGACAGCGCAACAGATGTACATGGATGGTATCTCCGTCGTTATAGCCTGTTGTGGGCGGTGATATTGCCCGTGCGGTATATTGAATAGGACGAGCCTCACAGAGAGAGACGGAGAGGAGCAGCAGGAGCATAGTCAATCGCGTCATTTTTCCTCGGCATCGGGGCAACATAAAATGTGAGATGGTTGTTTGGTGGATTGATTAAAGAGAATCCAATGCTGTGGTGCGCAATTTTCCGGGTAGACCAGACAGAGCAGGCTTCCCCAGAGAAGAACCAAGAGGAAGGTAACAAGGAGTGAGAGGAGTGCGGCCACAAGTTCAAGTGCGATACGGTGTCGGAGAGCCATCATCGCCTCAGTTCTGCTAGACGTTGGCGAATGTCGAGCAGTATCTTGTTATTCTCCTCAATTTTGCCATAGCAGCGGTTTTCAACAAAGAGTAAGGCTTCATTATTCCTCGTATCTTGATCTTTGAGTGCAGTAATAAACTCCTTACGTTGCGTCTCAATCAGCTCTCGGTTTTCTCGGCTTTGTTCTGGCATGATGATGACGACAACATAGGCAAACAGTAACGACAGAATAACAATCGGCGGCAGTGTCCGGGCAATTGATGCCCATCGTTCAATCCGCCCTGCGGACAAGAGTTCTTCGGCAACATCAGGGGGTGGTCCAGGCATTATGAGCCTCCTTCCAGGAATAGGTGTTGTTATTGTTTAGTATAACAAAATGTCCGTATCCCTGCAGGAAGAAACCCTGACCTGTCCTGACCTGAACCAATTTGAACCGAAAAGTGAACAATCGGTGAACGTTATTTCGGAGGCAGTGCGTGCCGCAAGGCCATAATGCCTGTTGCTCCGACAGCTTCAAGAAGATACTTAGCGGCATCATCAGTAATGATACCTGCATACTGCAGCCCCACAATTAGCAGCCCAATGAGACCACAGAGGTATGACTTTTTTCCATCTAACATGAGGGACTCCTTTCATGCAAAAGTTACTTATCTTTCCACCAATCCAAGAGTTGCGAGAGGCCAAAGCCTGCCAGTGCACTTGCCGCGATGTACCATTTCTCAAGGAGCCACGACCACCAGTCTAACCGTGTCTGTGTCTCCTGCACGGCAAATAGTAGCTTCTGTCCTTCAGCGGTACGGGTTGTTTCAAGGACTTCAATCTTTCCTGCTTGTCGATCAGCCCACTCTGTGTGTTCAACGAGTTCGCGTCGCAGTGCAGCAACTTCCACTTCTGTGGTTTTTGACGTGATCTCGGCTTTCATGACACGCTCACGAATATCGTCTTGACTCCGCCGTAGGTCTTCCTGACCTTTCCGTACTTCAGCGCGGGCTCCCTCAATTTGGCTGGACATATCCGAGTCCATTCGGTCAAGCCGTTGTGTCGTTTTGTCTATCAGATCATCAACCCGATGCCACAAGTCTCGAAGGAAATTAGAGAGTTCAGTCTGTTGCGGCACGCTTAACCCCTCTAGGTAGTGAAAAATCGGTGGAGTTTTTTTAGGAAGTACAACCATGCTTTCTTCCCCTCATCATACCGCATTCTTTTGCGAGTTTCACATGAAGTGACCATCTCTCATTATGGCAACACACCTACTGTTTTCCAAGCGTCTGTTACTGCGTGTGTCTCTTCTGGAGAGGATGCTGCTTGTATAGTGAGCTGGGCGAACTCAACAAAGTTTGTCGAGGATCGTGCCCCTTCTGTCAGGGCGTGATACCACAGCTTTCCCGCTCGCTCCCAGCTATGCCCCCCAAGTGCGAGTGCCGTAAGGTAGAAGGCTCGGTTCGGAATGCCTGAGTTGATGTGGACTCCCCCATTATCGTCCTGTGTGTTCACGTACTTGCTCATGTGATCGGGCTGCGGGTCTTTGCCGATCAGAGGGTCGTCATACGCTGTACCTGGAGCTTTCATTGAGCGTAGGGCGACACCGTGAATCTTGCTGGTGAAGAGTCCTGCACCAATAAGCCAGTCTGCTTGGTCAACTGTCTGATTCAATGCAAACTGTTTAACCATCGACCCGAAACAATCGCTCACACTCTCATTCAGTGCCCCGGATTGGTCCTGGTAGTCGAGGTTCGCTGTGTATTGCGTCACGCCGTGCGTCAGCTCATGGCCGATAACGTCCACTACCCCTGTGAATGGTTTGAAAATCTGACCGTCCCCGTCACCATAGACCATTTGTGAGCCATTCCAGAAAGCGTTGTTATACCGTCGAGCATAGTGCACGCTACTCACAAGCTTCATCCCCTTGTTATCTACCGAGTTGCGCTGAAATATAGACTGATAGAGCTGCCATGTGGACCCGGCACCATCGTATGCTTGATTGATTGCGACATCACGACTTGGCCCTTGTCCTTCCTTCCGTACTCGCAGCCCAGGTAACCAAGTGAGATGTTTACAATCGTAAGCTGACCGATTCTCTGTCATTGCTACGGCTGTCTCTTGTTCTGGTACGAGGTCATAAAGGGCATGAGCGATTCGGAGTCCGCGCAGTTGTGCGGAGATTTCCAAGGCAAGATGGGCGTTATCCTGCTGCTCTTTGGTCCCGTTCTGTACAATGGCTCTGTGGATATGTGGGGGAATGATGAAACAGGTATGCGTCACGGGGTTTTCCTTTCGCGGGCTTCCATCCGTTCGACCAACGCTTCTAACCGAGAGAGCGTTGCGTCTTGTGGACTCATCAGTGAGGGCGTAACTGACGTGGGAGCTGATTGCGCTGATTCAGCGAGGACGGACTGGAAATGGGCACTCTGAGCTGCTGCACGCTGCAACCCGGCTGCGGCACTATCTGTTCGGCCAATCAGCAAGTTCTTGTTGACTTGGTTGACCACATGACGCAGAGCAACATTCGCGTGGATACAGGCATCAGGGTCTTTTTTGTCGAGAAAAAGCGGCAAGGCGCTGTCAAGCGCATCTCCGAGCCCATTTGTGGCATTTGCATAGAGCGAGCTTAGCTCGGGGTTATCGACAACAGCAAAGAGTGAGCTGAGCAAAGTTGTCGCCAGCCCCAGCAATGCTATTTGACTCACAGTGGGTGCTGCTCCTGTCGGACTCACTCCTAGGGCCAATCCTGCAGCCCCAACTGATCCTGCCGCCGATGTCCCTGCACTGACATAGGACCAGCCGCGATTCTGACCAGAGCGTGCAGCGTAGGCAGCTTGAAGTTTCTGTGTGTATTCGGAAAAGGCAAGGAAGTCTTTGCATGGATCGGCAGAACCAAAACTGAGCGGCGGCTCTGTCGGAAGCACTCCGAGTGAGGTTGTTGCGCACCCGGACAGCAGGAGAAGAGCAAGCAACATCCAGGTCATGGCGAACCTAATCGCTTGAGTAGTCCAAAGAGATAAATTTCATCGTTCTTTGGACTCATCTCTACAGAGGTAAGGCCACCACGATATTCAATATCTACCAATGTTACCGGGAGGTCTGGTGGCAGGTCTTGCAGTTTTTGCAGGAGTTCGCGCACGGTCAGTGTTTTTTGCATAGTTCGTGTGTGATGAGCGTCACGATCCGCCCTTGTTTGCGTTCCGGTCCTGAGTCGTATGCTGATGCTCCCCCAATTCGCACGGCTGACCAGACTGCCCACGCTCGTGCCATCGAGGCTCCACTTGCCAGCATCCCGAAATAGAGTAGCCGATCAGCGAAGGCGCGTGACTGCTCATGAGTTTCGTACAGTCGGTCATGGGCTGGGGCGATGAGCCGAATGTCATAGTCAAGCGGGTCAACAACTCCCCAGAAAGGACGGGGTACGCTGGCAAAGTCGGTGCAGAAATTCAGCGGAATTTTCACTGTGCCCGTGGTGCCATCACTCTCTTCCCAGCAAACCTCGTAGGGCGTTTCGATGAGATAAAAATTCCCCCGGCCAGGAATCGTTTGTATCTTAAGGATTTGTGTACTAATTGTGATCTTCACGGTGTTGGGCGTTCATCACTGACTGTTGCCTCGATCAGATTTGCTGCAATTTGTGCCGCGTGCATTGTCTTCAGTGCCGCGTCTTCTGCTTGGTTTCGCCGCGTTAGCTCTGTCAGGATGTCTGCAGGTATTTCGACTTGTGGCGTTGCCGGGTATCCAATATCAGCGAGCAACTGAATGCCTTGGAGAAGATGGCTACAAATATCAATCACTGTATCCAGCCGCGCTAAGTAAAATGTGAAGGTAGCTAGTTCTTTTGTGACTGCGTCTTTTGCGGCTGGGGAGATGGGCAAGAGCAGAAAGTCATTGAGACCTGTTATAATCGGCAAAATCTCATCTTTCTTCGCTTGGCCTTCGTCAAGGTTGGCTTGTATGCTTTTCGTATCCATGGGTACCTCACGATCTAGGCTGAAAGAACAGAAGGGGAGCCGAAGCTCCCCGTGATGATTATGGCGCGGGCGGTGGTGTCGGTCGCTCCGCACTTACTGAGGCGGATACGGCGGTCGCTCCTGCTGGTAGCGCCTCAAAATCCAGTGGATCGGACATCAGCGTTGCAACTCCTGTCGCTGATAAGTCAGGATCAACCTGAATCTGTACCGTGAATTTCCCCGCTGCGTCATTATGATCAATGCTGACCATGAGGGTGTCATTGCTCGCATCGAAGGCGTGTAGGGTAGCGGTTGCGAGTCCGTCTGGCGCCATAATAACTTTGACCGGCGTGCTGGTGTCGATCAGTCCATTAAAGGTGTACGTGATGTCATAGCCGTTTCCTGGATGAAATTGGTTCGCCATGATGTCGTCTCCTTCTGTCTATTCCTCACTGCAAGTGAGTACAAGTTAGTGAAATGAACCCAGTCCTCGGCCTTGTCCAGTGCCTTTCCCCTTATCAAGTCCCCGGTACGTGCCCGGCCAGGCAATCGGCTGTGTTGATACAATCAGTTCATCATACCAGACGCGACCTTGTGTACCGACCCGTCCCGCATACTTCACAAGGCCACTCATGTAGGGCGTAATTTGGATGGTATCGAATCCTGCTGTTTGTCCCGGCGCTTGATTGCACGGGGCTTGATTGCAGTTGATCAAATAGCTGGGCACGTGGGCGATTTGTTTTTGTGTATACGTGTCGGTATCACTGGCCCACACATCGAACGTTGAGTTGTAAGAGCCCCACGTTCCGACCTGAATTTTATAGTAGAACGTATGCCATTCGTTCGGGCGGAATTTATAACAAGTTGTGTAGGAGGGATAGTTGCAGTTCGTATAGTCGATTTGCTGCGTCATAGCCCCGCCGCCTCCCGTCTGCATTGCAAGTCCGGTATTGGGATCGGTGGCGAGAAAGTAGTCACCGCACTGCGTGTACCAACCCACTCTCTGGTTATTCGGATTATTTTGGGTAAATTCGACGCCTCCACAGCTACTCCCGTGGTTATGGATAATCATCGTTTTAAAGGTCACCGACCCGGAATAGTCATAGACGTTCAGCACTTCTGGTGAGTACCGCACCCGATATTGTACATAGAAGGTGGAGTTTTCCACGAAGTTATTTGACGGGAATGTATAGTACCAGTTGCCTGCGATGTTCGCTCCGCCGTGCGGTGGAGATGGCTCGTCAAACCGCATACTGCCCGCGCCGGAGATTTTAACGGTTGTATCCTGAGACACGCGATTGATGCTCAGGCCGTCGTTGCCAATGTAGGGTGTGATCTGCGTAGACGGAGTATCGAAGCCGTTGCAGACGATCACTCCGGCTGCTGCGCATCGAGCTGCGAAGTCTGTATCCGCATCAGTCAGTGAGCTATAAACAATCACGGTGGAGGCAGATGTGGTCGTCGTCTCACCATTGCTGCCATATGCTTTCGCTGTAACCGAATGGGTCCCTGCGCTAATGCCTGACCACGTATACTGATAGGGAGCTGTCGTATCCGTCCCTAACAAGGTAGCGCCGTCATAAAATTCGACTTGTGTAACAGAGCCAGAAACGACGCTCGCCGTTGCCTGAAGTACGAGAGCCTGTGTCGTGGGGAAACCTGGCAAGTAGCCTGATGGTGGGTCGGTCAGCGTCACAACTGGTGCAGTAGGTGTACCAGTAAACACCACCTCTGCGATGCCCATAAACACGGTGTTGCCATCGGCAGCTAGGCGGGATTCGATTCGTATACAGCGGGTAAGCGTAGACGACCAGGTAAGGGTTTGTGTTGCGTTAGTATTAGGCCATGGTGTCGAGTCGCCGTTTGCTACTTCGGTGAATCCGGTAGAACATCCTGAGTCACTCGTTACAAACACATGGTATTTACCGATGCGCCCATTTTGATGGTCTTGCCGCTGTGTGAGACGTAGGCCATCCGTCATGTACCCGGCAGAGAGAGCAAATTTTATCCAGCCATAATTCGGCTGCGTCAGGTCTGGTGGGACATTGCTCGGAAAATACTGCGTGTGCCACAGGGTATTGACGTCCTGGTCAATGGCTTTTGTTGCCTGGTTACTGGTGCTCGTTTGTTCGCTGACTGCGCTGTGAACGCTGACAACAGAATAGGGAATGTCGGTAGCGTAGGATCGGCCCACGAAAGCAAGAAGAAGTACCCCAATACGCACGGCGGCCATCGCATACTTAATTGCCTTCTTGGCAAAGCAGCCAGCACACCAGACTTTCTCGCGTGCTTTCCCTTCAGCTTTGGCCTTGAATACCGCCCTCTTGCTACATCCGTCGCAGGTCATTTCTTTGGCTCCGGTCCGACTTTAGGTTTTTCTTCCTGCAGTTTCTGAATATGGGCCTTGAGTTGGGCGTTCTCTGCTTTGAGCGTAATTGTTTCCGCTAAGAGACGTGTTGCTTCACTGAAGGCTACGTTACCCTGTTGTTGCTCGGTCTCGCAGGTTGGCGCTTTGTCTTCAGCAAAAGCCGTTAGTGCCCACAGAAGCAAAAGCGTAATGATGGTTCCGATCTTCACAAAGTGTTTCCTTTCTTATACTGACGCCGGTTTCCCTTGTACTTGTCCTTTTGGTAGCTTATCGGGGAATAAGGCAGCTATTGTTTTCCAAATGGTCATGCCCATGCTGTCTTTATCTCCGGAGTAATCAGCCTTCTCCATCTGGGCAATAAGAGCAGCGGCCTGTGCGCCATCAATTGAGAAAGTTTGCGGAATGCCCAATGTTTTCTCTTTAATTGTGACAGAGATGAAATTACTTTCGACTTGAATGTTAATGTCGGAGAGAACAAACTCCTCTAATGCCGGTCTTTGAATGGGTATGTCAAGTTTATATGTTTCAGCCATGATGTTCTCCTCTCCATAGGGCTAACTTAGTGCTCCCGTGCATTTCCACGCGCCACCTGTGTACACGCAAATTTTAAGGTTCGTCGAATCGAAATACATGGGGAATCCGGTTGTGTTATTTGGCGTGCCAGAGGGTGAGCCCGCCGCTCCAGGGATATTGACAAAGCCATCTGTCATACCCGTTGATAGTGACGCACCTGGAATCAGATTCCGTAATTTGAGGTCACGAAATGTTCCACCAGCCCCATTATTAATCTCTACAATACCTGCCGCATTGCGAGCAAAACCCGTATCTGCGCTCCCTCCATTGCCACCATCGTTTCCCGCTCCTGATGCAATTGAAGTCCATACCACTTTTGTATCAGAAGCCATTGCAAAACCAAGAATACCGCCGCCCACATTGCTGCCAAATTGTATCAATCGACCATTCACTGCTTGAAGTTGCGCTCTCGCCAGCGCCGTGGCTGTTGATATATAAAGCTCGAAAGTATTTGCGTCGACACGATACCCCCCGAATGAACCATCTTTGTAAATTACCGCTTGGCTGGCCCCTGCCACTTGGAAATCCGCTAAATTACCAACAAACCCACTCGCAGCATTAAGCCCAAGCCCCGTCCCAGACGTAGACCAGCCCGTACTCGTAGTTCCCGTTGGTTCGACGAGGAGTTGGGGTTTTGTGGTCGTTGCGGAGCCGCCCGTAAACCATGTGCCGGTCAGTGTCACCGGAGGAGTAGAGGCTGCACCGTTGAGGCTATCGACAAATTGCCCACCAGTAGACACTGACCCAGTCCCTTTTGGAGTAAGAACAATTCCAATATTGCTATCACTTCCCGTCGCGCTTAGCGTTGGACTTCCCGTAGTGGCCGCATTCGCTAGGGTAAGGTAATTCACCGCGCTTCCCGTCGCCGTCACACCTAGGAGCGTGTTGCCGTTGGTGTCGAGTACGGAGGTGATCACTTTTGGCGAGGTAAATACCTGCGTGCCGGTAAATGTCTGTCCAGCATCGGTGCGTGCCGCTGTAAAACTGGCATCCGGGAGCGTAATCGTCCGTGCTGCCGTTGGCCCAGAAAAAGTCAATACTTGCGAGGCTACCGGAAACGTTGAATTTGCATCTGGTAATGTATAAAACCGATTACCTGTCAGGGTCGCATCCCACGTCCTAGTAAATCCGTCACTTGCCCGAATCCAGGACTTGCGCCCAGTGGAATCCGCATACTCGCGAAATCCTGACGATGGGGCACTGGGAGCAGAAGATTGCGCCGGGTATTCTTCAAAGCCCGCCCCTGCCGTTCCGGCAAGTGCAACTGATCCAAAACTCACTGCCGCCCCGGTGTTAATGCTTTGCGGCAAACTCAGTGTGATATTTCCATTTGCGCCACCATCCGTCACGGTAATTTGATTGCTCGTTCCGACGAGTGCCCGCTCTGCCGATAAGCCCGAGGTATTCCCGATTGTCACAAATGGTTCTGAGGTCGCCGCCCCACTACTCGGGCATCCGCTTGTCGTTATAAGTCCGCTGCTATTGGTGCAAACAGAGGAGCTGTTGCCGAGTGCTCCGGCAGTTGTGGCGTTGGTGCTTTGCGCCTGGGTATAGACTGGAGCCCAAAAGATCAGCAGGAGCAATAGAATATAAAGAAGCCTTTTCATATTTTCACCATCAGTTGCTGCAATCCGTTCCCGTTGAGGAGGCATACAGAATTTTTGTTGTTGTGTCGATGCAAACGACTTTTTTCCCGCCTGCTGCGCCAGTGGTTCCTATTTGCGTGTCGGAAATTGAGGAGGCGAAATTAGCCGATGTAATACTGCTGGTTAGATCGCCACTGCTATTTGTTGAAACAAGACGAGAAGCCGTTAAGCTCCTGGATAAGTTTAAGGCTCCTGTGCTTTTGAGCCGCATTGATTCAGCTAATCCACTTCCTCCAACGTACCAGATGAAATCCATGGGAATATTGTTTGCTGACACAGACCCAACAACAGCCACACGTTGTACGGCACGAAACCGGAAATCAGTGCCGTCATGTCCCGCAAATCCCATGTTGCCAACAACGTCCCCGTCAAGGATTGCCGTGGGGACAGAGAGTGTCCCTTCAGAGCGCATAAAATTATGTACTCCTGAATAGGTATCTCCAGCCGAGCGCATCGCAAATTCCCACCCAGTCAGCCCGTCCGACTGAATGATAAGTCCCGAATCAACTCCGGTAAAATCGGTGAGGAACGATGAGCTGTCTTTAGGCCCTATCAAAATAGGGTATCCTCGGGGAATAAGATTTAAAAACACAGAATCTTCTCCGGTGGTACCGATCGATACTGGCTGACCAGCACCTCCCCCCGTTATTGTGAGGTTATTTGTCGTGCCCTTCGTTGCCGCAATTCCCGAATCTCCAAGCCGGGAAGCGCCAGCTGCAACAGGGAGACTGCCCGTGACGAGTGGAGTTGCGGTGATCCCAGTGCTCTGCCCTTGGGCCGAGGAGCCAAGGAAGAGAAAAAGGGAAAGTGTGACAGCTTGGATTTTTTTCATTCTTTGCCTTAGTCCGTCATGGTGCCCTGAGTGAAATTGACCAGAATGTCACCGTCGATTTTGATGTTAGAAAGCGTCGTGGTCGCAGAGACTAAATCGCAATGCCCGGACAATAGGCGGCGAACTTCCGTGGAGCCCACCGTTTGCAGCGTGATTGCTGCCGTGGTCGCATGAACCCACGAATATTGAGCCACGCCGGAAAAATCAAAAGTTGCTGACCCGGCATTGGTATTCGCCTTTGCTGGCTCTACGCTACCGGAGGCCACCACAGCACCGGCGCACTGGATAACGAGGTTACCACTACCGGCTGATCCGCCAATATGAGCCGCGTACAGGTCAATGGTGATCGTGCCATTATTCCAGGAGCCAGGAACCGGAAGTGTAAAGTCAAAATTTGCACTCGAAGTAGAAGTGCATGTGATGAGGGGCTTAACGCCCCTTCCCGACACGAGCGCGGCATTAGCAAGGGTACAGTTAGTGCCGTCTGCACTAATGGCCCGCGTGGGAATTGATCGGATAACTCCGGTGAGAGCAGATAGCCCCTCAAGGTGCAAATTCCCGGCTTCCGTAACGTAAAATCGCTTTGTAGTCCCGTCACTTGCCTTTGCGCCCCATTCTTTTCCTGAAGGAATCGTGACATAAGAGTCATCTGCTGTATCGTAGACCCACTGCCAATGACCACCGGAATAATAAAGATGAAGACAATTGGTCTTGTTGATGTCTGCGCACCATGCCTGTTCTTTGCCACTGCCGGATAGGTCTTTGAGGGTATAACCAGCAGTATTGACGGCAATTTCTGGGGGCGACGAGAGATCATTGGTTTGTTGGAGCGTTTGGCTTCCCCCACCCCCTCCTCCCCCACCGCCTGTCCCTCCTCCAATCGGGCCAGCATGCGCAAGAGCAACAAAAAACACACTACATGTGAGAATGATAAGAAGATGCCTCATGGTTACCACCCCGTCACATTCAGTGTCATTGCCGATGAGCCACTGTTCAGAATGGCGCAAATTTGCCCTGACCAGCCATCTATGCTTGGGGTAAACTGCCACCCAAGTGGGAACTTTGATGAGGTACTAGCGGAGAGCCGAAAGCCTTTCTGTGTTGTCAGCACCGAGGAACAGGTCCCACTTGTCGGGAATACCCACACGTCAACTGTTGCTGCGGCATCAAGCAGAATATTGACCTGCTTGTTTATCTGACTCACAACCTGTACCCCAGCAGACGAAGAGGTCACCGAGACGGCGGCACCTGTTGACCCGGATTTGACCGAAATTGGAATTGAATCTGCACGTGCAAATGAGGGGAGAAAGAGACACACAAAGAGTAGCCAGCGCATAGAGAGTCTCCTGTCGTCAGGTGAGGTCGTAAGTAATGGCCGAGCGGTTGCCGTTGGTATCGACCGTCGCCACAATGCGGTCTTTCCCATCTGCAACGGCATTACGAATTGTGATGGTTGTTCCTGCTGCCCCAGAGAGCTTTCCAGCAACAGCAGCAGCAATGATTCTGAGTGCTTGTCGTACTGTCAGCCCGGTCTCAATGGCGTCAGTCAGGTCAAGCAGTCCGTTGAGGCCAGTTGAGCTGAGCTGTACACCACCGCTTGAGAGATTGATTTGATTCGCTCCGGTCCCGCTCTGCAGCTTGACTGCATTATTGCTGTCAACCGTTGGTAAGCCACCACTACTGCCCGCTGCAATGTCAGGGATGTTGCCGAGGCGGTGGCCTGCTGTCCCACTGCCATAGGAGCCAGGAATAGTAATAGACCACGGGTCACCGGCTGATCCCGCTGCATTCAGTGATGCGCCGGTTGTCCCTGCCGTGGTATGACTGGACATTGTCTCGTCCCACGGGGTGTCGAGGCGTCGAACAGACCAGTCAAAGGTTCTCAGCGTGCCCTGTGTTTGCTTGATGCAGAAGGCAACGGAGTGCATGACGGTGATGCGATAGGTCATCACGGGACTTATGATTTGGCCGCCGACATAGGGTAACGGAAATCCATCCATAGCACGGGCGGTGCTGGAACTCAGCACTTTTTGTTTGGGATAGACCTCAAGCGTATCTGGCGTTGTCCCGCCTACGAGCACATTGAGATCAATGGCGAATTCATACTCTCCAGGAGTCGTAATCGTGGAGAGTGTCGTCTCGTTATTGTTGGCAAGGGTTGTTGACCCTGAATCTACTTGGACTGCCATGTCATCCTATTCCATATGCAACGAGGTCAAATTGTCGGCTCGCTGTTGCGGTCACACTGCTTTGCGTGCGGGCGTAGAGGTTCGATGCAGCAGGCAGAATGACATCGTATGGGCCGAGGACCCACGGTGAAGGGTTGCCGGAGGACTGGTTGTGCAGGGGAATGTCCGCTAACACAATTTGTTTGTTGCCCCCAATATCTACTGCAAAATCCCAGAGAAAATCCGTTGCTGCCCGCGAGGCTTGCACTTGGTTGCCGATGACAAAGAGTAGTTTTTTGATGGCAAAGTCGGTCGCGCTTGTCAGTTGCGCATAGGTCCCTTTTGTGTGTGCGGTGCCTCCCCCATCGATTGCCAGCCCGCTGCTGTCGGTGATGTCCGCTCCCCATGTTGCGACGCGAGAATAGCTCTCGTGTCCGTTTGTGAGAGTGATAAAAATCCACGCTTGGCGGCTTGCGGCTGTTCCCTGAAGACGAGCAGAAAGCCGTGTCCCAGATGGAATACTAATCGGGAAAAAATACGTTGACCCCGGAAACCCGACTGGTGCATGAAGCAGGTTGTTAATGATGACTTGTTCGCTTCCCGATCCCCCTACCGCCAAATCAATCAGATAGTCTGAAGTGTTGTTCGTGACTTTCACCACATGCACCATGATCCCGGCTGCATGAAATGGTGTAGCGCTCGTAATTTGCGCGTAGGACCCTTTGGCATTCGCTGAGGCAGAGCTTGTCAACACTGTCCCTGACGTGGAGGCAGAGACTTGCCCCACGGTTGTTGATCGATTACTGCCGCGTGCGTAGGTAAAAAGCA
>Ga0228698_1001144_pt1 | contig 14057 bp, 11 predicted proteins | sample McNCre117_Aug_MG_FD_178015 | JGI IMG/M metagenome (GOLD analysis project Ga0228698, IMG submission 178015) | Freshwater microbial communities from McNutts Creek, Athens, Georgia, United States - 1-17_Aug_MG | ecosystem: Environmental > Aquatic > Freshwater > Creek | place: USA: Georgia...
CTTATGGGTGCTCCTGTGCATCGGAGCCAAGAATCTGAAGACTTTTGTCACGCTGCGCCATGTTTTCAATAAGCCCCTCCAGCAAACGGATGCTGGTGTTGGGTACCACATCGAACTCGAATCCAACGTGGCCGGTGTGCATTCTGGTGGTTTCGGCTACGTGAGCCATGCAGCCGAAGTGCGCTTCGCCCAGCAGAAGCACACAGTAAAGCGGATTGCCCTCGGAACCCAGAAACACGGGCAACTGCCATTCATCACAGCGAATCCCAAATCCCGACAGACTGACATCCACGAGCTCGCAGGTCTCGCCAATAGACATGCCGTAGTTAAACCACACCGCCGCGCGGTCTATGGGGGCATGCCGGGCGTGGGCCCGGCGATTGATCAGCGGTGCGGCAATCGTCGAAGGCGTGGTGCTGGCGTCCAAGAAGGCTTCCTTGTGTGAGGGGGAGCCTAGTGTAGGGGAGGGGCGAGAAGGGATTGGCGGTAGCGGGACGCTATTTGCTTGTCTGCACCATCTTCATGGCGGTCGCGATCAAGGTGGACACCTCGCTCATATTGCCGGGGATGATGAGTGTGGTGGTGGCATCGGCTGCGACCTTGCCGTAGGCCTCCACCGCCTTCTCGGCCACTTTGAGTTGCACAGCTTGCTCTCCGCCCGGCTGTCGGATGGCGGCGGCAATGCGCTCGATGGCTTGTGCGGTGGCATCGGCCACGGCAGTGATGGAGGCGGCTTGGCCTTGGGCCTGGTTGATGGCGGCCTGCTTTTCGCCTTCCGAGCGGGCGATAAAGGCCTCGCGTTCGCCGGTAGCGATGTTGATCTGCTCTTGGCGGCGGCCTTCGGAGGCGGCAATCAGCGCGCGCTTCTCGCGCTCGGCAGTGATTTGGGCCTGCATGGCGTGCAAGATTTCTTTCGGAGGCGTCAGGTCCTTGATTTCATAGCGCAGCACCTTCACGCCCCAGTTCAGCGCGGCCTCGTCAATGGCCGCTACCACCTGGGCGTTGATGATGTCGCGTTCTTCAAAGGTCTTGTCCAGTTCCAGCTTGCCGATGACTGAGCGCAGACTGGTCTGGGCCAACTGCGAAATGGCCACGATGTAGTTGCTCGACCCATAGCTGGCCCGCATGGCGTCGGTCACCTGGAAGTACAGAATGCCGTCTACCTGCAACTGGGTGTTGTCGCGGGTGATGCAGACCTGGCTGGGGATGTCCAGCGGGATTTCCTTGAGCACGTGCTTGTAGCCCACCCTGTCCACAAAAGGCACCAGGATGTTGAGGCCCGGCGTGAGGGTGGAGTGGTATTTGCCCAGCCGCTCCACCACCCAGGCGTGCTGCTGCGGCACGACCTTGACGCTGCGGGCGACAAAGACGATGGCGATGACCAGTAAGACGATTGCTATTTCCATGGTGTTTCCAGGTGAAGTAAAAAGTTCAAGCCTTATCGACCAGCAGCCGGTTGCCAACGAGCTCAGCCACGCGGTGCGGTCCCGCATTGGGGGAAACGCCGGGTCGATGAATCGCAGTCCAGCGAGCGCCCCGGTAGTGCACATCGGCGGTGCCATCTGCATTCCATTGGTCTATGTGCACCGTTTCGCCGATGTCCAGGTTGACATTGGCATTGGCTTGCGCAGCAGGTTCCTTGGGGTGCTTGCTCTGGCGCAGGTGCCACGCCACCACAGCGCCACCGCCCACCAGGGCCGCCACCGTCAACTGGACGGTCAACCCCGCCCCGGCATGGGCTGAAACAGCGGCGGCGGCAAAGCCAATGGCCAGCATCAGCAGGTAAAAAGTGCCGGTCAATAGCTCGGCTGCTACTGTGCCGCCTACCAGCAGCCACCAGAGAGTGGATTCAGCCATGGTCGCTAACCTCTATGTGTGGATGACGCCACATTGTGTTCCAAATAGTGTGCGGTGCAACAAATCCCACACCATTAGTGAATACACTTCGCGCCTATTTGCTGATTTTTGCCCTGACGTTGGAGGCTTGCCATGAAGTTTCGTTTTCCGATCATCATCATCGATGAGGACTTTCGCTCCGAGAACACCTCGGGCCTGGGCATCCGAGCCCTTGCGCAGGCGATAGAGTCCGAAGGCTTTGAGGTGTTGGGCGTTACCAGCTATGGCGACCTATCCCAGTTTGCCCAGCAACAGAGCCGCGCCAGCGCCTTCATTCTGTCGATTGACGACGAAGAATTCACCCCCGGCCCAGACCTGGACCCCGCTGTCTTGAACCTGCGCCATTTCATTGAAGAAGTGCGCCGCAAGAACCTCGACGTGCCTATCTATGTGTACGGCGAAACCAAGACCAGCCGCCACATTCCGAACGACATCCTGCGCGAACTGCACGGCTTCATCCACATGTTTGAAGACACGCCAGAGTTTGTGGCTCGCCACATCATCCGGGAAGCCAAGAGCTACTTGGAAGGCGTGCAGCCGCCGTTCTTCAAGGCCTTGTTGGACTATGCGGAAGATGGTTCTTACAGCTGGCACTGCCCCGGCCATTCGGGCGGCGTGGCGTTCTTGAAGAGCCCGGTGGGCCAAATGTTCCACCAGTTCTTTGGTGAAAACATGCTGCGTGCCGACGTTTGCAACGCGGTGGAAGAACTGGGCCAACTGCTGGACCACGACGGTGCGATTGGTGCCAGCGAGCGCAATGCAGCACGCATCTTCAACGCCGACCACTGCTATTTTGTGACCAACGGCACCAGCACCTCCAACAAGATGGTGTGGCACCACACCGTGGCCCCCGGCGACGTGGTGGTGGTGGACCGCAACTGCCACAAGTCCATCCTGCACAGCATCATCATGACCGGGGCCATTCCCGTGTTCCTGAAGCCCACGCGCAACCACTTCGGCATCATCGGGCCCATCCCCAAAGAAGAATTCGAGATCGCCGCCATCCAGGCCAAGATCAAGGCCAACCCCTTGCTCAAGGGCGTGGATGCCAAGAAGGTCAAGCCGCGTGTGCTGACGCTCACGCAAAGCACCTATGACGGCGTGCTCTACAACACCGAGACCATCAAGAACATGCTCGATGGCTATGTGGACAACCTGCACTTCGACGAAGCCTGGCTCCCCCACGCAGCCTTTCACCCGTTCTATGGCACCTACCACGCCATGGGCAAGAAGCGTGCACGCCCCAAGGAGGCGGTGGTGTACGCCACGCAATCCATCCACAAGCTGCTGGCCGGTATCAGCCAGGCCAGCCATGTGCTGGTACAGGACTCACAAACAGTGAAGCTGGACCGTCCGTTGTTCAACGAGGCCTACCTGATGCACACCAGCACCAGCCCGCAGTACAGCATCATTGCCAGCTGCGATGTGGCCGCTGCGATGATGGAGCCACCCGGCGGCACCGCGCTGGTAGAAGAAAGCATTGCCGAGGCGCTGGACTTCCGCCGCGCTATGCGCAAGGTGGACGAAGAGTACGGCGACGACTGGTGGTTCAAGGTCTGGGGCCCGGAAAAGTTTGCCGACGAAGGCATTGGCCGCGCCACCGACTGGATCATCAAAGGCGAAAGCAAGAGCGCCAAAGCCAACGCCACGGCCAACTGGCACGGCTTCGGCAAGATGGCCACCGGCTTCAACATGCTGGACCCCATCAAGTCCACCATCGTCACGCCTGGCATTGACCTGAACGGCAAGTTTGCCAAGACCGGCATCCCGGCCAGCATCGTCACCAAGTTCCTGGCGGAGCACGGCGTGGTGGTTGAGAAGACGGGCCTCTACAGCTTCTTCATCATGTTCACCATCGGCATTACCAAAGGCCGTTGGAACAGCATGCTGACCGCGCTGCAGCAGTTCAAGGACGACTACGACAAGAACCAGCCCATGTGGCGCATCCTGCCGGAGTTCTGCAAAAAGCACCCCCGCTACGAGAAGATGGGCCTGGCCGATCTGTGCCAGCACCTGCACACGCTCTACGCCAAGTACGACATTGCGCGCCTGACTACCGATGTGTACCTGAGCGACTTGACGCCAGCCATGAAGCCCAGCGACGCCTATGCGCACATCGCCTTGCGCAAGACCGAGCGGGTGGAGATCGACAAGCTCGAAGGCCGCATCACCGTGGGCTTGGTCACGCCATACCCGCCCGGCATTCCGCTGCTGATTCCGGGTGAAGTGTTCAACAAGAAGATCGTGGATTACCTCAAGTTCTCACGCGAGTTCAACACCCGTTGCCCGGGTTTCGAGACCGATGTGCACGGTCTGGTGGAAGAGGTGGATGCCGATGGCAAGGTGCATTACTTTGCCGACTGCGTCAAAGAGTAGCCGCCACGTTTCGTAGAACAAAAAAATCCACCTGCGCCTTGCGGCCCAGGTGGATTTTTCATGATGCGTGCGGTGTTTAGGCGTGGGCCTGATTCAACTGGCGCGCAATGATGTCGTGGTTGAGCCAGAGCACCGGGCCGGTGGGCGCAGACGATTCCTTGAACATCAGCGGGCCAGTGGCTTCAATGACTAGGGCGCTGAGCAAGTCAGTGATCAGTGCCTTGTTGTCACGGTGCATCTTCTGCACTTCGTCGGACGTGCCAATCGTCAAATCTGCCTGCTCGGCTTGGTTGGACATGGGCCAAGCGGCAAAGTTGCGGAAGGGCAGCATGACCGCGCTGCGCTGGAAGTCCAGTACCTTGTTGAGCACGTCGTGCAGTGAGACGCCATCCACCAGCAAGGCTTCGCAGGCCTTGCGCTGCGCTTCGGCCCAAGCGCCGCCGTTTTCCTTTGTCAGTGCATTGAGCAAAGGGATCAGGGGCAACTCCACACCGGCAAAGATGTCGGACGAGTTGGTGCGGATCTCGGGGCAGTTGTACACCGTAGCTTTGATCCCCTTGGCCCAGGCGTCTTGCGCATGGCGCTCCAGGCGCATCTTGGCCAGGCCTTGGGTGTAGTTGGTGTAGGTTTGCCACACGTAGGCGTCGTCAATCAGGATCTCGGTGCCGTGGTAGCCGTAGGCCGAGTAACGCACCTGGCCACCAGCTGCTTCCACGCGGGCGCGGATGGCGGCACTGCCTTCGATCAAGTGGGCAAAGGTGTTGGCCGATACCTCGTCGAAGTTCTTCAAGATCAGCTTGCCCAGGTCGCTATCGAGCAGAGTTTGCGAGGACATGAAGCGCTCGCCCCGGCCTTTGTAGACGCGGTTGGCAATGGCCAAAAACACCTTGGCCTTGGGGATGCCACCCGCCATAGTGTGGGCAAAAAACACATTGCGGCCGGCGGGGATCATGCCGTCCAGCGTGGCCATCACTTGGGCCAACGCGTCGGTAAAGCGCTTGACGCCGACTTCACGGCATTTCTCGATGTGGGCCCAGTCCAGCTTGTCGTCCATCCAGGTCTTGAGCGTCATGCCGCCCAGCATCTCGGTGGGGTTGGGGGTGCCTGCGGGCGCGTCCAGATCAAAACCGGCCATCAGCGGAATGTTGATGATCTTGCCGCCTAGGTTCTGCTCGGCAGTGGCCAACTCTTCTGCGTTCAGGGGGCGCAGCGCGTTGTTTTCATCGCGGCGGCCTACGGTGATACCAACGATGTCCATGCCCGCTTGGCGCGCTGCGTTGACCAGGCCATTGGCATAGCCACGGCCAAAGAGTTCGCCAAACAAGACGAACACATCGCCCTTCTGGAACAGATTTTGGGAGGGGAGTTGATGCAAAGGGATAGGGGTATTCATGCCCCCATTATCCCTTCACACGCGCGCAGAACAGGCCGTAGGGTCAGTCGGCTGCCACCGCACCCATGGTCTTGCTATGGCCGCCGTCCACATAGGTGACTTCGGCAGTCACACCGCTGGCCAGGTCGCTCAGCATGAAGGCGGCCACGTTGCCAACCTCTTCAATCGTCACATTGCGCCGTGTGGGGGCAGCAGCAGCCACGTAGTTGAGCAATTTGCCAAAGTCCTTGATGCCGCTGGCAGCCAGCGTCTTGATGGGGCCTGCGCTGATGCCATTGACGCGAATGGAGCGGCCGTCGGGCATGCTGCCCACGGCTTCGGCCAGATAGCGCACCGATGCCTCCAGCGAGGCCTTGGCCAGGCCCATGGTGTTGTAGTGCGGAATGATGCGCTCGGCACCCAGGTACGACAAGGTCAGCAGTGCAGCCTTGTCATTCAAATAGGGCAGAGCGGCCTTGGCCATGGCGGGGAAGCTGTATGCGCTGATGTCGTGGGCAATGCGAAAGTTCTCGCGGCTCAGGCCATCCAGAAAGTTACCGGCAATGGCCTCGCGCGGTGCAAAGCCAATGCTGTGCACAAAACCGTCGAAAGTGGGCCAGGCGGCAGACAGGCTTTTGAAGAGTGCTTCAATCTGCGCGTCGTCCGCCACATCGCAATCAAAAATCAATGACGAACCAAAGTCGGCAGCGAATTCGGTAATGCGGTCCTTGAAGCGCTCGCCCACATAGCTGAACGCCAATTCGGCCCCTTGTTGGTGGCAGGCCCGTGCAATGCCATAGGCAATAGAGCGCTTGGAAAGCACCCCGGTAATCAACAATTTTTTGCCTGCTAAAAAGCCCATAGGTCCTCATGAAAAATGCGATGACTGGTGCAGAATTGTCGCATGCACCTATTGATTGTTGCCCTCCTGAGTTACGGCTGTGTTTCAGCTTGGGCAGCGCATGGTTACGCGCTGTGGGACGACCTGAAGTACCCCGCAGGCTTTGCCCATTTTGCGTATGTCAACCCGCAGGCGCCCAAGGGCGGTGAGCTGCGTTTGGTGAGCAACCAGCGCACCTCCACCTTTGACAAATACAACCCCTTCACCATCAAAGGCTCGGCACCTGCATACCTGAGCAGCGTCATGTTCGATAGCCTGCTTACAGGGTCCATGGATGAAACTGCGGCGGCTTATGGTTTGCTGGCCGAAGACGTACAAGTGGCGCCCGATCGGCTCAGCGCCACTTTCCGCCTGCGCTCCACAGCGCGCTTTCACAACGGCGACTCGGTGTTGGCACGCGATGTGAAGCACAGCTTTGACACACTCAACGGCCCTTTGGTTTCGCCCAGCTACCGCAGCGCCCTGGAAGATGTGGCGGGTGTGGATGTGCTGGACGAGCGCACGGTACGTTACCGCTTCAAAAAGCCCAACCGCGAGCTGCCCCTCACAGTGGGCGGCCTGCCGGTGTTCAGCCACCGCTGGGGCGAAGAGAAGGGCGTTGCCAAGCCTTTCGACAAGATTGTGATGGACATACCCATTGGTAGCGGCCCGTACAAAATTGGCCCGGTGGTATTTGGCAAAGACATCACCTATGTCCGCGATCCCGCCTACTGGGCCAAAGATTTGAATGTGCGCATAGGCACAGCCAACTTCGACCGCATCACCGTCAAGATTTACAAGGATAACACCGCGCGGCTGGAAGCCCTCAAGGCAGGCGAGTTTGACCTGATGCGCTTTTTCTCTGCTGGCGACTGGGCGCGGCGGGTCACGGGGCGCAAGTTTGATAGCGGTGAGCTGGTCAAAACCGAGTTCCGCCACAGCCTGCCCACAGGCTTTCAGAGCTATGTGCTCAACACGCGGCGTCCCTTGCTGAAAGACGTGCGGGTGCGCCAGGCACTGGGCTTGGCGCTGGACTATGAGTGGATGAACCGCCAGATGTTTTACGGCGCCTACCAGCGGGTGCAGGGCCTGTTTGGCAACACCGACTGCCAAGCCCGTGACCTGCCGGGTGCGGAAGAGCGTGCGTTGTTGGAACCCTGGCGTGGCCAGATTCCCGAGGCGGCCTTTGGCCCTATGGCACTGGCACCGCGCACCGATGGCGCCAACAGCCTGCGGGGCAATCTGCGGCAGGCGCAGCAGTTGCTCAAGGAAGCCGGATGGGAATACCGCGATGGCGCTTTGCGCAATGCAGCCAACCAGCCTTTCGAGTTGGAATACCTGGACAGCAACGAAGCCGGAGCCCGCACCGTCACGCCCTGGGCGCGCAATCTGGAAAAAATCGGCGTCAAACTCAACTTCCGCCCGGTGGACTTTTCTCTCTACCAGCAGCGGCTGCAAAAGTTTGAGTTCGACATCACCTCGCTGGCCTATGGCGGCACCAACAATCCCGGTCAGGAGTTCGCAGACCTGTTTGGCAGCAAGGCGGCCGATCAGGAAGACTCCGGCAACCACAGCGGCATCAAAAGCCCGGCCGTGGATGCTTTGGTTGCGCACATGGTGGGCGCCACGTCCAAGTCCCAGTTGCTTCCGGCCTGCCGCGCATTGGACCGGGTGATAGGCCACAGCCATATCCTCATCCCGCAATGGTCTGCATCGACGCACCGCATGGTCTACAACGCCTGGCGCTTGGCCAAACCCGATGCCATGCCACCGTATTCGCCCGGTGAGACCTGGGCCATGGACACCTGGTGGGCTCGCTGATGGCTGCATACATTTTCAAACGCTTGCTGCTGATGGTGCCCACCTTGCTGGGTGTGCTGTTGCTGACTTTTGTGGTGGTGCAGTTTGTGCCGGGCGGCCCGGTGGAGCAGTACCTGGCCGAAGCCAAGGCAGGCTCTGGGGCAAGTGCAGAGGGTGGTTTGAGTTACCGGGGCTCGCAAGGCGTGGACCCCAAACGCATTGAGCAAGCCAAGGCTTTGTACGGTTTTGACAAGCCCGCGCCCGAGCGCTTCTGGCGCATGCTGGTGCAGTTTGCGCACTTCGATCTGGGCACCAGCTTTTTCCAGAACCGCGCGGTGTCCCAACTCATTTGGGAAAAGTTGCCGGTGTCCATGAGCCTGGGGCTGTGGACGTTTTTCATCAGCTACCTGGTGGCTGTGCCGCTGGGGGTCGCCAAGGCGGTGCGCGCCGGTACGCGCTTCGACTTGGTGAGCACACTGTTCATTCTGGTGGGCTATGCCATTCCGGGCTTCGTGTTGGGTGTGGCGCTGCTGGTGATTTTTGGCGGGCAGTTGCAATGGTTCCCGCTGCGGGGGCTGACTTCCAGCAATTGGGAGCAAATGGCCTGGGGCGCGCGCATTGCAGACTACCTGTGGCACATCGCCATGCCCGTTACCGCCATGGTGATGGGTAGCTTCGCGGTCACAGCCATGCTGACCAAGAACGCATTTCTGGAAGAGATCCGCAAACAGTATGTGGTGACCGCGCGCGCCAAAGGGCTGTCGGAACAGCAGGTGCTTTGGAAGCATGTGATGCGCAACGCGCTGATTCCCATCGTGACGGGGTTTCCGGCTGCTTTCATTGGCGCGTTTTTCACTGGGTCCCTGCTGATTGAAACCTTGTTTTCGCTGGATGGCCTGGGGCTCTTGAGCTACGAGAGCGTGATCCGGCGCGACTACCCGGTGGTGATGGGCACGCTGTTTTTGTTTACCTTGATCGGGCTCGTGACCAAATTGGTTTCCGATCTTTGCTATGTGTTGGTGGACCCCCGTGTCAGATTTGATTAGCCCATCCCAATCCCCCACGCGCCGCGCGTGGCTGCGTTTCAAGCGCAACCGCCTGGGCTTCTGGAGTCTGGTGGTTTTCTGTGCACTGGTGGTGCTGAGCCTGGGCGCGGAGCTGGTGTCCAACGACAAGCCGCTGGTGCTGGTGTACCAGGGGCAGGTGTACTGGCCCATGGCCAAGGATTACCCAGAGACTACCTTCGGCGGGGACTTCGCTACGCCTACCGATTACCTGGACCCGTTCATCCGCCAGAAACTCAGCGAGCCCGGCAATTGGGCCGTGTTTGCGCCCAACCGCTACGGTCCCAAAACGCTGAATTACTTTGCGCAGTTTCCCAACCCCGCACCGCCCAGCCTGGACAACTGGCTGGGCACCGACGACCGGGGCCGCGACCTGCTGGCGCAGCTGATTTACTGCTTTCGGGTCAGCGTGCTGTTTGCGCTGGCGCTTACCTTCACCGGTGTGCTGCTGGGCTTGATCACCGGTGCCATACAAGGCTTTTTTGGTGGCAAAACCGATCTGGCTTTTCAGCGCTTCATTGAAATATGGGGCTCCATGCCGGAGCTGTATTTGCTCATCATCTTCAGCGCCATGTTTGCGCCCAGCGTGGCCTTGCTGCTGGTGTTGCTCAGCCTGTTCGGTTGGATGGGCTTGTCGGACTATGTGCGCGCCGAGTTTCTGCGCAACCGGCAGATGGACTACGTGCGGGCGGCGCGAGCATTGGGCGTGTCCAACTGGAAAATCATCACGCGCCACGTGCTGCCCAACAGCCTTACGCCGGTGGTTACCTTTTTACCTTTCCGCATGAGCGGCGCAATTCTGGCGCTCACGTCCTTGGACTTTTTGGGCCTGGGCGTGCCGCCCGGCACTCCCTCGTTGGGTGAGCTGCTGTCGCAGGGAAAAAACAATATCGACGCCTGGTGGATATCGCTGTCCACCTTTGCGGTGCTGGTCGTGACCCTGCTGCTGCTCACCTTTATGAGCGATGCGCTGCGCGATGCGGTAGATCCCCGAAAGGCGCAGGAATGAGCTTGTTGCAGGTTCAAGATTTGCGCATTGCTTTCGAAGGCCATGGCGTGGTGCATGGCGTGAACTTCTCCATTGCCGCTGGTGAAAAGCTGGCACTGGTGGGCGAGTCCGGTTCCGGCAAAACGGTGACTGCGCTTAGTCTGTTGGGGTTGGCCGAGGGTGCGTCAGTCTCCGGCCAGGTGCTGTTTCAGGCAGAGCAAGGCGCGGTGGATGTGCTGCAACTGCCGCCGCGCCAACTGCGTGCGCTGCGCGGCCAGGACATCGCCATGGTGTTCCAAGAGCCCATGACGGCGCTCAACCCCTTGTTCACAGTGGGCGAACAGATTGCTGAAGTGCTGCAACTCAAGATGGGCGCATCGTCCCGCGACGCTGCGTTGCAATCGGTGGCACTCCTGGCAGAAACCGGGATTGCGGAGCCCGAGCGCAGAGCCAAGGCCTATCCGCACCAGCTTTCCGGTGGACAGCGCCAGCGCGCCATGATTGCCATGGCACTGGCTTGCAAGCCCAAGCTGCTGATTGCAGACGAGCCCACCACGGCGCTGGACGTCACCGTGCGCCAGCAAATTCTGGACTTGCTGGACACACTGCAGCGCAAGAACGGCATGGCCGTGCTGCTGATCACCCACGATCTGAACCTGGTGCGCCGTTTTGCCGACCGCGTGGCGGTGATGGAGCGCGGGCACATTGTGGAGCAGGGGGGGGTGGCCGATTTGTTTGCAGCGCCCCAGCATGCGTACACACGCAGGCTGCTGGAAAGCCGCCCCAGCCGCAACGTGGTCGATGTCGCGCCCGATGCAGAAAGGGCTGTGCAAACCCAGGCACTGCGGGTGGCGTATTCCGTGCCGCGTGCGGGGTTGCGGGGCTGGTTTCGCCAAGGTGAGTTTGTTGCGGTGCATGGCGCGGACATTCAGCTCAATGCGGGCCAGACGCTTGGCATCGTGGGCGAATCCGGTTCAGGCAAATCCACCTTGGCCTTGGCCGTGCTGAACCTGTTGAAGTTCAGTAACACGGTGACGGTGTTTGGTGAAGCGTGGGGGCAGGGCGGGCAAAGCGACCTGCGCAAGCGCCAGCAACTGCAGGTGGTTTTTCAGGACCCGTTTTCGTCTTTATCGCCCCGCATGACCGTGGAAGAAATCGTAGGCGAGGGGCTTTTGGTGCATGAGCCCGGATTGGCGCCAGACGCTACCCGCTTGCGCGTGGTGGACGCTTTGCAAGACGTGGGGCTGGACGAAGCCCAGTTTCCCGGCCTGTTGCAACGCTACCCCCACCAGTTTTCGGGCGGCCAGCGCCAGCGCATTGCCATTGCCCGAGCGCTCATCGTGCGGCCGCGCGTATTGGTGTTGGACGAGCCCACCAGCGCACTGGATGTGACCATGGCGCAGCAGATTCTGGAATTGTTGCAACGCCTGCAAGCCGAGCGCGGTTTGGCGTATCTGCTAATCACCCATGATGTGGCGGTGATTCGGGCCATGGCGCACCAGGTGGTGGTCATGAAAGACGGCCAGATTGTGGAGCAGGGGCCTCTCGACGCCGTGCTGCAGCAACCTGAGCATGCCTACACCCGCACGCTGCTGGCTGCGGTGGATTAATTCCTTCAAAATCAAGGGACTTAGCACGCTTTTGCAGTACAATCCAAAGCTCACGACCAAACGGGCGGGTATTTACCGCCCGTTTTTTTTGGTCGATTGTTTTTTGATGTGTGCTTTTAGCAAGTGGGGTTGATGCGGCGTGGCGTTACAGGAAATCGTTGAGCAAACGGTAAGCGGCTTGGGTTACGACTTGGTGGAGATTGAACGCTCCGCCGGTGGCTTGCTGCGCATCACCATCGATTTGCCGTGGGAAAAGCCCGCCGAAGGCGCTGAAGTGGTGGAGCAATTCATCACCGTGGAAGACTGCGAAAAGGTCACCCGCCAGCTGCAGTTCGCGCTGGAGGTGGATGGAGCCGAATACCGCCGCCTGGAAGTGTCCTCCCCTGGTATCGATCGCCCGCTTCGCCACACGGCCGACTTTGAGCGCTTTGTCGGGCAGGTGATTGACATCACCTTGAAGGCGCCAATGGGCGCAGCGGCCAACGGTCAAGTGCATGCCAATCGCAAAAAATTCCGCGGCACGCTGGAGTGTGTGGTGGCTGCTGATGGCGCAGTGGGTTGGCAAATCGTTTGGAGCGATGCGCCTGCCGTCAAACCCGGGCAACGGGTGAGCAAAAAGCGCGTTCCCCCGCCACTGCAGGCGCTGGGTTTTGCATTGGATGAATTGCGTGACGCACGCCTGGCTCCGATTGTGAGCTTCAAGGGGCGTGGTCAAGGTGGCAGCACGGGTGGCGAAGAGCCGGCCGAGGGCCAAGCGAGTTGAAGTTTTTTAGTTTTGTTTGAAGTGTTCAGGAGAGTCATGGCATGAATCGCGAACTGTTGATGCTGGTAGAAGCAATTTCCCGAGAGAAAAACGTGGAGCGTGATGTGGTGTTGGGCGCCGTCGAGGCTGCTCTGGCGCAAGCCACCAAGAAGCTCTACCCCGGCGAAGTGGATATCCGCGTGGCCCTGGACCGCGACAGCGGCAACTACGAAACCTTCCGTCGCTGGCACGTGGTGCCCGATGAAGCGGGTCTGCAATTGCCCGACCAAGAAATTCTGCTGTTTGAAGCCAAAGAGCAAATCCCCGACATCGAGGTGGATGAGTACATCGAAGAGCCCGTAGATTCGGTGCCGATTGGCCGCATTGGCGCCATGGCTGCCAAGCAGGTGATCTTGCAAAAAATCCGTGACGCTGAGCGCGAAATGCTGCTTAACGACTTCATGGCACGTGGCGAAAAGATCTTCGTCGGTACCGTCAAGCGCATGGACAAGGGCGACATCATTGTCGAGAGCGGCCGCGTCGAAGGTCGTCTGCGCCGCAGCGAAATGATCCCCAAAGAAAACTTGCGTACTGGCGACCGTGTGCGCGCCATGATCATGGAAGTGGACCTGACGCTGCGCGGCGCGCCTATCGTTTTGTCGCGCTCTGCGCCTGAGTTCATGATTGAACTGTTCCGCCAGGAAGTGCCCGAGATCGAGCAAGGCCTGCTGGAGATCAAATCCTGCGCCCGCGATGCCGGCTCCCGCGCCAAGATTGCAGTGCTCTCGCACGACAAACGCGTGGACCCCATCGGCACCTGCGTCGGTGTGCGTGGCACCCGCGTCAATGGTGTGACCAACGAGCTCGCCGGTGAGCGTGTGGATATCGTGCTGTGGAGTGAAGACCCTGCCCAGTTCGTGATTGGCGCTTTGGCACCTGCCAATGTGTCGTCCATCGTGGTGGACGAAGAGCGTCATGCCATGGACGTTGTGGTGGACGAAGAAAATCTGGCCATCGCGATTGGCCGTGGCGGTCAGAACGTGCGCTTGGCGTCCGAGCTGACTGGCTGGAAGATCAACATCATGGATGCGGCGGAAAGTGCCCAGAAGCTGGCCGAAGAGACCAATTCGGGCCGCCAGCTGTTCATGGAAAAACTCGATGTGGACGAAGAAATCGCCGACATCCTGATTGCCGAGGGCTTCACCAGCCTGGAGGAAGTGGCTTACGTTCCCCTGCAGGAAATGCTGGAAATCGAAAGCTTTGACGAAGACACGGTGCACGAGCTGCGCAACCGTGCCAAGGATGCCCTGCTGACCATGGAAATTGCAC
>Ga0228698_1001145_pt1 | contig 14050 bp, 17 predicted proteins | sample McNCre117_Aug_MG_FD_178015 | JGI IMG/M metagenome (GOLD analysis project Ga0228698, IMG submission 178015) | Freshwater microbial communities from McNutts Creek, Athens, Georgia, United States - 1-17_Aug_MG | ecosystem: Environmental > Aquatic > Freshwater > Creek | place: USA: Georgia...
AACACCACCGCCGTCGTCGGTGCCGCTGCGACCGCGCGCCAGACTCGGGGGCTGGAGGGCTGGGTCGCTACCAACAGCAGCCTGGGCTCTGGCGGTGTCGCGCCGAACCCGATCACCAACACGGCGCCGACTGACGGCACCCAGCGCGCGCTGACCGAGGCGCTGATCAAGGCCACGCTGCAGAGCATCTGGACCGCAGGCGGAAGCCCCGACACCATCATGGTCGGCGGCACGCAGAAGCAGCTGTTCAGCTCGTTCAACGGCGGCGGCACCCAGATGGGCAACCTGGACGACAAGAAGCTGATCTCGGCGATCGACTTCTACGTCTCGGACTTCGGCACGATGAAGATCGTTCCCAACCGTTTCCAGCGCGCGCGCACCGCGTTCGTGCTGGAGTCGGAGAAGTGGGCCGTTGCCTACCTGCGCCCGTTTCAGACCGAGGATCTGGCGAAGACCGGCGACTCGGACGCCAAGCACATCATCGTCGAGTACGCGCTGGAGTCCCGCAACGAGGCCGCCAGCGGCGCGGTGCGCGACCTGAGCTGATCGGCGGACACGCCAGCCTGAGCCCGGCAGGGGAGATCCTGCCGGGCTTTTGTTTTTTTGGAGAGCAAGCATGCCAGCAGAAGACGCGATCAGCGTGGTGCAGACCGGTACGGCAATCAGCTTCAATGCCACCGCGACCAGGGTGCCGATCCCAAACGAGTCAGCCGGGGGGTCGCCGAAGTACATCCGAGTGGCCGCGACGCAGCCCTGCTGCGTCAAGATCGGGGACTCCGGGGTGACGGCCACCTCCGGCGATGTGCTGGTCCAGCCGGCCGACGCCGTGATCATGAAGGTGCTGCGCCAGACGTACATCTCGGTGATCCAGTTGGGCGGAACGGCCGGCGTCTGCGTCGTCAGCCCGATGGAGGGCCAGTGATGGGACAGGTGCTCACACGCGTGCACGAGGCCGACGGCGTGCTCGGGTTCGAGCGCGTGCAGGATGTCGAGCCGATCCTGGACTTCGCGCATGACCTGCGCGCGGCCGGCCAGGTGGGCTCGGGCGAGATGCGTCATGCCGCCAGCATCCCGATGGTGCTGGTCGAGGCGTACTGCAACGATCGCGGCATCACGTTCCAGGAGTTCATGAACAACCCGATCCATGGCCGCGCCATGCTCAACGACCCGGCGCTGCGCGCATTCCGGGCCTGGGAGGGTCGGGTATGAGCATTGCGACCTACGCGGACCTCAAGGCCAGTGTCGCCAACTACCTCAATCGCTCGGACCTGACGTCCATCATCCCGGACCTGATCACTCTGGCTGAGGCGCGATTGAATGCCGATCTGCGAGCGCGCGACATGGAGGCGCGTACCAGCCTGAGCGCCACTGCCGGCAATGCCTATGTCACGCTGCCGACCGACATGCTGGAGATGCAGCGTCTGGCCATCAGCTCGATCGATCCGATGCGGGTGCTGAAGTACCTCTCGGCCGATGAACTGGCCACCGACTACCCGTCGAGTTCGGGCGGGATGCCGGCGGTGTTCGCGATCATCGGCGCCCAGATCCAGCTCGCCCCCATACCGGACAGCGACTACACGCTGGAGCTGTCCTATCAGCAGCGCGTACCCGCACTGTCGGACACGAATTCCAGCAACTGGCTGCTGTCCGCCTGGCCGAACGCCTACCTGTACGCGACGCTGTGCGAGGCGCAGCCGTTCCTGATGAACGATGCCCGGCTGCAGGTGTTCCAGGCGCTTTATCAGCAGGCTGTCGATGGCATCAACCAGGTCAACTGGTACTCCGGCAGCACCATGAGGGTGAAGACGCGATGATGACGCCCTTGACCGGATTCGCGCCCGACGCCGATATCACCACGCCCGGTCTGGTGGCTGACTGCATCAACATGGTGCCGTATATCAACGGCATGGAGGGGGCTCCGTCGCCGATTACGCCCGCTGCCACGCCAGCGCTGGCGGCGGCATGCCAGGGGGCTGCCGTCATCACCAAGCTGGATGACACCCGGCGCGTCATTGCCGGAACCCAGACCAAGATTTACGAGCTGTCTGGCGGCGCCTGGGCTGACCGCTCGCGCGCGACACCCTACAACGGCGGCGTAGACAGCCGCTGGAGTCTCGCGCAGTTCGGTGATGCCACGTTGGCGACGAACCGCGCCGACGTGATCCAGCGATCGAGCGGCGCAGGGTTTTCTGACGTGTCCGGCGCGCCCCGGGCCGAAATCCTGTTCTCGGTCGGGGCGTTCGTGATGGCCTTGAACCTGAACGATGGGGTGGAGAAGCCCGATGGCTGGGCCTGCTGCGCCGCCTACGACGACACCAGCTGGACGCCGAGCATCACCACCCAGGCCACCAGCGGACGTCTGGTTGGGACAGCCGGGCGCCTGACGGCCGGCGCGCGCCTGGGTGAATACGCCATCGCCTACAAGTCGCGCTCGATCTATATTGGCCGCTATGTCGGCGCCCCAGCGGTCTGGGAGTGGCTGCAGGTTGCGGGTGGTGATGCCGGCTGCGTCGGCAAGGAGGCGCTGTGCGACATCGGGGGCGCGCACCTGTTCGTCGGCGAGGACAACATCTGGGTGTTCGATGGCACGCGACCCCAGCCCATTGCCGACGGCACGGTAAGGAACTGGTTTTTCACCAACTCCGATCCGGCCTACCGCTACAAGACGGCGTGCGTCTACGACCGGCAGACGAACCTGGCGTGGATCTTCTACCCGTCCAGCGGCAGCATTCTCGATCAGGCTCTGGTCTATCACGTCCCCACGCGCAAATGGGGTCGGGTCAGCCTGGGCGTCCAGGCGGTGCTGAACTATGTTTCGGCCGCCTCGACGATCGATGGGATGGCCTCTCTGGCGGCGACCATGGATTCGCTGCCCGGAATTCCGTTCGATTCGCAGTACTGGCTGTCTGGCGGCAAGGCGCTGTCGGTGTTCAATGCGTCGGCGCAGCTGCAGATGATGACTGGCGCCAGCGGGGCGAGCGGCTTCACCACCGGCAGCAACGGCGACGACGCCGCAGTGACCAGCCTGTCGCGGGTCCGGCTGCGTTTCGAGCGGGCGCCGACTTCGGCGACTGCCTCGGCCTCGGCTCAGATGACCTCTGGCGCCGGCTTCATCAACACCGCGACCGGCCCCATCACCGACGGCAAGTTCGACCTGCGGCAGACCGCGCGCTGGCACCGGGCGACATTCAGCCTCACCGGGCCGGTGCGGGTCACGCACATGGACGCCGAGATTCAACCGGCGGGGCTGCGGTGAGGCTGAATCTGACGCCGCGCGTGGGCATGAGCGATCCAATGCTGCAGCGCGAGCTGCGCGAGCATGCGGATCAGGTCAATCACCTGACCGAGGGGCGCATGTCGGCCCTCCACTCGGCGACGACGGCGGCGCCATCGAGCGGTGTCTGGCAGGCGGGCGATTCCGTCCGCAACAGCGCGCCGGCCGAGCTGGGCACGGCGGGTAGCAAGTACGTCATCGAGGGCTGGACGTGCGTTGCCTCTGGCACGCCCGGCACCTGGGTGCAGAAGCGATTTTTGACGGGCAACTGATGGACCTCATACCGATTCCCTCCACCCACATCGACGCCGCCTGGCGCGACGGCGCGTCCTGCCTGGAGCTGGCCTGCAAGACCTCCGGCGGCGAGATCACCGGCGACCAGCTCAAGCTGCTGCTGTCGCGCGGCGAGCGCACGCTGCTGCAGATGCGCGACGGTGAGCGCATTGCCGGCTGGGGCGTCGTTCGCGTTGACCAGCTGCCGAACTGTCGCGTGCTGTTCATCACCGATCTGGCTGCACCGGGCGGCGGTTTCGAGCGCTTCTTCGGTGCCATCAAGACCCTGGCAGCCTCGCTGGGCTGCTCGCGTGTGCGCTGCGCGGCCCGGCCGGCGCAGGAGCGCCTCTACCGCATGACCTGCGGCTTCCAACCCGTTTACAACATCCTGGAGATCCCGGTATGAAACACACCTACAGCCGGCGCGAACTCTACGCCGCAGGCGAGCCGATGGGCGACAGCGCCACCCGATCCGAGGCTGGTCGGCGCATTCTGGGCGGTGGCGGCGGCGGCAGTGGCACCTCGACCACCACGCCGGCCATCCCGCAGGAACTCAAGCCACTGGCGAATCTGTACGTCAAGCAGGCGACCAACATTGCCAACACGCCGTTCCAGGCCTACCAGGGGCAGCGCTACGCCGACCTGAACGGCAACCAGAACGCTGGGATCAACATGATTGCGAACCGTGCCGTGAACGGCTCGCAGACCATGAGCAATGCCGAGGGCAACCTGAACCAGATCATGCAGGGCGGCAACACGAACCCGTACCTGGACAAGATGGTCGATGCGGCGCAGCAGAGCGTGAAGCAGAACTTCATGAACAGCGCGATCAACTCGGGCAGCTTCGGCAACAGCGGCCTGCAGCAGCAGTACGGTCTGGGCCTGTCCAACGTCGCCACCCAGATGTACGGCAACGCCTACAACACCGACCAGGCCAACCGGATGCAGGCGATCGGCATGGCGCCGACCTTCGGCAATGCCGCCTACCAGGACGCGGGCCAGCTCATGAACGCCGGCAACCTGCAGCAGCAGAACCAGCAGAACAACCTGGACTTTGGCTACCAGCAGTTCCAGGACCAACAGAGCTACCCGTTCAAGCAGCTGCAGGCCACCGGGGGGGTGATCGGGCAGAACATGGGCAGCACCACGACGACCAACAACGGAGGCAAGTGACATGGGTCTTCTCGGGAACATCTGGGACAACACGGCGGGCGGCCTGCTCTGGAAGCCGCTGAAGAAAGCCACGGGCATGACGGACGCGCAACTCGCCCTGGTTGGCGCGGGAATCGCCACCGGAGGCGCAGCACTGGCGGGCGCCGGGCCAATGGCTGGCCTGCTGGGCGGCGCAGGGGCGGCGGGTGCTGGTGCTGCCGGAACCAGTGGCGCCGCAGCCACCGTGATCGGCGGGGCGGGGGCGCCGATCTCGGCCCAGGCCGGCGCCGACATGGTGGCCTCGCTCAACGCGGCAGGCTATGGCGGCTCGGGCGGCGGCCTGCTGTCCGGCCTGGGCACTGCGGGCGACTACGCCAAGGCCGGTGGTGCGGCCCTGCAGGCGGCCGGAGCCGCCAAGGGGTTGTTGGCCCCGACGCGCCAAGCGCCCGTTGCGCAGGCGCAGGCCCGGCCGCTCGACATGCAGGGGTTGCTGTCCACCGACAGCCAGGCGCGCCAACTGCAGGCGCAGGACGACCTGCAGCGCCGCCAGGCGCAGCAGCAGATGACGAACAACATTTTTGGAGGTGGGTATGGAAGGTTTGCTTGATTTCGTGAAGAGCCCGGAGGGGCAGGGCCTGCTGTCGGGCGTGTTCGGCGGCATGGCGGCGGCGCGGCGCGGGCAGCCGCTCAACACCCTGGGCGCGGCCGGATCGGCTGGCCTGCTGGGCTACGCCGGCGCGCAGGAGCGGCAGCAGCAGGATGCACAGAATGCGCAGATGCAGCAGATGCGTGGACTGCAGATTCAGCAGGCGACGCAGCAGATGCAGACCGCGCGCGATGAGCGGGCTAACAAGCAGCAGTTCCTGGGCTTGCTGGGGCAGCAGCTCTCCGGCGTCACGCCGCAGCAGGCGATGGGCGCACCCGGCCTGCTCGGACCCACGGTGGAGCGGGCTGCACTGATTGGTCAACCCACGCCGGTGAACTGGCAGTCGATGATGGCTAGCGGCATGGCCGCCGGCTTTGCGCCCGAGCAGATCAAGGCGCTGGCCGAGGCGCAGAACTGGGGGCGGCAAAAGGTGGCCCGGGTGGAGGAAACAACCGACGCGCAGGGCCGCCCGGTCAAGCGTCAGTTTTCTGAGTACGGCGATCAGGTTGGCGGCGACATGGGCGTCTGGAAGGACGGACAGATCGTCAACTTTGGCAATTTCCAGTACGTCCGCGATCCGGTCACAAACCGCCTGACGCTGCTGGGCAAGAATGGCATGACGCCGGGCGAGGCGGCGTCCAATGGGCTGAGCAGGGAGAGGCTGGCGTTCGAAAAGTCGCAGGCCGGCAAGCCGCAGTATCACGGCGGGGATTGGGTTACTCCACCAACCGGAATGCAGCCCGGACAGGTCGTCCCGGCCTCTCCGCAGTCTGCTGAAAAAGATGCAAAAGAAGCACTTGCATTAATCGAGCAGGCCAGGGGCATCATCCCGAAAGCCACTGGTAGCTATCTGGGCGTTGGCGCTGACCACGTCGCTCGCGCCCTTGGCCTCAGCTTCGCTGGGGACGATGCGGCCGCCCAACTCAAGGCCATCGAGGGTATGTTGGTTTCGAAGATGCCGAAGATGAGCGGCCCGCAGTCCGATAAGGATGTGCTGCTCTACCATCAGATGGCGGGCGAGATTGGTGATGCAACGATCCCGCATGCCCGTCGCCTTGCAGCACTGGATGAAATCGAGAAGATCCAGCAGCGCTACGCAGGCCAACAACGGGCCGCAGCACAGCAGCAGCTACCGAAATCGCGGATCGTCTTGCTCGATGGCGGCGGCAGTGCAATGGCAAAACTGGGTATGGATGGCAAGTACTACGTCGAGCGCGGCGGCAAGCGTTACCGAGTGGAGGAGTGAAGATGGCCAGACTGGTTGAAGTGAATAACGCGGAATGGTCGGCACTTTCGGGTGGTAGGCCTGTCCGCTTGGTTGAGGTAGGGGAAACAGAAGGCGGCCCTGCGGCAGAAAAGGCCGGCGCCGCGCTCAACGATATCCCGCGCCAGGTTGGCCTGACGGCCCGGTATGCGCTGGAGGGCATGGGCCAGGCCGTGCAGCCGATCACCGAGCCGCTGCGGCAGCTCATCGTCGATCCGGTGTCGCGCGCGCTGGGCGGCGGTTCCGGCAAGCCGATGGGCGAGGTGGCCTCCAGTGGGGCCGACTGGCTGGGCCTGCCGAAGCCGGCCGGCGCCAACGAGCGCACCGTGGCCGAGGCAACGCGGATGGGATTCGGCGCCATCACGGGCGGCGTCGCGGGGCGGCTGACCGGGCCGGCATCCAACTTGCTGGAGTTCGGTGGGGCGGGTGTCCGTCCTGCCGCACAGTCGGTTGGGCGCCGGGTCGGGCAGCTCATGGCCGAGAACCCCATCCAGCAGACGGCAGCCGCGGCAGGCGCCGGTGCGGCGCAGAACGCCTCCAAGGAAGCCGGTGGCGGCCTGGGCCAGCAGACCATTGCCAGCCTGGTCGGCGGCGTGGCTGGAGGCATGGCAGGCGGTGTGACTCCCGGACTGGCAAACGCCGGCTCGACGCTGGTCAAGGGGATGGTCGGGCGCGGCTTGTCGCAGACCGACATCGACATCAAGCTCGGGCAGATGCTGCAGCGCACGGGCGTGGACTACAGCCAGCTCCCCGAGCAGGCCAGGCAGGCGCTGCGCTACGACATGGCCACGGCGCTCAAGACGGGCAAGGATCTCGATTCCGTGGCCCTGGGCCGGCTGGCTGCCTTCCGATCGGCGGGCCTGACGCCCACGCGAGGGATGCTCACGCAAGACCCGGTGCAGATCACGCGCGAGCAGAACCTGGCCAAGACCCTGGCGAACACGGCTGACGGTGAGCTGCATGGCCTGCCGCGCATCCTGAACCAGAACAACGCCAAGTTGATCGGCAACCTGAACGAGGCCGGCGCGGCGCGCGGCGACCTGTTCCGGGCAGGCGAGAATGCCATCGAGGACATTCGGGGCAAGGACGCCGGGCTGCAGGCTGGTGTGTCGGCCCTGTACCAGAAGGCGCGAGCCATGCCGGGCGGTGACGTGCCCCTGAACCGCTCGGCGTTTGTGAATGCGATCTACGACACGCTCGCGCGCGAGAACAAGCTGGCCTACCTGCCGGACAACATCGGCTCGATGCTCAACACCATCAGCTACGGGCAGATCAAGGCCAACGGCCAGACCTTCAACGTTCCATTCACGGCCAACACCCTGGACAACCTGATGACGGACATCGCCACGGCGCAGCGCAGCACGTCGGATGGCAACGTCAAGGCCGCCCTCAAGCTGGCCCGCCAGGCGATCGAGCAGGTCAAGATCGAGCCGGTCAAGACCCAGCACGGCGGCAACCAGCTGGTCACAAGCCAGGTGGCGGCAGCGCTGCGCGACCAGGATGCCTCGGCAGAGCAGTTCATGGCGGCACTGAACGGCGCGCGCGGCGCGGCCAGGAGCCGGTTTGCCTGGCAGGAGAGTGGCCGTCCCATCGAGGCGGCGATTGATGGCGCGCAGCCGGATCGCTTCATGCGGCGCTTCGTGATCGACGGTACGGTCGATGACGCCAGGAAGGTGGCTCAGAACGTCTCGGCTCCGACGAAGCTTGAGATGCGGAACGCCATCCTGGCGCACCTGAAGGACAGGGCGCTCAACGGCGCGGCCGACGAGGTGGGCAAATTCAGCCCGTCTGCCTTCAACAAGGTGCTCAATGCCATCGGGGACCGCAAGCTCGCGGAGTTCTTCTCGCCGAAGGAGATTGCGGCCTTGCGCGCCAACGGTCGCGTCGCCGCGCTGATGCAGTCGCAGCCGATCGGCTCGGCCGTCAACAACAGCAACTCCGGTGCGTTGCTGCTGGGCCGAGGCTACGACTTGCTCAAGGGCTTTGCCGGCAAGCTGCCGATGGGGCAGCAGATGGTGCTTGATCCACTCAAAAACATCGAGGTGTCGATCCGCCAGAAAGAGGCTCAGAACATCATCCCTGGCCTTCTGGCCAAGCAACCGAAGGCGCGACCGACCAGCATGGGGCTGCTGACGCCCGCCCTCATCACTGGCGGGCTTCTGGCCGCACCACCGATCGATCGATAGGCGACGGCGCACCACCCATCACCCTCATTCCCCACCCAGCCCGGCCATTGCGCCGGGCTTTTTTTTTGGAGCATCGATGCCAGTACCCACCAGCATCAACGACCTGTCGCAGACGGCAGGCAGCAATTCGCCGGCAGGATCGGAATCGCCATCGCTTATCGACGACTACCTGCGCGTGTTCGCGGCATTCATCGCTTACCTGCGCGACGACAAGGCCTCAACCTCCGGCTCATACGCAGACCCGACCTGGATCGCGTCGCTGTCGGGCGCGAAGCTGATCGCCGGCAGCGTCCAGGCGGCGGCATTGGCAGCGGGGTCCGTAACTACGGCGAAGTTCGATGCCAACGCCAAGGCGCCCTTTGCGGGGGCGGCTGACACGGCATCGACAGCGACCACTGTTGCAGATGGCGGCGTGTCCACCACGGCAAAGCTGGCCAACGGCATCGTAACCCCGGCCAAGCTGGCCCAGCCATTCACGCAAGGCACTGCAGTCGCATCGACCAGTGGGACGGCGATCGATTTCACCGGGATTCCGAGCTGGGCGAAGCGGATCACCATTGTGTTTTTTGGCGTGAGCACCAACGGTGCAAGCCCCATTCAAATCCAGATCGGCAGCGGGTCGATCGATGCTTCTGGGTACGTGGGAAACAACAGCGCAATCGCCCCCGCCTCGGTGGCCACCACGTCACTTTCGTCGGGCATACCGGTCAATACTGTTTCCACGGCTGCCGCCACATACCACGGAATGGTAACGCTCACAACGATGGGCTCGAACATCTGGGCTGCCAATGGGGTGGTGGGGAGGTCCGATGCTTCGTACAACTATGTGGCAAGCGGCACCAAATCCCTTTCCGGCGCCCTGGACCGCATCCGAGTCACCACTGTCAACGGCATCGACACCTTCGATGCCGGCTCTATCAACATCCTCTACGACTGACCATGCCTGAACCCATTACCTCAACGGCCGGATCGGCCAGCTTGGCGGTGGTCGCTGTGGCGCTGCTCGGCCCGTTGGCTGGCCCCTACGTCGTGATCGTGTTCGCCGCGCTGGCGGGCTCTCTGCGGGCGCTGAGTTCGACCCAGACCATCACGCGCAGCGCCGGCGCCTGGCTGGTGTTGCGCTGCACGACGCTGGCCGTGGTCCTGACATCGGGCGTGAGCGAGTACCTGGCCAGCGCTTACGGCGTGGCGCCGGGCGATTCGATGGCGCCGGTGGCGCTGGCCATTGGCGCGCTGGGAAACGGATGGAAGCCGGTCTTCTCGGCGCTGTCCGACGGCGTTGCCATGCTGGCCGCGCGCCTCCTCAAGAAGGCTGAAGGAGCTGAAGGAGCCGAGAAATGACTCTCATCCATGAAATCCTGTGCGTCGCGATGCTGTGGGGCGCGTTCTGCCGGCTGGTCCGGTGCAACCACATGACCCGGGCCGGCATCCGCTTCGCCTTCTTCCTGATCGGCTTCGCAGCCTGTGCAGGAATCGCGCAGCCGCTGCGCGCCGGCTGGGAGCCGAGCGTCTTCGAGCTGTCGCTGCTGATCGGCGTCGTGACGATGCAGCTGGTCACGGCCCCCAGGTGGCGTGATGGGGTGCCCGCGAAGTTCCAGGCCGGAGGTCAGCCATGACGACCACTGACGACGCCCTGCGCCTGGCGGCCGATCTGTGCCGCCGCTTCGAGGGCCTGTCCCTCAAACCCTACCCATGCCCGGCCGGTATCCCGACCATCGGCTACGGCTCGACCCGCTACGCCGATGGCCGCGCCGTGACGCTGCGCGACGCGCCGATCACAGCGGCGCAGGCCGAGGAGCTGCTGCTGCTGACGCTGCGCCGCGACTACCTGCCCGGCGTGCTCAAGGCGTCGCCTGGGTTGGCTGCGCGCCCTGGTGTGCTGGCGGCGGTGGTCGATTTTGCCTACAACTTGGGCGTGGCCAGATACGAGAGCAGCACACTGAGGCGCAAGGTCGATGCCGGCGACTGGGCCGGTGCCAAGCTGGAGCTTGGCAAGTGGATCAGGGGCGGCGGCCAGGTGCTGCCTGGCCTGGTGGCGAGGCGCGCGGCCGAGGCGGCGCTGCTGGGGTGATCGTGCGATACTCAGTCGCCATCTGGATCTATTTTCCAGATGGCGCATGATGGTTGGCTAATTTTGTAAGTTGTTGTTTTTGAAATGGTAAAAACACCCTTACAAGGAATAGGTCGGCGGTTCGAGCCCGTCAGGACCCACCACAACGAATACTCACCAAGGGCCCGGAGTCATCCAGGCCCTTTTTTGCTTCCAGCACCTTCATTTCCGATCAGCCGCCGCGTTCAGCGCCTGTTCAGGCGCGAGCGCGGACAATCGGGCCATGTCCGCCTGCCTGCCGTCGATCTGCCGTCACCCGATCCGTCACTCCGTGGCCTTGGCCATGGCGCTGCTGCTGGCCGGGCCGCCCGCGCTCGCGCTCGATGACCACGAAGCCGCGCGCGCCGCCCTGCAGGCCGGCGAGGTGCGGCCGCTGACGGTGATCCTGGAGCGGGTCGCGCGCGACCTGCCGGGCCAGGTGCTGGAGGTCGAGCTGGAGCGCGAGGGCGGGCGCTGGCTCTACGATCTCAAGGTGCTGCAGCCCGGGGGCTCGATGGTCAAGGTCAAGGTCGATGCGCGCACTGCCGAGGTGCTGCGCTCGCGGGGCCGGCACTGATGCGGGTGCTGGTGGTCGAGGACGATCCGGTGCTGGCCGGCCAGCTCGCGCGCGCATTGATCGGCGCTGGCTACACGGTCGATGGCGCCGGCGATGGCCGCGAGGCCTGGTACCTGGGCGGCGTCGAATCCTATGATGCCGTGGTGCTCGACCTCGGCCTGCCTCGGCTCGACGGCCTGAGCGTGCTGCGGCATTGGCGCGCCGAGGGCGTGGCTGCGCCGGTGCTGATCCTGACCGCGCGTGACCAGTGGCACGAGAAGGTCGCGGGCATCGACGCGGGCGCGGACGACTACCTGGCCAAGCCTTTCCACATGGAGGAATTGCTGGCGCGGCTGCGCGGGCTGATCCGGCGTGCCGGCGGTCACGCCTCGCCGGTGCTGCAATGCGGGGCGCTGGCGCTCGATACCCGTGCCGGCCGCGTCACGCTCGCGGGCCAGGCCGTCGCGCTGACGGCCAACGAGTTCAAGCTGCTGGCCTACCTGATGCACCACCCGGATGCCGTGGTCAGCCGGACCGAGCTGACTGAACACCTGTACGCCCAGGACTTCGAGCGCGACTCCAACACGATCGAGGTCTTCATCGGGCGCCTGCGGCGCAAGCTCGCGCCGGGCCTGATCGAGACCGTGCGCGGCATGGGCTACCGCCTCAGCGCCGAGGCGTGGGACGAGTCTGGTGGCGCGGCCTGAAGCGGGGCGCGCCATGCTGCGCTGGCCGCAGACGCTGCGCTGGCGCATGCTGCTGGCGACGCTGCTGGCCCTGAGCGTGGCGCTCGGTCTGTCCGGCGTGGTGCTGATCCAGCTGTTCGGCGACCATGTGACGCGCCAGTTCGAGTCCCAGCTGCGCCAGCAGCTCGACCAGCTGACGGCCGCGGTCGAGCCCGACGCGCAGGGCCGGCCGGTGTTGCGCGAACCCCTGGTTGATCCGCGCTGGCAGAAACCCTATTCGGGCCGCTACTGGCAGATCGACAGCGCCGAGCGCCAGGGCGTGCTGCGCTCGCGCTCGCTGTGGGATGCCGTGCTGGCCTTGCCGGCCGACATCCTGCCCGAGGGCGAGGTGCACCGCCACCGTCTGGCCGGCCCGGGCGGGCAGTCGCTGCTGGCGCTGGAGCGCCGCGTCCACTGGGCCGGCGAGCCGAGCGCTGTGGGCGGCGATTCGCGCTGGCGCCTGATCATCGCCGAGGACCTGACCGAGCTTGAGCAGGCCCAGGACCGCTTCGGCACCATGCTCGCGCTGTGCCTGGCCGTGCTCGGGCTGACCCTGCTGGCCGCCGCCTGGGCCCAGGTGGTGCTCGGGCTGGCGCCGCTGCAGCGGCTGCAGCGCGCCGTCCAGGGCCTGCGCCAGGGCGAACGCGAGCGCCTGGATGAGCGTCTGCCGCGCGAGCTGCTGCCGCTGGTGCAGGACTTCAACCGGGTACTGGACCAGAACGAGCAGGTGGTGCAGCGTGCGCGCCAGCTCTCCGGCAACCTGGCCCATGCGATCAAGACGCCGCTGTCGGCACTGCTCAACGCTGCGTCCGATGCCGGCCTGGGGCGCGAGGAGCTGGCCCGGCTGGTGCTGGAGCAGGCCCAGGCGGCGCGCGCGCAGGTGGACTGGCACCTGGGGCGCGCGCGCGTCAGCGCCACCGGGGTGCCGGGCCTGCGCACCACCGTGCAGCCGGTGCTGGAAGGGCTGGTGCGCGTGATGCGCAAGGTGCATGCCGAGCGCGCGGTCGAGATCCGGCTGCGCGTCGATGAGCCGGCGCTGGCTTTCGCGGGCGAGGCGCAGGATCTGCAGGAGATGCTGGGCAATCTGCTCGACAACGGCTGCAAGTGGGCGCGTCACCGCGTCGAGGTGATGGTCGGGTCCGAGGCCGGGCGCCTGTCGATTGTCTTCGACGACGACGGGCCCGGACTGGAGCCGGCGCAACGCGAGCAGGTGTTCGGGCGCGGCGTGCGCGCCGACGAGCAGGTGCCGGGCAGTGGCCTGGGACTGGCGATCGTGCGCGAGATCGCCGAGCTGTACCGGGGCGAAATCGGGCTTGATCGCGCGCCGCTCGGCGGCTTGCGCGTGAGCCTGACGCTGCCGCTGGCCTGAGGCCGGCGCCGGTTCAGCCGCGCTTGGGATTGAAATAGCTCAGCATGGCCGACAGCGAATCCATCAGGCACTGGAAGTCGAGCCCGATCGCCGCCTCGGCCAGGGTCAGCCGGATGCGGCAATAGTGGTCGCGCCAGCTCGTCAGCGCCAGGGCCGAGAAGCGCTGGCCGGCGTCGAAGCTGGCGTAGCGCAGGTTGGCCGCCTTGTTCTCGGAGACGACCTGCAGCCCCGGATGATCCGCCGCGACGGCGGCCAGGGCCGCTTCGAGTTCGCGCTGCAGCCCGGCCTCGCGCTCGCTGTCGCCGGCCGGCACCGGACAGAGATCGAGCGTGACCTCGGTTTCGCGCGCGCCGTAGTGCAGCGTCACGCCTTGTCCGGGCGCATCGTGGCGCACCAGGCGCTCGAAGTGCAGCCAGCCGAACTGGGCGGGCAGGCCCAGGCCGTTGCCCAGTCCCAGGCCGCAGGCCGGCGTCGTGCGGCCGGGCTCCAGGCCCAGGCGCGCGGTGTCGAAATACA
>Ga0228698_1001146_pt1 | contig 14040 bp, 10 predicted proteins | sample McNCre117_Aug_MG_FD_178015 | JGI IMG/M metagenome (GOLD analysis project Ga0228698, IMG submission 178015) | Freshwater microbial communities from McNutts Creek, Athens, Georgia, United States - 1-17_Aug_MG | ecosystem: Environmental > Aquatic > Freshwater > Creek | place: USA: Georgia...
TCAGGTGCAGTTGCATCTGGACCCCGCATTGCCCCCAGTCACGGTGGACCGCATTGGCGTGGAGCAAGTCATTGGAAATCTGGTGCGCAATGCGGTGGACGCGATGGAAGCGCAGACCACGGCCCGCTCAGTCTGGATTGAAACGCGCCTGCTGCATCCAGAGCCCAACAGCGAAGCCACTGTTGCCGTCACCGTGCGCGACAGCGGTCCGGGACTGCAGGGCCGCACCTTGGACATGCTGTGCTCCACCTTTTATTCCACCAAGGCCAACGGCATGGGCCTGGGGCTGGGCATTTGCCGCGCCATTGTGGAGTCGCACGGCGGCAAGCTCAGCGCACAAGACGCCGCCGCTGGCGGGGCAGAAATCAGCTTCACCCTTCCACTTCCATCCAATACGCCACCGGAGCCACAGCCATGAGCCAGCAAGCCACCATTTACCTTTGTGACGATGACGAAGACGTGCGCGGCGGTTTGTCGTTTCTGCTGCGCCATTCCGGCTTTGATGTGCGCGCCTTTGCGGGCGGACGCGAACTGCTGGAGGCGGTTGAGGCCGAGCCCAAGCCGCTGCGTGCCATCTTTGTGCTGGACCTGGACATGCCGCCCATGGACGGTGACGTGGTGCACGACCAACTGATTGCGCGTGGCTACGGGAAAAGCAGCCCGGTCATTTTCTTGAGCGGCCGCGGCACCATTGCGCGTGCGGTGGCGGCGGTCAACAAAGGCGCCTTGAGCTTTGTGGAAAAGCCATACACCAACGACGCGCTGCTGCCCTTGCTGCAGCGCGCGCTGGGCTTGGAGGCGCAATGGCACACCGATGCCAAGCGCAGCGATTTTTTAAAGTCCATGTGGGACAGCCTGAGCGCACAGCAGCGCAAGGTGGCGCTGATGGTGGCAGAGGGCGAGCTGAACAAGGTGATTGCCCACAAGCTCGTTATCGTGGACCGCACGGTGGAAGTGCACCGCTCCAAATGCTTTGCCAAGCTGGGCGTGGACTCCCCCGCCGCGCTGGCAACCACCATTGCGGCCATGAAGGCCTGCGGAATTGATGTGGATGCCGGCGTGGCGGAATAAGCCCGTACCCCTTAGCCTTGCAGCGCAGCCTTCATCAGCACGTCCAGTGCCGTAGTGGGGCGGCCAATCAGCTGGCTGAGCTGACGGCTGTCGTCAAACAGGCCGCCCTTGGAGGCGCCCACATCGGAGTCCGCCAGCAACGCGGCCAAACCTTCTGGCAATCCGGCGCCCAGCAGCGCGCCTTTGAAGTCCGCTTCGCTCAGGTTCACATAAGGAACCGTCTTGCCAGACTGGCGGCTCAACTCGGCAGCGAATTCAGCCAAGGTGTAAGCGCTGTCACCTGCCAGTTCATACACCTTGCCCGCCTGCGCGTCTTTGGTGAGCACAGCGGCCGCTGCATCGGCGTAGTCAATGCGTCCTGCAGACGCAATGCGACCTTGCTCTGCGCTGCCGATGAACGCGCCGTGCTGTAGCGCGGGCTGCACGCTGGCGAGGTAGTTCTCGGTGTACCAGCCGTTGCGCAGAAACACAAAGGGCAGGCCGGAGGCGCGGATGTACGCCTCGGTGGCCAAGTGCTCCTGGGCCAGACCCAGCGGCGTGGTGTCTGCATGCAACAAGCTGGTGTAGGCCAGCAGCTTCACACCGGACTTCTTCGCGGCATCAACCACGTTTTGGTGCTGCACCTGGCGCTGGCCCACTTCGCTGGAAGAGATGAGCAGCAGCTTGTCCACACCGGCCAGTGCGTGCTCCAGCGCGTCGGGCTGTGTGTAGTCTGCCTGGCGGACTTGCACACCTTGGGCTGCCAGGTCGGCCACGCTATCGGGCTTGCGCACCAGGGCTACGAGTTGGGAAGCGGGAACGAGCTTCAGCAAAGACTGGATAACAAGGCGACCGAGTTGGCCAGAGGCACCGGTGATGGCGATCATAAAAACACTCCGATTAGAAAAAAGAAATACAGATAACAAACACAGGTCGGTATCATTGGGCTTGCACTAACTTTTTGCAAGTACGTACCTGGAGGTAAGTGTCAATGGAATCCAACAGCAGCAGCGCAACAACCGGCCAACGCCTGACCAGCCGCCTCAAACGCGGCGATGTGTTTTCCGAAAATTGCCCGTCGCGCGGTGTGTTGATGCACGCCACCAGCCGCTGGGGCGTGCTGGTGCTGGCGGCCTTGTCGGAAGGCATGCACCGCTTCAGCGACCTGCGGCGCAAGATCAGCGGCATCAGCGAAAAAATGCTGGCGCAAACCCTGCGCGATCTGGAGAGCGATGGCTTCGTGCTGCGGGAGGCCAAGCCCGTGGTGCCGCCGCATGTGGAGTACAGCCTCACGCCCATGGGAGTCGAAATCAGCGCGCGTGTATCCGAGCTGGCCGACTGGATTGAACTCAATATTCCCAAGATCCTCAAGGCGAGGGAACGAAAGCACTGAGCTGTGATGCCCCAGCCGGGCACCGATCACTAGAGCAGGCCAATGTCCTTTGCGGTGGCACCCGGGAACACACTGGCCAACTGGGTTTTCCCCAAACCGAATTGCCGCTGAAACAGCCCGCCCAGTACCGCCCGGTATTCGTTGAGCACGGGGTAATCGCGGTTCTGGAACAGGTTGGCCTGGGTCACTGCCACTTGTTCTCCGGCAATGCGTCCGCCACGCACGGCGCCACCCATCACCCACATCACGCTGCCGTGGCCGTGGTCTGTGCCACGGTTGCCGTTCTGGCGGAAGGTGCGGCCGAATTCACTCATGACGACTACCGTGGTGTTCTTCCACGTGCTGCCCAATTCCTGCGGCAGCGCGGCCAGGCCACGGCCTAACTCGTCCAGGCGGTTTGCCAGGTAGCCGGTGGCTGCACCCTGGGCCACATGGGTATCCCAGCCGCCCACATCGACAAAGCACAGGCTGTGGGTGTCTTTCATGAGGCGGCCTATGCGCCGTGCCTCCAGCTCAAAGCCTTTGGCGCTGATGGCGTTGCGGCTCGCTGCATCCATCTCGGCAGCCATCTCGCGCTGGATGTCGTTGCGCACGGCAAAGCCTTGTTGCACCGACGCAGCCAACCGCGTGCCCTGGTACATGGACGCAATGATGTCGCTCTGGCGCGCATCCACAGCAGGTTTGGCCAGTGACTTGAGTCCCAGGTTGCCCACCTTGGCGCTGCCCCGGAAGATGCTGGGCAACTGGTCTGTAAAAGCCATGGGCATGCTGCCGCCCACCACATCGGCCAGACGGTTCAGAAAGCCGGAGCTGTAATCGCGGTGGCCGTCCAGTGGCTGGCCCAGCTCGATGCTGTCTTGGGTCTCGAAGTGGCTACGCGAGAGGTCGTCGGTGCCTGCAAATGGCACAAAGGCCAGCTCACCGCTTTGGTAGAGCGGGTAGAGGCTTTCGCGTAGGGCCGGATGCAAGCCCCAGTCGGCGGTAAGGGGCAGGGCCGAGGCCAGATCGGTGGAGGGTTTGGCCAGCGCGATGTCGGGGCGTGCCTCGTAGTAGAACGGGCTGGAGATCGGCACCAGCAGGCTCGCCGCGTCATAGCCGCCACGCATAAAAACCAGCAACAAACGCGGTGTGCCAGGAGCCGCCGCAAACAGCCGGGCATGCCCCCAAGCCAGGGGCAGGATGGTGGAGCGGGCAAGAAGCTGTCTGCGTTGCATGGATAGAGGGCGCAAGGCGCTATCGGTACATCATCTCGGGCGAGGACAGCAAGAAACTGTTCCATTCCTGCGGGGAGGCTGCCTGGTCCAGCGCGCGCACGGTGGCCGGTGAAAGGGTTTGGGCGATGGACTGGTAATACAGCGCGTTGGAGAGTTGCGGGAAAGCGCTGCGCTCCACGGACTGCGGGCCATCGCTTTTGAACAGGCCCGCACTGCCGGAGCCAATCGCCTTGGCGATCTCGAAGCGTGTGGCCATTTGCCCTGGGCTGTTCCATGCGCTGGCGGCCAGCGGATAGCCGTCGGGCGTGACACGCCCATACAGCGGCTCGCCCATGCGGTTGAGCCAGTTGATCATGGGGCCCACATTGAGCACGGCCTTGTCGTCATAGGCCAGGCGCACCGCCGAGACCACGTAGCGCATGGGGTCCTTGAACTTGCGGCCGGATGCCGCTGCAAATTCCGGCGCGGTGAACAGGGCCTCCAGTGTGGCTGCTATGTCGCCATGGCTGGCTTCAAAACGTTGGGCCATGCGCTCCACCAACGCGGTGGGCGGTTCATCGCTGACCCAGTAATGGGCCAGCTTGCGGCTGATGAAGCGGGCCGAAGCGGGCTGTGCCACCAGGCGATCCAGGGCCTCGTTGACTTCGTCCATGCCACGCCCTTTGATCGGCTTGCCCAACAGCACCTTGTCACCAAAATCATGGCGGGCGGGGTTGAACTCGAACAGGCCCCGGCGCAGGTAGTAGGGCTGCAGTTCTTTTTTGAGTGCCGGGTTGCTGGTGCCCAGGTTGATGCCCACGCCAGTGAGCACGCGCGCCAGTTCTTGCACATCGCGCTGGGTGTAGCCCGCATCCACGCCCAGCGTGTGCAGCTCCATCAGTTCACGGGCGTAGTTTTCGTTGATGCGCCCCGTGGCGTTCTGGTCGTTGTCCAGGTAACGCAGCATGGCCGGGTGGCTGGCGACGGCGCCCAGCAGGTCCCGAAAACGGCCCAGAGCATGGGTGCGGATGGCGGTCTCCTCATAGTCGCCCAGCATGGCGCGCAGGTTGCCCTTGCCTTGGTGCACGCTGAAGTGGTTCATCCAGAACCATGTCATTTGCTCCTGCACCTGATTGGGCGAATACAGCGCGCGCAGCAGGTGGCGCGCGGTGGCCTCACGCTGCAGCCGGTTGAGCTCTTGCTGGTAGGCCTGTTGCGCCGCTTTCTTGGCGTCGTCCTGCACCATGGCATCTGCGTCTTTGCGTTGCTGTTCCAGCTGCTGTACCAAATCAACCAATGGCACCTTGCTGATGGTCATAGCGTCGATTTGTGCCTGTGGCTCTCCTGCCAGCTTGCGCACCGACGGGTGCAGTTGCGATTGCAGATGGGCCTGCAGCCCCTGCTTACTGAACTGGGCCACCACGCTGGTGTTGGCACCCCAGCTCAGGCGGTTGGCCAGTGCGAATGCGTCCGCCTTGGGTTGTGGTCCGGGCGGCTGGGGCGGCTTTGCGGCACAGGCCACCAGGAGCAATGCCAGCACAGCAATGCTCCACCTGAAGGGGCGATTTGGCACGCGCCCAGTACAACCGCTAACGCACGAAAAAAATGGCATGGCCGCATTGTGCTTCTTGGCGTGCTGACCGGTCTCGGGGAGCCCGTTCAATCGGCTATGCTGCGCAACTTTTCTCAGACCGCAACGCCCTTGCGTGGAACCTACGTGACCTCTCACCGCCGCCCTTGCTTGCCCGCTGTAGCTGCCTGGCTCAACGCGAGCGGATCGCTCACTGCACGATTGCAGCAGCATGGTCACGTGCAGGTTTCCGTGGTGCAGCAGGGGAGCCAACGGCTGTGGAGGCACGAGCGCAAGGAGCTGCGTTGCCATAGCGGCCATGTGCGTGAAGTGGTGATCCGGGTCAACGGAGTCCCTGCGGTGTGGGCGCGCAGTGCCACACCGCACCACGCGAAGCGCGGAGCCTGGAAGGCCATGGCCGGTCTCGGTAACCGCCCGTTGGCAGACATCCTGTTTCAGTCGCGGCGCATTGCGCGTGGCGCTTTTTTCCCCATTCACATCCCTCGGGTGGGGATCGAGCGGCATGCGATCCGCTCGGGGTGGAAGGGCGAAGGCTTGCGCAACATAGAAGGCTTACCGCGTTGGGGGCGCAGCTCGGTGTTCACCCGCAAGGGGCAACCTTTGCGTGTCTGCGAAGTATTTGCGCCGTGGATCCTGGAGCTTGGTGTTAGCAGCGCCAAGTATTGATTTGCCTATACGCACTTGGCAGATGCCAATGCAAACATCCACAGCGGTTTGTGCGCTGCTATCTCACATAAAAAAGGGCGCCGTAGCGCCCTCTGTCTCAGACCGGTAAACGCTTACTTGCCGCAGGTCTTGCCATGGTCACCATGGGCGCCCTTGGCCTTGGCATCGGCTTCGGTCATGTACTCACCTTCCTTGGTCTTGCCATAAGACTTGGAGCCCTCGCAGTGGTACACCTTGGACTTGGCGTTCACCCATACCTTGCCAGCTCCGCCGCCTGCAGCTGCGGTAACGGGAGCCGCGACTTTTGCAGCAGGCGTTGCCGTGGTTTGCGCGGCCGGTGCCGTTGCAGCGGGTGCTACGACAGCAGCAGGTGCGCTTGCTTTGGCGGCGGCAGGTGCTGCTGTTTGGGCGAATGCGGATGCAGCACAAAACAGGCCGATAGCGATAGAAAGAGCACGAACTTGTGAGCGCATTGGAAATTCCTTTAGCTGTTTGCAGTGGGTTTCAAAACATTTGAAACCCTGCTCTTACAACGCAGGTTCTATGGGCCCGTTTACACGACTGTGTGAAGATTGGGTGAAGCTGAAAGGTCCACCGCAAGGCGTAGCGGGTTTCATGGCGTTGAAACAGAGGCAGATGCACCGCAAAATCTGCAGCGGGTTTTTTTGTACGTACCAGCATATGTAGAGGAAGTCGCGATGAAAAAGATGTTGGCCTTGCTGCTGGGTTGCGCTCTGGCGCAGAGCGGTCTGACCCAGGTGATTTCTAGCCAGGATGTGACTTGGCTTCCCAAGTCGCAGGCGGAGCTGTCGCGGCAGATTCCCCCCACGGTGGCAGATGTCGTGGTCCTGCTCAACAGCTACAAGCCCGATGGCAGCAAGGTGGAGCGGCTGCGTGCCGAACTGGGCCGCGTGGAACCTGAAGGCGCCAGCGACTTTGACCTGGCGCAGTTTTGGCATCGCAAGGCCAATGCGGCGCAGGACTTGGGCGATGCACCGGCGCGTTATGACATGCTGACCAAGGCCCTGGCGCATGCGGAAAAGATCGGATCGGCCAGCTCGCTCAGCGAGATCGGATCTCAGCTGCGCATACGTCAAGACCTGACAGCTGCGGTGGCGCAAACAGTTGGCTTTTCTGCAGGTGTGGAAGCGATTGAAAAATACCTGGCCGCCTATGACAACGTCAGCCCGGGTTCGTCGCTCAACATGCGCTGCGTTTTGTCATCCAACTACATTGCGCTGGGTGATCTGGAACGGGCCAGCAAAGCCTTTGCCGACGCCGAGCGCATGTACAACGTCCTGCGCACCAGCCCGCGCAGCGGGGCAGCGAACTATGCCTCTACCTGGGCCAGCTTTCTGGAAGAAGCACGCGGCAGCCTGCAACTCGCGCAGGGAAAGTCCGACGATGCCATCCGCTCCTTTGCTGCGGCCGAACGCGCCAGCCAACAAATGATCGTGGACAGCGAGCGCAATCGCGCCTCGGGGCGCTTTGGTATGGAAGCCGACCGCGCCCTGAGCCTCCGGGACCGGATTCGCGTCTTCATGGCCAAAGCCCTGATCGAGCGGCAGCGTTACAACGAGGCGGAGCTGCTGCTACGCGATGTGCTCAAGACGGCGCTCATGCGGGAGGGGCGCAACACCTTGCTGGTGGCCTCTACCCTGTCTTTCATGAGCCGCATTTACTCCGAGCGTGGCCGCAGCGCGGAAGCGGTGTTGCTTTCGCAGTGGTCCAATCGCACGCTCGACGAGGCGGGCATCGTGCCCCAAAGCCTGCCTGCCATCAACATGCGACTGGGTCTTGCCAACCTGTACGCCAGCAGTGGGCGATTTGCAGATGCGGCGCCCCTCTACGACGCGCTGCAGCGTGTGATTGCCCAGGACGCGCGTGCCGGGCGCGAGGTGGAGCTGGTTTCCACCGGCATGGTTCTTTCATATGTGCAGGTGGGGCGTGGTGCCGATGCGCTGGCCGCCAGCGACAAGTTGCTGGCCTCCAGTATCAAGAGCTACGGCACCAACCACTACAAGACCGCTGTTGCCCATGGTTATCGCGCGCTGGCGCTCAAGAGCCTGGGTCAGCGTGAGCAGGCCCGCCGTGAATTTGAGGCATCCATGGTCACCTTGCTCGAACCCGATGCCAGCATGGGCGACGGGGAGAGCAGCGCGGGCAAGACGGTCCGTCTGCAACGCATCATCAACAGCTACCTTGACCTGTTGGTAGGCAAGGGGGCCAGCCCGAATGCTGCCGATCAGGCCGAGGCCTTCCGTGTGGCCGACGTGGTGCGCTGGCAGTCAGTGCAGAAGGCCGTGTCGGGTTCAGCGGTGCGCAGCGCAGCGAGCACACCCGAACTGGCCGTGAAGATCAAGACCGTGCAGGACAACGACGATGAGTTGCAGTCGGTCTACAAGAACCTGATCAGCCTGCGCTCGGCTCCGCCCGACAAGCAACTTCCCGCTGTGATTGCCGCCATGGATGCGCGCATTGCTGCCATCAAAAAGGAGCAAGCGGTGGCGCTTGCCGATATCCGCAAGGGCTTTCCGAAGTACGACAGCCTGGTCAACCCCCGGCCTGCAACCTTGGCCACGGCGCGCGGCGCGCTGCATTCCAAGGAGGCACTGCTGTCCATCTACGTCACCGACATCGGCAGTTATGTGTGGGCTACCGGCAGCGCGCCGGACACTGCCCTGCAGTTCCACTTCAGCCCGGTCAACCGGAGCTGGCTGGCCGCTCAGGTCAAGCGCTTGCGCGATTCGGTGGACCTGGGCGCGGTGGATTCGGTGGTGCGGATGAAGTTTGATCTGGAGGCCTCCCACGCCATCTACCGGGAACTGCTGGCTCCGGTGTCCAGCGCCTGGACGCGTGGTGACACGCTATTGGTGGTCGCCAACGATGTGCTGGGGCAGATACCCTTTTCCATGCTGGTCACCGCCCCGGCCCAAGAGGGCCGCGCCGGTCCAGAGGGCCCGCTATCGCAGTTCCGGCAGGTGCCTTGGCTGGTTCGCGATGTGGCGGTGGCCTACATGCCTTCGGTGAGTGCGCTGGTGACGCAACGCGCCGTGCCCGCCGCGAAGGCCGACCGCCGGGCCTTCCTGGGTTTTGGTGACCCCGACTTTGGCCGCCACAGCGCACAGGTGGCCGGTGTTTCGCGTGGCCTGCGCAACCTGGGCGTGAACCATGCTCCGCGCTGGGAAGACAACGCGCTGAGCCAGAGCCTGCGCAGCCTGGAGACCGATGGCGCCCGCGCCGACCAGTGGAAGCCGATGCCAGAGATCCCGGCCTTGCCCGACACGCGGGACGAGATCACCGCAATTGCCAAGGCACTAGCGGCCGATCTGGAGCGTGACACCTTGTTTGGCCTGCAGGCCAATGTGCAAAGCGTGGTGAATTCCGATTTGCGCAACCGCCGCATCATCGCCTTTGCCACCCACGGCCTGATTGCAGGTGACCTGCCCGGCCTGGAACAGCCGGCTCTGGCACTCTCGCCCGTGCCCGGTCAGGACATTTACAGTGGCCTGCTCAAGTTGGACGATGTGCTCAAGCTCTCAATGGATGCCGACTTGGTGGTGCTGTCTGCCTGTAACACGGCAGCCGCTGACGGAGGCGGGTCGGAGGCTGTCTCCGGTCTGGGGCGTGGCTTCTTCTACGCTGGTTCCCGTTCGGTGCTGGCCACGCACTGGCCGGTGGAAACCGTGTCGGCCCGTCAGTTGGTGACCCACTTGTTTGAAGGCTATTCGCGCGACACCACGATGACCCGCGCCAAGGCACTGCAACGCGCCATGCTGGACGTGCTCGACAAGGACGCGGAACTTGACGCCAGCGGGCATGTGCAAAACACCTACGCCCACCCGGCCTACTGGGCACCCTATGCGTTGTATGGTGACCCGGGGCGCTGAGGCTGGCTTCGAAGGTGTCTGTGGGGGAGCCTTGCCCCCTGGGCTGGCATTTTCTTGGTGTGGGTATATGGGGTTGCCTGTGATGACAGATACCAACAATTTGTTGGTACGGGATGCAAGCAGGTGAGACTTAATGGGGCAACAAAAAACCCGCTATGCCTAAGAGACATGCGGGTTTGAGAGCTTTTTTGTACCGTCTGAAGTCATCAGATGGTGCCGGGGCCGGAACCCCACTCAGGCCGCTAGGCCGCATGAATCCTTGGTATCTAAGATGTCGTCTGGAAAAATACCGTCAAAAGTACCGACAAATTAAAGTGGTTCTTCGATGTGAAGAACATTCAGATTCCAAATTGATTGTGCCACGCTGAAACCGTTAAGAAAAGGAAAGTTCAAAGCAGAGCATGTGTCTGAGCATCCATCTCCGGCATCGCCGTGGCTTTGGGCTGCTGATCAGATCGAGACTATCACTCATTGATGGGCTGCCGGGCGGCAGCTGGCTTACATATATAGGTAACGGTGAAGAACTAGGGCGAATAAAGTTTACTTCACCCTTCTGAGTCGAGGCCGCTCAACCGGAGCCGCCTCTGGCACAGACCACAGCATCCGGTCCACCCGCCTGCGCAACCAGCCCCACCACAGCCAGCGCCCAGTCACCCGCAGCGGTATGTACAGCAGACCAACCGGAACGGCCAGTAGCAGACTGCGCCCATCCCAACCCATCGCCAGGATGGCTCCGGCAGCCAAGATGCCAAGGGTTGCCAAAACATCGCAGCGTCGTAGCAGCAGTGGCGGATCGTCCCGCAGGTAGTTCACCCGCTTGCCGGTGTGCAGATTTCCCAGCCCCACCACCAACTCGTCCAGCAACAGCACCCAGACCCGGTGCCCGCGACGCGCAGGCATCGTGCGGCCATGAACTACGAATTTCATCTCGCCTTGCACGCCATCGCGTCTGTCTACCCAATACTCTCTTCTTTCTCGCGATGGGTACTGCTCGCACCAGCGCATCGGAACATTGATGTAGCGCTGCACCTCGGTCAAATCGCCTGTCACACACCAGAACTTTTTCATGCCCAACTCCCATGGTTTTGATGGGAAATAAGGTCTCACAAGCCTCTTTTTCGTCAACCCTGTCACTGGATTTATTGTGTGGCGTGACGCCAGTAACAGTCGCCTTCCATAATTCTTGGAAATTCGCCCTGGCGATCCATGCGCAGTGACACTTGACCGCATGGTCAGGATTTCTGGCCGGACCCATCCCAAACGGCACGGAACCAGAGGTAGGCCGTTGTCATGTCTATACCTCGCAATATGTGGCACCTTTCGCCATTGGCGCACTAATCGGCACTTTTTGATCTTGCAGCAGTCCCCGTTCAACCGCATACTGCCTGCACCTTCTCCGACACATGGTGTAGCTAGCAGCCGTCGGAAACGTGCATCGCGCACGGGTAGCAAGCCCTGTAGTTGCGGAGTTCATCTCCGTTGCGCCTTGAGCGCTGTTTTTTTCGGTTGCCTGGCATCCATGGTGTTTTAGATAACCGTGTACCCGTGGCCTTGACCACGGTTCGACCTTGCCATTTCTTCGCACCCGATGCGACGGTGAGGTCGGTTCTACTGCGTTGCCACCCCGAGTGGCTTCCCTGTCCTTTGGCGGCTTGACCGTCTTTCACTTTGTCCCTGCGCGCATCAATTTGTTGCAGGCGCCTGTTCTCTCGCACCGTCTTCGGCTGCGAATGACACCTGTCCTGCGGGCAAGGTGTTGTGCTTCTCCTCCTCACACCCACGCACAGATTGCTGTCAGCCGTGCCTGTCCACTTTGAGTGGCAACACGGCCTGCATGGAACGGCTCTGCGCACCCGTCTCGGAACGGGTGCTGCCAGTCAGGCCGGTGATGGGGGAAGAGTTCGCCGTGCCAATCAAGGCACTGCTCCGGAGGTCACGCCTCCGGGTTGCCTCAGGTTCCTTGGGAGCCTGGTTCGTAACCACGAACGCCACACCGCGCTAGACGCGTGCTGGCTGGCGATCACTTTTAAGCACATCCGAGCAGCCGCCCTGTGGGGCAAGGGCTGCAAACCACTGGCATGGCATCGGTCTTGGAGCCCGCTGATCCAACACAACAGGGCTCCACCACATACCTACGGAACGAAAAACGCAAAGGACACAAGGAAATGCAAACGAATACCGCCGCAAGGCAAACCACACAGCATAGAAACATTGGGCGCCACGATGGCGCAGTACAGCCACGTCCAAAGAACGGGCAGACCCAAAACAGACACAGCCCACCTGCGTTGCAAGACCAGCCCCTAGCACCCAAGCGATGGCGCTACGTGCTCAACCTGATCCTGCAGGAGCACAACTGGCGCCACAGCAGCAAGCACAAGGGGGTTAGTCACAAGACCATGGCCGAGCGCTCGCGTTTCTGCATTTGGCTCTTCACCTTCCTGCGCCAGCCCCCATTGATGTTCAAGCTTGATCCTCGTTCCTTCAGTGGAAGGCATGCCGATGCCATAACTGCTCATTGGCGGGAACAAGCCAAGAAAGGGTTGATGAGCCCGGCCACCATACAGACCTACTTTAGTTTTTTGAAGACCTTCACGGTCTGGATTGGCAAGCCCAAGCTGCTCAGGCCGATTGAGTGCTATTTCGGGGATGCCCGGTTGTTTCAGCGTTCACTGGCCAGTGGGGTGGACAAGTCCTGGCGGGCCCAAGGGGTGGATGTGGATGCTGTGATCCGGATGGTGGAAGAAAGGGATGTACATGCAGCGGCGTCCATGAAGCTGATGCAGGCGTTTCACCTTCGCTTCAAGGAAAGCGTGATGCTGCGTCCGCACGAAGATGTCATCACGGCGGCCCAAGCGGGCAGGGGAGATGAAGCTGGTCAACCCCATGCGGCGGCAGAGTTGTTCCTGGATACGCACCGAGGTACCAAAGGAGGTCGGGAGCGACTGGTTCCCATCAACACGCCTCAGCGCGTGGCCGCGATCGACTTTGCACGGCGCGTGACCGTGGGTGTGCATGAAAGTGTCAGTGATCCGCGACTGAATTTGCAGCAGGCCATGCGGCATCTGCGGTACGTGATGGAATGCCATGGGATTGCCCGTGGGGAACTGGGTGTAACGCCGCATGGTTTGCGGCATCAGGGGGCTGCGGATGTCTACGAGAGCATCACGGGGCAATTACCGTCTGTAGCAGGTGGTGCACCTGTTGAACCGGAGCTGGATCGGCAAGCCCGGCAGCAGATTGCTGAGCATCTGGGGCATGGGAGGCGGCAGATTGTTTGTGCTTATTTCGGAAAATCCGTACAGCACGAACGCACGGCTCGTTGACATGGCCGATGGTTTCGGTGGGTCTACTGGCAGATTGAGAATGTTCAGCGGCGGATGGGCAGACCGACCTCACGCTATGGGCACGGACTTGCCCGTCAAACGATAAGGTGCAGCTCAACGAATTCTAAGTAAGAAACCGTCATGACAGCCTGCTCGCTGCAGCAGTCTGCCCCGCAATTGCTGGAGGTTCGCTCAGGCCTTCAAAGAGTTCAAGCGCAACATCAGCGTCATCGAATGCTGTGGCGATTCCTGAAAGCCATAGTGCTCGTAGAACTGCTTCGCACGGTCATGAAGGGCGTGGACGAGCAGTGCCCGGACTCCGGCGTTTTGTGACACGCTCATCGCGCGACCCACTGCATCCTGCAGCAAAGAGGCCCCGAGCTTGATGCCCTGGGCCCGGAGATCAACCGCCAACCTGGCAAGAACCATCACTGGAATGGGGTCTGGCATGTTCCGGCGCACGTTGCTGGTGGCCGATTGATGAGAAACCGCACCTGCGGCCATCGCGTAGTAACCATAGACGCGGTCATCCAGATCGGTGACAACAAAGGTGCGACTCGCGCCACTCAAATGATTCGTTAGTGCCCGACGCCTGAGCCAGTCATCGAGGCTGGCTTCCCCACAAGTGAACTCGTTTAATACGTGGATGGCGGCAAGTGGTTGCGGTGCCTTCAGTTGCAAACTCATGCCGCGCCAGTGCCCCAGGGCGCCTTGACTGACATGAGTCGCTCAAGCCCCGCATTGGGACTAGGTGGCGCATCAAGCAGTGCGGTGAACTGGTTGAACTTGTCAGCGTCCAGACTGAAGAAGACCTGGTCCAAGACCACGGCTTGAGCGCGATCGCAGGCTGCTTCGAGCATAAAGTCCGACCGGTTCTTGCCAAGCAGGTTGGCAGCGTGATCGATCAAGTCACGCTGTTCGGGCAGTGCCCGCA
>Ga0228698_1001147_pt1 | contig 14030 bp, 4 predicted proteins | sample McNCre117_Aug_MG_FD_178015 | JGI IMG/M metagenome (GOLD analysis project Ga0228698, IMG submission 178015) | Freshwater microbial communities from McNutts Creek, Athens, Georgia, United States - 1-17_Aug_MG | ecosystem: Environmental > Aquatic > Freshwater > Creek | place: USA: Georgia...
AACGCGCTGGCCTGGCTTTCGGTGCGTGCCGACAAGTCATGGTTGCCTTGTGCAATCTGGCTGCTGGCGGTTGCAACCGCCTCGGAGCCGCTGCGTACCTGTCCAACCACCGCGGCCAGTTGCCCCTGCATGGTCTGCAACGCCCGCATCAAGGCGGCCACTTCGTCTTTTCCGGAAGCATCAATCGACTGGCTCAAGTCACCCTGAGCCACCGCCTGCGCCACATTGACGGCCTTTTCCAGGGTTCCACCAATACCGCGCATCAAAGACCAGCCAAACCAGCCTGCAAACGCCAAACCCAAAACAATGGACGCCAATGAAAAGCTGCGCAACCGGTCATAACGCGCATTGGCCGCTTCAAATTCTTTTTTGGCCTCATCCACCTGAAGCTGGATCAGAGCCTCTGACTGCTGGTGGGCGGCTTCAAACAAGGGGCGGTTCTTGGTTTCAACGATGTGCTTGGCGGCCGCGAAGTCTTTTTCCTGCAATGCGGCCAGAGAAGGCTTCAGCCCTTCCAGCACAAACACTTTGCGCGCCGCGGCGAACTTATCCGCAATGACCGCCTCGTCCGGGGTCAGGTAGGTGGCCATGTAGCGCTCCCAATAGCCTGTGATGGTGGCGATATTGCGCTCCACGGTTTCACGCGTCTGGGCAATGCGCTCGGGCGACTGCTCGATCAGCGCATTGGCAACGGCCAGACGGTTTTGCGTCATCAAAAACTGAATCTCGCCCAACTGCGCCAGCGGAACCGCCCGGTCCTCGTACACACTGCTCAGGGCCGCGCTGCTCTTGGACATGCCGTACATGCCCAGACTTCCCACCGCAAGCAACAAGGTGGAAAGAACCCCGATCAACACCATCAGACGGGTCGATATTTTTAGCTGATTCATATTTTTACGCGGTATAGTGAACTGGACTACAACAGTAGCAAATGATACGTCATGTATCACTAATGGATCATACAAAACAAATAGGCCGCGTCTGATGCACATTCAAAACCAACGATGCCACGGCACCTGCCCAGGCACCTGAAGACCCATGCAGCGCCCCCAACACGCAAATGGTGAGGTAGCAGCGGCACACCAGGCGCACACCCAATTCACCGGCACATTCCTGCGCTACCTGTTCTTTTTTGGGTTGCTGGTCTGGGTGTTGTTGCGTCAGGGTGATGAGGTGTTTGAGCATCTGCACCTGGTCATCGACACCAGCAACGGGGTGTTGTCGCTGATGCTGCCACTGTTCCTGTTGTCGATGCAGCACAGCATTGCGCGGGAATTTCGCCAGTACCTCGTGATCGGCTTTGGGTTGGCTGCAGGCACCGAAATTTTGCACGCGCTGGTAGGCATTGAATGGACCGGTCCGATGTTGTGGGTAGCCACCTATTCCCATGTCATTCGACCGGCCACCTGGCCGCCCTCCACTTATGTGCTGCCCATCGCCATGGCCTTGGGGCTGTGGCTGCAAACGCGCAAGCGCAAGCTCACCGCGGTGCACTTCTCTGCGTTGCTCAGCGCAGTCACGGTAGCGCTGTACGGGCTGGCTGCCGCGCTACCCAAATACATCGATACCGGCCTTTGGGGCATTTACCGGCCCACACAGATTCCGCTGCTCTTTCTCTGGGCCGGGATTGTCTGGCGGCTGTGGCAAATCCGTGCGCACAACACGCTCTACGAAGGTCTGTTCTGGATGGGCATCATGCTTATGTTGTCGGACTGGTGCATGCTGTATTCGACCTCGCCCCATGAAAAATTCACCATGATGGCGCACTCCGGCAAGTTGCTGGCGTACCTGTTGCTGCACGAAGTCCAGATGCATCTGGCTGCACAAGACAACCAACAACGCCATGCAGCCGAGCGGGAACTACTGGAGTACCAACGCAGTCTGGAAGAGCGGGTAGCGCAAAAAACAGCCGACCTGCAAGCCGCCACAGCCATTGCGCAAAGCGCCAACCGGGCCAAGTCAGAATTTCTGGCCAACATGAGCCACGAAATCCGCACCCCCATGAACGGCGTCATCGGCATGGTGGAGGTGCTGCAAACCACTCCCCTGCAGGCGGAGCAGCAACGCATGTTGGCAACGGTGCAAAAGTCGTCCACCGCGTTGTTGCAAATCCTCAATGACATCCTGGATTTCTCCAAGGTGGAGGCCAATCAATTGGCGCTCGAACACGTACCCGTGCACCTGCGGGACGTTGCCGAGGGGGTCTGTCAACTGCTGTCCGATATGCCGGCGATAGATGCCGAAATCCACCTGCACATCGCAACGGATGTACCCGCCATGCTCTACGGCGACCCGGGGCGACTGCGGCAGGTATTGCTCAACTTGTTGGGCAACGCGGTCAAGTTCAGCAAGGCGGCGGACGGCACGACCGCACAGGTCAGTTTGCGTGTCACCCGAGTGGATGAAGCCGGCACCCAGCCCACCGTTCAGTTGGAAGTGGCAGACAACGGCATTGGCATGGACGCCGCAGTGGTCGCCCGACTTTTCCAGCCATTCACGCAAGCCGACGAGAGCACGTCGCGCCGCTTCGGCGGTACGGGCCTGGGCCTGTCGATCACCCAAAAACTGGTGGACCTCATGCAGGGCGAGATCACGGTGCGCAGCAGCCCGGGACAGGGGTCGGTGTTCACCGTCCGCGTGCCCCTGGCAGGAGCGCCAGCAGATGCCGCAGCGCCCGCAATGCCCGACCTTCAGGGGGTGCGTGTGCTGGTGGTCTCGGACAAAGCGGTGGAGCGGGAGGCCTGCATTGACTATTGCCGCCACGCAGGCGCACAAACGCACGCGCTGCCCGATGCGGATGCGGCACGCAGCTTTTTAGCGCAGCAGCCCGCCGACGCGCGGTGGGTTGTATATCTGGGACGTACTGTCACGGCCCCCGCCGGCCCGATGCACTGGCCGGACAACACGCGCATCGTGCGCGCCGCTGCGCGCAAAGGCGTTCCTTTTCCGGGCGAGCTCACGGTCTCGGCCCCACCGTTGTTGCAGAACCAGTTGCTCAAAGCCGTGGCCTGCGCCAGTGGGCTGCAGACTCCGGTTGCCACGCAACCAGATATGCCAGCCAGCACCCCACGGATTCCAAGTCCGCTGGCCATCGACGAGGCCATACAGAGCCGGCGCCTGTTGTTGCTGGCCGAGGACAACGAAACCAACCGCGACGTCATTCAGGAACAGCTCAATCTGCTGGGCTATGCCTGTGAAATGGCCGAGGACGGCGCCGTGGCGCTGGCCATGTGGCAGGCCGACCCCAGGCGCTACGCGCTGTTGCTGAGCGACTGTCATATGCCCAATATGGATGGGTTCGCTCTCACGCAGGCAATCCGGCAAGCCGAGGCGCCCGGCACCCGTTTGCCGATCATCGCCGTCACCGCCAACGCGCTCCAAGGAGAAGCGCAGCGCTGCCTGGAGCAGGGAATGGATGCCTTCCTGTCCAAACCTTTGCGCCTGAACGAGCTGAAGGAACAGTTGGAGAAGTGGTTGCCCGCAAGTGCCAGCACCGCAGGCGCTGACGTGACAGCCCATGCGTTCGGGCAGGTCATCGCCGGGTTCCCGACCTGGACCATCACCTCGCTTCAAAGCATGGTTGGCGACAACCCGCAGGTGCACAAACGTTTGCTGGAAAAATTTCTCAGCACCACGCAAGTTTTGCTAAACGAAATGTCAGGCGCGGCCCACCCTTCCTTCGACTCCCCCGGCGAACCTCCTGTCAATACCCACGCCATTGCCCACGCCGCCCACAAGCTCAAGTCATCTACCCGCAGCGCCGGTGCACTGGCGATGGGTGAGCTGTGCCAGCAACTCGACATGGCAGCCCGCGCTGGCGATGTGGAACAAAGCAAAGCACTGGTCAAAACGCTGAAAACGGCCTTTATCGCAACAGAAAAATCCATTCGCGCCCACATCGAAGCAACCCACTGAACAGCACGGCCCATCCCGCAGGAACCTGTTTCAAATCGTTAATAATGATATTAATAAGGCAATTTTGATACTGATTGCTTGGTATTAATGAACATGCAAAAAAACAAAGGAAGGGCCGCGATGACTGACCGGGGCTTCACAGGGAAGGTGGTGAATTGGCTGAAGGGCTGCCTGCTGGCGTGGCTGCTGCTGACTGCCTGGAGTACGGGCGCGCAGGCTGAAAAGCTGCGTATCGGCGTTCTCACACTGGAGCCTCCCCATGAAACGATGGCGCGCTGGGGCGCAACCGCTGACCTTTTGAATGCGCGACTCCCGCTGCACAGCTTCGAAATAGTCCCGCTGAGCTATGACGACCTGAACTCCGCGGTCAGGCAGCACGAGATCGACTTTGTCTTTACCAATCCGGAACACTACGTTGTTTTGCGTAACGTGTATGGCATCAGCCCGCTGGCCACCGTGAACACCGTGGTAGGTGGCAAAGTAGTGGCCCAATTTGGCAGCACTATTTTCACCACCAGCAGCCATCCGCAGGTTCGGCAACTCAGCGACGTAAAGGGTCAGCGCATTGCCGCAGTGGGTTTGTATTCACTGGGTGGTTTCCTGGCTGCAGCCGACGTATTCCGGCGTGAGCACATTGATTTGCGCAGCAGCGATGTGAAGAGTCTGACCTTTCTGGGCGCACCCCATGTGCGGGTAGTGGATGCCGTCCTGTCCGGAAAAGCCGACGTGGGTATTGTGCGAACGGGCGTGCTGGAGCAGTTGGCCAGCCAGGGAAAAATCGACCTTGCCCAAGTGAAGGTGCTGAATCTGCAGCCAGATTCTTCCTATCCACAGGCACTTTCCACGCCCCTGTTTCCCGAATGGCCGATGGCGGCAATGCCCAATGTTCCGCCGGAGCTGAGCAAGAGCGTCTCGCTCGCACTGTTGCAAATTACGTCCGGTTCCGACGCCGCGCTCAAAGGAAAGTATTCCGGCTTTTTCCCGCCCGCCAACTACTCTGGCGTGGAGGACCTGATGCGCCGCCTGAAGGTGTATCCCAATGTGGAGGCGTTGCCGCTTTGGAAGGAAATCTGGCTGGAGTACACCCATACCGTGCAAATTGCCGGCCTGTTGCTGCTCATCACCGGCATTGGCAGCACGCTGTACTTTTGGCGCGGCAACCGCCAGCTGCGGCGCCTGACCACGCTGTACAGCGAGACCCAAAAGGAGCTGGCGGAGGAGCGCACGCAGCTGCAGTACATCATCGAAGGCACCAACGCCGGCACCTGGCAGCTGAACATTCGCACCGGTGAGGTCACCATCAACGCGCGCTGGTATGAAATGGCCGGCTATGCCCATTCGGACAAAGCGCCATGGGGCGTGCGGACATGGCTGGACCTGTGCCATCCGGGCGACAAGCGCCGGGTGATCCGCGCGCTGCGGGCGCACTGTGCCGGCAAGTCGCCGGCGTTTCAGTGCGAATACCGCATGCGACACCGCAACGGGCACTGGATGTGGGTGCAAGACAGCGGGCGTCTTCTGGCGGCCACCGGCGAAGTCGCCGCCGAGTGGGTGTTTGGAACACACACGGATGTCACCGATCGCGTACAGGCGCAACAAAGCCATGAAGAGCAACTGGCCTTCATCGAAGTGCTGCTGGAAACGCTGCCCACGGCGGTCTACATCAAAGACACCCTGGGCCGCTACCAGCGATTCAACAAGGCGTTTGAGAGCCTGTTTGGCATTGACCGCAATGCCTGGATTGGTAAGACTGTTTTTGACCTGGTGCCCGGCGAGTCCGGCCACTACATGCACCGCAAAGACCAGGAACTGTTCAAGACCAGTGAGCCCCAGATCTACGAGGCAACCTTTACCAACCAGGCTCTGGGTCAACAGCGCGAGGGCCTGTATTACAAGGCCCTGATCACCGGGCGCGATGGTATGGTGCTCGGCATGGTGGGCACGGTGGTCGATGTGACCGAGCGCAACCAGGCCGCCCGCGCGCTGGAAGAGTCGAACCGGCAGGCCCATGCCGCGACCCAGGCCAAGGGCTTCTTCCTGGCCAATATGAGCCACGAACTCCGAACCCCCATGCACGCCATTCTGGGGATGCTCAAGCTGCTGCAAACCACCGAGCAAACCGAGCGCCAGTACGACTACTCCAGCAAGGCCGAATTTGCGGCCAAGGGCTTGCTGGTGTTGCTCGACGACATCCTGGACTTCTCCAAAATGGACGCCGGCAAGATGGAGCTGGACCCACAGCCCTTCTTCCTGGACGGACTGTTGCGCAATATCGCCACGGTGTTGTCGGCCAGCCGCCGCAAGAACGATGTCGAAGTGATGTTCGACCTCGACCCGGCGCTGCCCAAGAGTGTGATGGCCGACAGCATGCGGCTGCAGCAGATCCTGATCAATCTGGGCAGCAATGCCATCAAATTCACCGAGCGCGGACGGGTCACCATCGGCATCAGCGTGGTCCCCTCCCCTGTGTCCAACGCCTCGACGGTGTCGCTGCTGTTCAGCGTCAGCGACACCGGAATTGGCATTGCCCGGGAAAACTTTGACCGCATATTTGCCGGCTTTTCGCAGGCCGAGGCATCCACCACACGCCGCTTTGGCGGCACCGGCCTTGGGCTGGCCATCTCCAAACGCCTGATTGAGCTGATGGGCGGAGAAATTTGCCTGAACAGTGAACCGGGCCTGGGCAGCATCTTCTCGTTTGAACTGACCCTGCCGCTGGTCACCATGCGCGAACGGCGCACGGCGGCACGCACAGAGTCGCTGGAAGCGCAAAAGGTGCTGATCATTGATGACAACAAATTGTCCGTCGCCCTGCTGGGCAAGCTGACGCAGTCACTGGGATGGACCGCCGACGCGGCCTACAGCGGGCCGCAGGCGCTGGACCTGCTGCAAGGAAACATCCGCCAAGGCGTGCCGGCCCACGACGTTATTTTTCTGGACTGGCAGATGCCCGACATGGACGGCTGGGAAGCGCTGGAGCGCATCCGCAAGCTCTTCGAAAGCCACCAGCTGCCAACGCCCAAAGTCATCATGGTGTCATCCAACGGACGCGAGAGCCTGGAGCTGCGCACACAGCAAGAGCAGGAAACGCTGGCGGGCTTTCTGGTCAAGCCGGTAACGCCTTCCATGATGCTGGAAGTGGTGCAACGCAGACATACCTCCGACTCGCACCTGCGCAGCCGCACGCGCGCCAGCAAGCGCCAATTGGCGGGCATGAAGATTCTGGTGGTCGAGGACAACCTGCTGAACCAGCAAGTTGCCGAAGAGCTGCTTGCATCCGAAGGGGCCAATGTGTATCTGGCCGAAAACGGGCGTGTGGCGGTGAATGCGCTCAGCGAGCCCTCCAGCCATTACGACGCGGTGCTGATGGATATTCAAATGCCCGTGCTCGACGGCTACGGGGCCACCCGCGAGATCAGGCAGGGTTTGCGCATGCAGGACATCCCCATCATCGGGCTGACCTCCAATGCCATGCCCGTGGACCGCGAGAATTGCCTTGCCGCCGGCATGAATGTCCACATGGGCAAGCCGTTTGACCTGCGCGCACTGGTGTCCCTGCTGATTCGCCTTACCGGCCACATCCCGGCCAGCCCGATTGAGCCACAAACGCCGGAGCCCGTCGCCATTGAACCGGTGAAAGCCAAAAAGCTGGTCAATGAATACATCGACGTGGAAACGGCACTCGCCCGCATGGGCGGCATGGTGTCGGTGTACGTGCGCTCGGCAAAGACTCTGCACGAATCACTGGGCAGCCTGATCGATCAGTTTCATCAGGCGCTCGCAGCGGGTGACATGGCACAAACCAAAACGCTGGCACACACCTCCAAAGGCACCTGCGCCACGCTGGGGCTTACGCTGCTTTCAGCCGAGCTGGCGCGGCTGGACAGTGCCCTCAAAAACAACCAGCCATCCAGTGAATTGCTGCTCCTGGTGGAAGGCTTGCGCCCGGCCCTGACCCATGCACGGACTTCGCTGCTGCAGGCCATTGCCAATATGGACGCTGACCAAGCGCCGCACGCCCAAGCAATGCCGGAGGGCGAAAGGCCGGAAATCAACACCAGCGCCGCAGTCGAAGGCCTGCAGCGCCTTCTGGGTCTTCTGAAAAATGCCGACATGTCTGCTCTGGAACATTTTGCGCAACTCAGCGACGGCTTGCAGGCAATGCCCCCGGCAGAACTTGCACCTTTGAAAGACGCCATGAACGACCTGGCCTTTGATCGCGCCCAAAGTGAATGTGAAAGGCTCATTGGCAAGCTGAGTCAAGCGGCCTGAAAGAAGACCCCGTCTTTAGCATGGCTACACTACGGGTGGAGCAGAAAATACACATGGAAGAACAGGTACAAAGTCCGCGGAAAATCAACTGGCTTGTTGATTTGTATTGGCCCTTGGCGGTCGTGCTGCTGGGTTTGCTTATCACGGGCTACGTGGCCTACCGCACCGCGCAGGCGACTCAGGCGGTCGCCGAGGCGGAATTTCAAATGCTGGCCGACCGGGTCACCGTGGAAATATCGGACCGTTTCCTCAAACCACTTTACGGCCTGCATGGCGCGCGCGGCATGTTTGCTGCCACCGGTCAGGTCACGCGCACGCAGTTCCGTGCCTTTGTCGACTCGCGCGAATTGCAGAAGGAGTTTCCCGGCATCCGTGGCTTTGGCTTTGCGCAGCAGGTTTCTCGCAGCCAGATAGACGCCTTTGTGGGAGAAATGAAGCGCGAAGGAGTTGCCAACTACGCCATCCAATCTTTTACGCCCAACCAAAACAACTTCTTGTACGCCGTGCGCTACATGGAGCCTATCGAAAGCAACAAAGCAGCGCTTGGGATAGACATCGGTTCGGAGCCGATTCGGCGCACTGCCATACAAATGGCCATCGACAGCGGAGAGCCCACCATTACCGGAGCCATTTCACTGTTCCAGAATGGCGGCAAAACGCCGGGCGTCATTTTGATTTTGCCGGTCTACAAACAGGGCACCAAGCCCGCCACCACGGCCGAGCGGCGCAATGCCATTCAGGGTCTGCTGTACGCGCCGATTGTTGTGGATGAAATATTGGCGAACATACCCGATGTCGTGTCAGGACTGCTCGATTTCGAGCTATACGATTCGGCAATAGACCAAGCCCTCGGGCCCTTGCTATTTGACGCCGACAAGCACAGAGCAGGCGCTTTGACAGCAACAAAAACCAGCGATGTGGGCAACCGAATCACCACACGGCGTGCTTTGAGCATTGCCGGTCGGGACCTGACTGTGGTTCTCAGCAGTTCCCAACGCTTTGATGCCCGCATTGAGCGTTCGAAGGCGGTCATCGTTTTGGTGGGCGGCATTTTGGTTACCTTGCTGCTGGGCATCAGCCTGTACCAGCAGATCAGCCGGCGCCAGCGCGTCCAGGCCTTGGCCGACCAGATGACGGTGGAGCTGGACAACTTGGCCGAAGTGGTCAAGCACACCTCCAATTCGGTCATTATTTGTGACAAGGCGCGGCGCATCACCTGGGTCAATGAAGGCTTTACCAAGCTGTCAGGCTACACCTTCGCAGAAGCCGTGGGCAAATCCCCCGAACAGCTGCTGCGCTCTGACAATGCGGACCCCATGGCGGTGCAGACCATCGTGTCTGCCATCGAGAACGGGACCGCCTGCCGCGTTGAAGTGCTGAACCGCCATAAGTCGGGCGATGAATATTGGGTGGATATTGAAATCCAGCCGAAACATGCCGAAGACGGGTCTCTTAGTGGTTTCCTGGAGATCGGGTCGGACGTGACGGCCAAGCAACGTGCGCAGATGCAATTGGAAATCGCCATTCGCGAAAGCAGCGCTTTGCTCGGCACGCTGCACATGCACGCCATTATTTCCATGGCAGACCGGCACGGCACCATTACAGAAGTCAACTATGCGTTCTGCGATATCAGCGGCTATGACCGCGACGAGTTGATCGGCAGCAACCACCGCCTGGTGAAATCATCCGAGCACCCGCCTGCATTCTGGGATTCGATGTGGGAGACCATTTCGTCCGGAAATCCGTGGCGCGGCCAAATCTGCAACCGCGCGAAAAACGGCAGCCTGTATTGGGTGGACACCTTTATTGCCCCCTTTGTGGGCGACGACGGTTTGATCGAGAAATACATTTCCATCCGGGTCGATATCACCGAAAGCAAAAAGGCCGAATGGGAGCTCGGTGTGGAGCGCTCACGCCTCAACACCATTCTGGACAGCCTGGGCGAAGGCGTTTACACGCTGGACACGGACGGGCGCTGTAACTACCTGAATGCCGAAGCCGAAAAACTGATCGGCTGGACCTTTGAAGAAGTGCAGGGCAAAGGCCTGCACGACATCATTCACCACCACGCACCCAATGGCGAAGCCTTGCCTGTTGAGCGTTGCCCGATTTATCTGGCGATGAGCACCAACCGCATTTACCGCTCTGACGATGAAGTGTTCTTCCGCAAGGACGGAACCCCGTTCCCGGTTTCCATGACCGGTTCACCGCTGGTATTCAACGACATGAAGCTCGGTTCTGTGGCGGTGTTTTCGGACATCACGACGGCCAAGGACCTGCAGCAGCGCCTGACGGACGCGAAAAACCTGGCTGAGCATGCCAGCGGCGCCAAGAGCCAGTTTTTGGCCAACATGAGCCATGAAATCCGAACGCCCATGAATGCGATCCTGGGCATGCTCAAGTTGCTGGAGTCAACTGACCTCAATTCGCGGCAGCTGGACTATGCCGCCAAGGCAGAACGTGCGGCGAAATCGCTCTTGGGCCTGCTCAACGACATATTGGATTTTTCCAAGATCGAGGCCGGCAAAATGGAGCTGGACCTTCAGCCGTTCGCGCTGGACAAGTTGTTCCGCGATTTGTCGGTCATTCTGTCGGCCAATATGGGCAAGAAGCCGCTGGAAGTGCTGTTCGATGTGGACAGCAGCATCCCGGGCACCCTGATCGGCGACTCTCTGCGTCTGCAACAGATTCTGATCAACCTGAGCGGCAATGCCATCAAGTTCACCGAGCGCGGGGAAGTGGTGGTGAAGGCAGAAGTTGTTTCCCGCACGGAAGCGGCGGTGGTGTTGCGCATCGCCGTAAGCGACAGCGGCATTGGCATTGCCCCCGAAAGCCTTAAACGCCTGTTCAGCGAGTTTTCACAAGCCGAGGCCTCGACAACGCGGCGCTATGGCGGCACCGGTTTGGGGCTGTCAATCTGCAAGCGGCTGGTGTCGCTGATGGGCGGTGAACTGACTGTTGAAAGCGTTGAAGGCAAAGGCAGCACTTTCCATTTTGAAGTGACACTGCCCATAGCGCCGGCAGACGAAGCCAGCGCTGCGCCGAGTCAACCCGTTGCGGCGCAGTCGCTGCGGGTGCTGGCTGTGGATGACAACGCCACCGCACGCGAGCTGATAGCCAACATGGGGCGCGCACTGGGCTGGCACGTCGATGTGGCGGCCAGCGGGCAAGAAGCGCTGGCGCATATGGAGGCCGCCGCCCGCGTTGAGGCCCCCTACCAGGCCATCCTCATGGACTGGGAAATGCCCGGCATGGACGGCTGGGAAACCATTGAGCGCATGCGCGCATTGCAGGCGGACTCCGGTACGGCGATCACGGTGATGGTGACGGCCCACGGACGCGAATCCATTTCGCAACGCAGTGCACAGCACCAGTCCATGCTCAATGCCTATCTGGTCAAACCCATTACGCAGTCGATGTTGAAGGAAGTGGTCGCCGAGTCGCAGGCTGGACGCAGCAATCTGCGCTCCTACCCGCGCAGCGCGTCGGATGCAGCACCGATGCGCCTGCAAGGCATGCACGTGCTGTTGGTAGAAGACAATCCCATCAATCAGCAAGTCGCCAGCGAATTACTGGTCGCCGAGGGCGCGCAGGTCGAGATTGCGGACAATGGCAGCCTGGCCCTGGCGGCCATCCGGCGGGCGATGCAGACGCGTCTATTCGATGTGGTTCTGATGGACTTGCAGATGCCGGTGATGGACGGTTTTGAGGCAGCGCGGGCCATTCGGCGCGAATTGGGTCTCAAGGATCTGCCGGTGATTGCCATGACCGCCAATGCCATGGCCAGCGACCGCGAAGAGTGTCTTGCCGCCGGCATGACGGACCACGTTGGCAAGCCGTTTGACCTCAACCACCTGATCACCGTATTGCACAGAGTGACAGCGGGCACATTGCAGAAGGCGGCACCGGCAATGGCAACTGCTGCGGCTTCTGCTTCTGCTTCTGCTTCTGCTTCTGCTTCTGCTTCTGCTTCTGCTTCTGCTTCTGCGGCAGCACCGTCTTTGGCTTCAGCACCGCCCGCAACGACGCCCCCAGTTGCGCACGCGGCCCCTTCCGCACCGGTAACAAAACCCACGTCCACCAGTGCCCTACCCTCCGCCGGCCCCATCGATGTCGATGGCGCGTTGATGCGAATGTCCGGCCTGCGCTCGCTGTATTCGCGCATGGTGGGCGAATTCATCGAAGCATTGAACGGCGCCGTGCCCGAGTACCAACGACTGATTGCCATACCGTCAATGAAAGAAGCCGCCCGCCACATCCATACCTTGCGCGGCAACGCCGCGACCTTGGGTGCCATGGGCCTGAACGCCTACGCCACCGAACTGGAGCACCTGTGCGGCCAGGGACGTGATGCGGCATTTTATGAAGCGCAGGTTCAGCCGCTCACCGAAATGGTTGAGGCCACCCAGCAAGCCTTGCGACAGGTTCTCGAGTCGTTCGGCAATCCAAGTCGTCCCCGCTGACACTGGGCGAACGAAAAGCCGACATACTTGCGCGCGTGATCACGCTGAACCAAAACCCAAAGCCCACGCCCGTGGCATCCCCGCTGACCCGCCGTTGCTTTGGCGTGCTGTTGGCCCTTGCTTGCTTGGCAGGCCCGGGGGCATCATGGACCCACGCCACGCAACCGTCGCCGTCACAGCCATCGCCTCTCATTCTCGTGGTGGGGGACTCGTTAAGTGCCGAATATGGACTGCAGCGCGGCCAGGGCTGGGTTGCCCTTCTGGCAGAGCGTCTGCAAGGCCAAAAGTCTTCTGCCACGGTGATCAATGCCAGCATCAGTGGCGACACCACTTCCGGCGGGCGCAGCCGGCTGGGGCCGCTGCTACAACAACACAAGCCCACGGTGGTCATCATTGAACTGGGCGGCAACGACGCGTTGCGGGGACTGCCCATGGCCATGACACGGGACAACCTGCAGGCCATGACGCGCGCCGCCCAAAGCGCGGGGGCACGGGTGCTGCTACTGGGTATGCAGGTGCCGCCCAACTACGGTCAGGCGTATGCCAAAGAATTTGCCGCAGCCTTCAGCCAGGTTGCACACGACAACCAAGCCGCTTTGGTACCGTTCTTTTTGAAGGGCGTTGCCGATGGGGCCGAGGCGTCGAAGCTGTTCCAGCCCGACCGTATTCACCCCTTGGCGCAGGCCCACCCCACATTACTGAACAACGTTTGGCCGGTGCTGCAGAAACTTCTGCGCTGAATCAATGGGCTGGAGTGCGGGGTGCTAGGACGCCACGCTGGTCGTTGGCGCTGCCGGATCGGTACCGTCCGGCACATTGTCTTGGGCATCGTCGGCGACGCCGTCACCGGTCTTGCGCTCGGCTTTGGCCTTGAGCTTTTCTTCTTTTTTCTTCTTTTTTGCGAGTTCTTTTTGACGCTTTTCGTAACCGTAATTGGGTGTTGCCAAGGTGTGCTTTCGTTAATTCATGGCACTGTAACATCCTGCGGCCAGCCCACTGCGCCACGGTAGGCATACCAGGTGGCGTGACCCAGCAGCGGTCCGGTCACCAACAGGCCGACACACCATGGCAGCGCCAGCGAAAGGGCGATCAACACGGCAATCAATGCGCCCCACAGCACCATGACCGCAGTGTTGTGAAAGACCACTTCCAAACTCGTTATGGAGGCACTGATCGCATCGGTGTCGCGGTCCAGAATCATTGGGATGGACACCGCAGACAACGAATACACAATGGTTGCGAATGCGCCCCCCACAATCGTGTAGGCCGCCACAAACTCCCAGTTTTTCGGGTTGAAAACGGCTTCCATGACTCCGCTGGTAGACGGCATTCCAGTATTGAAGAAAACCGCGAATACGACCAGCGAAGCGCGACCCCACA
>Ga0228698_1001148_pt1 | contig 14019 bp, 13 predicted proteins | sample McNCre117_Aug_MG_FD_178015 | JGI IMG/M metagenome (GOLD analysis project Ga0228698, IMG submission 178015) | Freshwater microbial communities from McNutts Creek, Athens, Georgia, United States - 1-17_Aug_MG | ecosystem: Environmental > Aquatic > Freshwater > Creek | place: USA: Georgia...
CGGCTGGGCGGATGCCTGCTACGGTTTGCGTTTGCTGGCGGGCGGGGCGATGTTCGTGGCCTCGGTCGACTGGCTCGGGACCCTCGGAAGCAATGAAACCAACGGCGCTTGAACAAACCGCGCGCGGGCTGGCCCTGGCCGCCGGCGCCCTCGATTTTTCCACCGGGACCGGGCTGGTGTTCGCGCCGGAGCTGATGCTGCGCCTGATGCAGGCCCCGCCGGTGGGCGCCGAGGCGGAAACCTACCTGCGCTTTACCGGCGTGTTCGTGGGGCTGGTCGGCTTCAGCTACCTGTGGGCGCTGCGGCGCGGCGCGGCGACGCTGCGCCCGGTGCTCGTGCTGACCGCGTGGTTCCGGCTGGCGGCCGGGGTTTTCTCCACCTGGGCGATCGTCACCGGCCGGCTCGCCCCGGCGTGGTCGAGCGTGCCGGCGACCGATCTGGCGCTGGCGGCGGCCCAGGCCTGGCTGTTGCACCGCGGGGTTTTTCACGATGCGCGCTGAAGCGGGAATCATCCTGCTCGGCCTGACCCTGGCCCTCTCCGCCCGGGCGCAGGAGGACGGCCGGATCCGCCGCGGCCGCGAGGTCTACATCGCGGAGGGCTGCATCCACTGCCACTCGCAATATGTGCGGCCCGGCACGGCCGACGAGGAACGCTGGGGCCCGGCGCGGCCCTTGGCGGAGATCGAAAGGCAGAGCCCGCCGCTGCTCGGCAACCGCCGGCAGGGCCCGGACCTGCAGAATGTCGGCGCACGGCGCACGGTCGAATGGCAGCGACTGCACCTGCGGTCGCCCCGGGCCGTGACCCCCGGCTCGCGGATGCCTTCGTACGCACGCCTGTTCAGCCCGGGGTCCGCCAGTGATGGCGAGGCCCTGCTCGCCTACCTGGCCAGCCTCGGGACCCGGCCCGCGGGAGCGGCCCCCTGATCCGGCCGCCGGGGTTCTTGCAGGCTTGCAATATTTTTTCGTCAGGATGGAGTCCACGCAATGAAAGTGACGAAATACTCCACGATCGGTTTTCTTTCGGGCAGTTTGTTGCTGGCGGGCGTGATCGCCGCCCAGAACGCCCCCGCGCCCGCCCCCACCACGATCACCTATTTTGACAGCGAGACCGTGGCCAACGGGCCCCGGCCGGACGGGGCCGTCTACACCTTTGTCGACAGTGCCGACCCGAGCGTCGCCGAGATCGCCCAGCTGGGCTACAAGACCATCGACCGCGTCGGTGGCATGCTCGTCTCCGAGGTCACGCGCGAACTGGCCGCCAAGGAGGCGAGCCTCACGGTCAGCATCATGCACCTCAAGGGGCTGGAGCTGCCGAAGGCCAAGCCCGGCCTGCCGGCCGTGACCGCCATCAAGCGCACCAGCCTGCTCATCCGCAACCCGGCCAACAAGCCGGACGGCGCCGATGAGGCCGCGCTCAACCGCATCCACAAGGAGCTCATGGCGGACCAGACCGTCGAGAAGATGCTCGTGCAGAAGATCGAGATGCCGGGCAAACCCATCGAGTGGCGCGTTTACCGCCCGATCGCCTCTTCCGAATCCTGCCTGGTCTGCCACGGCGACCCGAAGACCTTCAAGCCCGGCGTGAAGGAAGCGCTCGACCTGCAATACCCCGAGGACAAGGCCGTGGATTATGCCGCCCAAGAATGGCGCGGCATGCTTCGCGTGTCGATCACCCCGGCGGTGCCGGCGGCCAAGAAGTAACCGGCGGACGGCCGGCGCCGGCTAGGCGTCGAGCACGACATTGCCCTTGGGCTGCGCGATGCACGTCAGGCACGTGCGCGCCTCGGGCGGACTGCCCGGCGGCTGGATGTAGGTGACTTCGCCGGACTGCATCGCCAGGACGCAGGTGCCGCAGTTGCCGGCGCGGCAGCCCGAGGCGATCGCGATGCCGATGTGCTCGGCGAGGTCCAGCAGGGTGGCGTGCGCCCCGTCCCACGGCACCGCCGTGCCGCTCTTGCGGAAGGTGACGAGGGGCCGCGTGGCGGACGGGGACTCGGCGGACACCGTGGCATGGCTGACGCGCTTCACGCTCAGCGGGCCGAACGCCTCGAAATGCAGGTGCGTGTCGGGCACCCCCCACTGCTTCAGGCCGGTGGTGAGCTCCTCCATCATCGCACCCGGGCCGCAGTAATAGAACCGGAAATTATTGGACGGCAGCTCCCGTTGGAGCACCTCCAGCGTCACCCGGCCGGCGATGTGGTAATCCTCACCCAGCCGGTCGTCGGCCCCCGGTTGCGAGTAGCAGATGCGCAGGTTGAGCTGCGGGTTTTCCCGGGCGAAGGCGGCGAACTCCGACTTGAACAGGTGCTCGCTGCGGTTGCGGAGGCCGTGGAAGAACCAGACCGTGCGCCGGCTTTTCTGGTGGGCGAGGGTGGCCAGCATGCTGAAGACCGGGGTGATGCCGATGCCGCAGCCGATGAGCACCACGGGTTCCGGGTCGGCGGGCTCGAGGGTGAAGTTGCCCAGCGGGGCGCGCAGGTCGAGGATGTCGCCCTCGCGGACCTGGTCGTGGAAAATGCCGGAGCACAGCCCGGCCGGCGGGGCCCCGGCCCCGGTGGACACGCCGGCGCGCTTGATCGTGACCCGGTAATGCTGCTGCTGCGGATGATCGCTGAGGCTGTAGCAGCGGATGAGCTGGCCGCCCTGGCGGGAACCGGGCAGCCGGAAGGTGAGATACTGGCCGGGCTTGAAGGCGGGCAGCGGCTTGGCGTCGTGCGGCGTCAGGTAGAAGGAACTGACCAGCGCGGTCTCCGCGACCTTGCGGCTGACGACAAATTTGCGAAAGCCATTCCACGGCAGCGGTTCCTGCGCCAGCTTCCGCCGTTTCTCCCGGAGAATCGCCAGCTCCTCCTGAAAAAGCTCCAGGTCCAGCGCCTGCTGGCGGCGGTCGACCCGGGCGCGCCGGACGGCGTTCAGCAGGCTGAGACCCAGCAGGCCGAGCACCAGCAGAACTAGGGCGACACCGAGATATGTCCAGGGCATGGGCGGGTGGGCGGCGCGACGGAGGCCGCGCCAGCGGTGTTATCGGGCATCGCGTGCCGCCTGACAAACGCAATGTGGCGGACTTTCAGCTTGCGCTGATTTTTCCGGCCTCAATCTTCGCGCGCAGCGGTGCCGCAAACCCGCGCGATGCACTCGATCAGAACAAGCCCCGGGCTCATGCTTCCCGGCCCGGCAAGCCACCGCGGCGAACCCCACCGGGTCGCCGGCGTCCTGTAGCCCGCCCCGCCCCCGCCATGGCAAAACCGGCCACCCGCCCCGCCATCCTCCCGGGCTCCGTCGCGCCGTTTTCCCAGGCCACGCGGCAGGCCGAGCCCGAGCGCTGGGACACGCCGTTCAGCAAGGAGATGACCGAGGCGGACGTGAACCTCGTCCTGGCCCACCCGCTTTTCATCACGACGCGCCCCGAGCGCTTCCCCCCGTCCATCCCGCTGCGCGGCATCCTGAAAAACGACGCGCGCATCCGCCGGTTCCTGCCGGGCGAGATCATCGTGCGCCGGGGTGATTACGGGCACTCGGCCTTTGTCATCCTGTCCGGCGCCGTGCGGATCATGCTCAAGGAGCCGCCCGCGGAGCAACTGGGCCGCCGGACGGCACTGCGGCCGTCGGTCTGGGGCAGCCTCAAGCGCTGGTGGCGCCGGCCCCGGTTCCCCGAGCAGTCCCAGGCTTCGGGGCTGCGGCTAGGCCCGGTGGGCGAAACGCGCATCTTTTTGCAGGATGTCCCCGGCGTGCTCGATGCCGACGGCTCCATCGTGCTCAAGTCGGGCGAGCTGTTCGGCGAGATCGCCGCCCTCGGCCGCACGCCCCGCACCACCACGGTGGTGGCGGATGACGAGGCGCTGCTGCTGGAGATCCGCTGGCAGGGCCTCCGCGAAATCCGCACCTACGCGCCGGAATGGAAGAAGGAGATCGACCGGCGCTACCGCGAGCGCAGCCTGCTGCGCCACCTGGCGGAAACCCCCCTGCTGTGGAACCTGCCGGAAGCGACGCTGCACCTGGTGGCCGACGCGACCCGCTTCGAGACCTTCGGGGAATTCGACTGGCACAGCGCCTACCACCGCGGGCACAAGGACGATGAGCGCCAGCGGCTGGAGCAGGAACCGGTGATTGCCCGCGAGGGCGACTACCCCAACGGCCTGCTCCTCGTGCGCAGCGGGTTTGCCCGGGTGAGCAGCCGCTACAACCACGGGGAGCGCACCGAAAGCTACCTCGGCAAGGGCCAGGCCTTCGGGTTGCGCGAGATCGTGACCGGCTGGCGGGGCCAGCAGCATGTGCCCCTGCGCCACAGCCTCCGCGCGCTCGGCTACGTCGACTTGCTCTTCATCCCCACCGCGGTGCTCGAGGAGCACGTCCTGCCGCGGCTGGGTCCGGAACAGCTGGCCGCGCTCATCCTCGAACCGCCGCCCGGGTCGGCGGCGGCCATCCGGCACGAGGCCGGCGGGGACAGCTTCCTCGAGTTCATTGTCGCCCAGCGGTTCATCAACGGCCGCGCGACCATGCTGATCGACCTGGATCGCTGCACGCGTTGCGACGACTGCGTCCGCGCCTGCGCCGCCACCCACGACAACAACCCCCGCTTCATCCGGCAGGGCCCCGAGTCCAGCGGCGTGATGGTGGCCAGCGCCTGCATGCACTGCGTCGACCCGGTCTGCATGATCGGCTGCCCGACCGGGGCCATCTACCGGGAGAGCGCCGACGGCCAGGTGGCCATCAATCCCGACACCTGCATCGGCTGCAGCGTCTGCGCCCAGAGCTGTCCCTACGGCACCATCCAGATGGTTGCGCTGCACGACGACGAGGGCCTGCCCATCGTGACGGAGGAGACCGGGGCGCCCGTGCGCCGCGCCACCAAGTGCGACCTCTGCATCGACCTGCCGGGCGGCCCGGCCTGTGCGAGCGCCTGCCCGCACGACGCCCTGCTCCGCGCCGACATGCGGCAGATGGACACCCTGACGGCATGGCTCCAGCGATGACCTCGTTTTTCACCCGCCGCCTGGTCCTTTCCCTGGTCACGCTGGCCGGGGCCGGCGGGTTGGCGGCGGCCTGGCAGCTCGGCCGCGTCGCCCTGCGGCCCGTGGCGTTGTATTCCGGCTGGACGCTGCTGGCCCTGCTCCTGGTGCTGACCTTCTTCAACGCCCGGAAGAAGCTGCCGTTTTTCCCGCTGATCAGCGCCAGCCAGTGGCTCCAGGCGCACATCTACCTCGGCTGGCTCGCCTGCGTCGTCTTCGTGCTGCACACCGGGGTCCGGCTGCCGAACGGGGCCATCGAGGTGCCGCTGGCCCTGGCGTTTGCCCTCGTGGCGGTGAGCGGGGTGCTCGGCCTCTGGCTGAGCCGCTGGCTGCCGCCCCGGCTCACGCGCTCGGGTGAAAGCCTGGTCTACGAGCGCATTCCCATGTTGCGCCACCGGATGGTGGCCGAGGCGAAGGAGATCGTGCGCGCGGCGGAGGCCGAGACCCAGTCGACCACCCTGGGCGACTTCCATGTGCGGGTGCTGGCCGGTTACTTCGCCCATGTGCCGGCCTGGCTGGCGCCGCTGGCGGGCGGCGACGCCGAGCACCACCGGGTGACACTGGAGCTGGCGGCCCTGCGCCACTTCCTGAGCGTCCGCGAAATCGCCATCGCCGACCAGCTGGCGGAATTGATCGAGGCGAAGCGCAACCTGGACAACCAGTTCGCCGGCCAGCGCCTGCTCAAGCTCTGGCTCTTCGTGCACGTCCCCCTGACGTTCGCCCTGCTCGTGTTCACGGCCGCCCATGTCTGGCTGGTCCTCCAGTATTCGCACCGGTAGTCCCTCCCGCCCATGCGCCGCCTGCTGCAGAGTATCATCTACAACCGCAAGCTTTACGACCGGCCGCAGGACGAGTGGGTCTGCGGCCGTGCGGCGGAGTGCCAGGCCTGCGTGTTCGGCCCCGGTGCCAAGGGCGAATGCCGCGCCACCGGCCAGTGCCTGCCGGCGAAGAAGGGCGACCGCTGGATTTGCACGCGGCCGATCTCGCTCGGCGCCGCCTGCGAGCCGGGGCCGATGCCCGACGGCTCCTGCGGCTGCCCCGTGCCGCCCTGCAGCCCGCAACGCAGCCTGCGCGCCCAGCGCGGGCGCCTCGCCTGGCAGCTGACGGGACTCGCCCTCGGCCTGATGATCCTGGCGCTCTGGGGCGGCACCCGCAACCAGTGGTCGAATCCCGGTCCGCTGACGCCGGCGCACGCCATGTCCACCCAGCGCTGCGCCGATTGCCATCTTGCGGCGGGCGCGCCGGGGCTGACGGCCGCGGCGCAGGCGGAATGGCGCCACGCGCATGACGAGCTTTGCCTGAAATGCCACGATCTCGGCCCGGAGAACCGTTCGCCGCACGGCCTGACGGGCGCGCAGCTGGCCGCGCTGGCCCGCAGCGGGAAACCCGACCCCGGCTCCCGGCCGCTGCCGCTGGCCGCCCTGCACGTGCTCCAGCCCGGCGGTCCGCAGGACCTTGCCTGTGCCTCCTGCCACCTGGAGCATCACGGGCGCGATTTCGACCTGAAGCGCCTCACGGACCAGCAATGCCAGGTCTGCCACCAGGCACAGTTCACGAGCCTGGCGCAGGGCCATCCGGAGTTTTCCAATTATCCCTATACGCGCCGCACCCGGCTGCGCTTCGACCACCTGACCCACTGGCAGCAATATTTTCCGGACGCGCGGCTGGCCGCCAATCCGGCGCCGGCCTCCTGCGCCACCTGCCACGAGCCGGCCGCCGACGGCCGGTTGATGCTCGTGCGTGATTTTGCCCAGACCTGCGCCGCCTGCCATGGCGGGCAGATCGAGGGTGCCGGCCGGACGGGAGCCAAGGGCCTCGCCTTCCTCCGCCTGCCCGGGTTTGACCGCGCGGCCCTCGAGGCGGCGGGCGAGGTGGTCGGCGAATGGCCTGGGCGCAGCACCGGCGGACTCACGCCCTTCATGCGCCGGTTGCTGGAGGCCGACGCTCCGGCGCGGGCCGCGCTGCAGGATCTCGGTCAGGCGAATATCTCCAACCTGGCCCGGGCAACCCCGGCGCAGAAGGCCGCCGCCGCCCGCCTGCTTTGGAGCGTCAAGAGCCTGGTGGCCGATCTGGTCACGCAGGGCCAGCCCGCGCTGCTCCGCCGGCTGGGGCCCGTCCCGGCGGGTCCCGCCACCCGGCGCACCGGCCAGTTTTCCGCCGACGCCCTCCTGGCCGCGCAGCAAGCCTGGCTGCCCAACCTGTTGTCCGAAGTGGCCGCCTACCGACGCGGCGAGAAACCGCCGGCCACATCCACCACATCCCCGCCTCCCGGCACCTTGCCCGCCGCCGCGCTCGAGTTCGATGACGCCGAGGCGCGCGTGACCGAGGGAGGATGGTATCGGCGCGACCAGAGCTACACCCTCTATTACCGGCCGGGCGGCCACGCGGACCCGTTCCTCACCGCTTGGATCGACGCCACGGCCAACGACGCGGCGCCCGCGGCCCAGGCGATTTTCAACCAGCTCGCGGCGGAGAGCGCGCCCGGGGTCTGCATGAAGTGCCACACGGTCGACCGGGTCGCCGGCCGGCAGATCGTCAATTGGGACCACGCCCTCCCGCAGCCGACCGTCCGTCCGTTCACCACCTTCAAACACTCCGCGCACTTCAGCCTGATGGGCGACCAGGGTTGCGCGACCTGCCACATGATCAACGCGACGGCGGACCACGCCAGCGGTTTCGGGCTCAATCACGACCCGGCGGTGTTCCAGAGCAACTTTGTGCCGATGAGCAAAAGCACCTGCGTCGTCTGCCACCAGCCGACCCAGGCCGGCGACAGCTGCCTGCAGTGTCACAACTACCACACGGGCGACCTGAAAATGCTGCGGCTGAAGATGGTGACGCCGCCCGTCCCGCCCCGGACCAAGCCGTTGGCGGGCGACCCCGGGGAGACGCGGCTCTTCGGCCTGGTGGCGAGGAATGACCGGCCCTGACCGGATCAGCCCTTGGGGGCGTGGCGCTTTTCCAGGACCGCGAGGGCGTCGGCGAGCGCCATCTTCTTCACGCGCAGCAGCACGATCAGGTGGTAGAGCAGGTCGGCGGCCTCGCCGGCGAACGCGGGGTTCTTGGCACTCAGCGCCGCGAGCGCCGTCTCGACGCCCTCCTCGCCGACTTTCTGGGCCACGCGGGCGACTCCTTCCCGGGCCAGGCGCACCGTGTAGCTCTTCTTGTCGCCGCTTTTGATGCGGTCGACGATGGTGCGCTCAAGCTGGGCAAGGAACCCCACGCCCGTGGCGCCGGCCGCACCGAAGCAGCTGGGGGTGCCGCGGTGGCAGGTCGGGCCGTCGGGGCGCGCGGTGACGAGCAGGGTGTCGTTGTCGCAGTCAACTTTCACGTCCACGAGATGCAGGAAATTCTTCGACGACTCGCCCTTGGTCCAGAGGCGCTGCTTGCTGCGGCTGAAGAACGTGACCTTCTTCGTGCGCAGCGTCCGCTGCAGCGCGGCGGCATTCATGTAGCCGAGCATGAGCACCTGCAGGGTGGCGGCGTCCTGCACGATGGCGGGGACGAGGCCGGAGTTCTTCTTCCAGTCGATTTTGGGAGTCTTCATGGGCGGATGGAAATGCCGTCGGCGATGAGTTGGGCCTTGAGGGCGGGAATCTTGATGGCGCCCTTGTGGAAAACCGAGGCGGCGAGCGCGCCGTCCACGCCGGCCAGGCGGAACACGTCGCGGAAGTGCGCCAGGGTGCCGGCGCCGCCGGAAGCGACCAGCGGAATGCTCAGCCCGGCGCGCACGAGCTGCAGCTGGGCCAGGTCATAGCCCTGGCGCATGCCGTCCTGGTTCATGCAGTTCAGCACGACCTCGCCGGCGCCGAGCTTCTGCGCCTCGCGGGCCCAGTCGACCGTCCGCCAGCGGGTGGACTGGGTCTTGTTTGGGTCGCCGGTGTATTGCTTGACGAAGTAGTCGCCGCCCTCCTGGCGGCTGTCGATGCCGACGACCACGCACTGCGAGCCGAACTCCGCGGCGAGTTCGCCGATGAGCGCGGGGTTTTCCAGGGCGGGGGAGTTGATGGAAATCTTGTCGGCGCCGCCGTGGAGGATCTGCCGCGCGCCGTCGAGCGAGCGGATGCCACCGGCCACGCAGAAGGGGATGTCGAGCACGCGGGCGACGCGGGTCACCCAGTCGGTCGAGACCGTGCGGCCGTCGCTGCTGGCGGTGATGTCGTAGAATACCAGCTCGTCGGCCCCCTCGTCGCGGTAGCGCCGAGCCAGCTCGATGATGTCGCCCACAACCTCGTGGTCGCGGAACTGCGTGCCCTTGACGACCTGGCCGTCGCGGACATCGAGGCAGGGGATGATGCGGCGGGCTAGCATGCGAGGGCCTCCTGGAGCGTGAATTTCTTCTCGTAGAGCGCCCGTCCCACGATGACGCCGGCGCTGCCGGTTGGCTTCAGGTCGCGCAGGTCGGCGAGCGACGACACGCCACCCGAGGCCTGGACCTGCAGCGCGGGAAACCTCCGCACCAGCCCGGCATAGAGGGCGGCGTTCGGGCCGGTCAACCGCCCGTCACGGCTGATGTCGGTGCACAGGATGTGCACCAAGCCGGCGGCGAGAAAGCCGTGGAGGAAGTCGTCGAGCGCCACGCCGGTGCTTTCCTGCCAACCGGCGGCGGCGACACGCGGGGTGCCGTCCGTATCGAGGCGGACGTCGGGTGAGAGGATGATCTTCTCCGCGCCGAACTGCTTCAGCCAGTCCCGGACGAGCGCCGGTTGCTTGACGGCAACGCTGCCGACAATGACGCGCTGGGCGCCGGCCGCGAGGAGCGCGGCAATCTGGGATTCATCGCGGATGCCGCCACCCGTCTGGACGCGCAGTCCGCTGGTGCGGGCGAGTTGCTCGACGAGCGCGGTCTGGCGCCGGGCCGGATCCTTGGCACCGTCGAGGTCGACGACGTGCAGCCAGGTGGCGCCGGCCGCGGCGAAGTCCTTCGCCACGGCGAGCGGGTCGTCGCCGTAGGATTTCTCCTGGTCGAACTTGCCCTCGGTCAGGCGCACGACGCGGCCGCCGCGGAGGTCGATGGCGGGATAGATGATCATACGAGCCCCTTTTCCGGCAGTTGGTAGTCTAATAGACTACTAAGGATCGGGGGATTCATACGCGGCCCTCCACGAAATTTTGCAGCAGGCGCGCGCCGGCGGCGCCGGAACGCTCGGGGTGGAACTGGCAGCCGGAGAAGTTGGCGCGCTGCACGATGGCGGCGAACGGCGTGCCGTGCTGGCAGCTGGCCTGGGTGAAGGCGTTCACCGGGGCGGCGTAGCTGTGCACGAAATAAAACCGGGCGTCCGGCTCGATGCCGTCGAGCAGGCCGACCTCGCGGCCGGTGGTGAGCGTGTTCCAGCCCATGTGCGGCACGGTGATGCCGGGCGAGTCGGGGAGCAGGGAAACCTTGCCGGGAATGATGCCGAGGGTGGGCGTGTTCCCTTCCGCGGATTGCTCGAAGAGCAGCTGCATGCCGAGGCAGACGCCGAGCACGGGCTGGGTCAGGCCGCGCACGCAGTCCACCAGCCCCTTGGCCTGCAGGCGCTTCATGCCCTCGGCGGCGGAGCCGACGCCGGGCAAAATGATGCGCTCCGCGGAGCGGATGACCGCGGGGTCCGCCGTGAGCGCGCTGTGAATGCCGAGCCGCTCCAGCGCGAAGCGCACGGAGGCGATGTTGGCGCCGCCACTGTCGACGATCGCCAGCATCAGAGGACTCCCTTGGTGCTGGGGATCTCGCTGCCGGCGCCGCGCGCGATCGCGGGCCGCAGGGCGCGGCCGAAGCCCTTGAAGAGCGTCTCGACCATGTGGTGCGTGTTGTCGCCCTTCACGCTCATCTGGAGGGTGGCGAGCAGTGAGTCGCTGACGGAACGGAAGAAGTGGGCGACGAGCTCCGTGGGCATCTCACCGACGAACTCGCGGTCAAACTTGCCCTCGAAGGTGAAATAGGCGCGACCACTCAGGTCGAGCGCGACCTGGGCCTGCGCCTCGTCCATCGGCAGCACGAAGCCGTAGCGGCCGACGCCGCGCTTGTCGCCCAGCGCTTGTTTGATCGCCAGGCCGAGTGCGATGCCGACGTCCTCAATGGTGTGGTGCTCGTCGATCGCGAGGTCGCCCTCGCACTTGATGACGAGGCCGATGCCGGCGTTCTTCGCGATCTGCTCGAGCATGTGGTCGAAGAAGCCGATGCCGGTGGCCAGCTGCGCGGGCGCGGCCTGGTCGAGGTCCACAGAAACGGTGATCTTGGTCTCCTTGGTGTTGCGGACAATGGTGGCCCGGCGCGGAGCGTCGACGAACAGCCGGGCGATTTCTGTCCAGCCGAGCGCCTTGCGGTCGTAGCGCAGGCCGCGGATGCCGAGGTTTTGCGCGAGCGTCAGGTCGGTCTCGCGGTCGCCGATGACGGCGGACGACTCGCGCGCCCAGGACACGTCCTTCACATAGTCGGTGAGCAGGCCGGTCTTGGGTTTGCGGCAGTCGCACTTGTCGGCGGCGGTGTGCGGGCACACGCGCACGGCCTCGAAGGCGATGCCCTGGGAGGAAAGGATATCGAGGAGCAGCTTCTGCAGCGGGCGGAACTCCTCCTCGCGGAAGCTCGGCGTGCCGAGGCCGTCCTGGTTGGTGACCATGACGAAGGTCCAGCCCGCGTCGCGCAGCCGGAGCAGGGCGGGGATGCAGTCGGGCTCAAGCGCGAACTTGTCGAGGCGGTCGATCTGCTGGTCGAACGGCTCCGCAATGAGCGTGCCGTCGCGGTCGATGAACAGGATTTTTTTAGACACGGGACAGGGCCTCCAGGGTGGCGTGGTTTTCCTCGGCGGTGCCGACGGTGATGCGGATGCAGTTGGAAACGTCCTTGCTGCGGTCGCGCCAGATGACGCCCGCAGTGCGGCCGGCGGCCATGGCCTTCGCGGAATCGGCGACCTCGACGAGCAGGTAGTTGGCGTCGCTCGGCCAGACGCGCTGGACCGCGGGCAGCCCGGCCAGCGCGGCGGCGAGCCGGGTGCGCGCGGCGACGAGGCCGGCCACCGACTCCCGGGCCGCGGCAAGACCGGCGGGAGTCAGCGCGGCGAGCGCGGCCGTCAGCACCGGGGCCGGCACGGGATAGGGCGCGATGACCTTCTGCAGCACGGCGATCACGGCCGGATCGGCGATGGTCGTGCCGACGCGCGCGCCGGCGAGGCCATGGGCTTTTGACAGCGTGCGCAGGACAACCAGGTTGGGGTTCGCGGGGATCTCGGCGGCGAGGCTCGGCTGGCCGGAAAAATCCACGTAAGCCTCGTCCACCACCACGACAGCCCGGCCGGCAAGGGACTGGACGAGCGAGAGCACGGCGCTGCGCTCAAGCAGGCCGCCGGTCGGGTTGTTGGGGGAACAGAGGAAGACGAGTTTCACTTCCGGGGTCACGGCCTGCAACACGGCGGCGGCATCGAGGGCGAAGTTCTTTTCGCGGATGAGCGGGATGGCCACGGTGCGCGCGCCCTGGATGCCAGCGGCGACGACATACATGCCGTAGGTCGGCGGCGTGATGAGGATGGCGTCCTGTCCGGCCCGGCAGAAAGTGCGCAGGAGAAGATCGATGCCTTCGTCGGAGCCGCGCGTGACCAGCACCTGTGCGGGCGTGACGCCGTAGAGCGTCGCGAGCTGCGCGACGAGCCCGGCCGGCTGCGGCTCGGGGTAGCGGTTAAGCAGCGGCTTGTCCACCGAGGGCGTCTCGGGATTCTCGTTGGCGTCGAGCCACACGCGACCACCCCGGGATTCCTTGCGGGCGGAGCTGTAGGCCGTCAGCGCGAGGATGTCAGGCCGGACCAGCCGGAGGACGGAGTCGGTGGCGTTCATCGGGAAATTTTGTCGAGGCGCACGCGCACGGCGCGCTGGTGGGCGGCAAGGCCCTCGGCAAGCGCGAGGCGCTCGACCACCGGGCCGAGTTTTTCCAAGCCGGCACGGCTGGCGCTTTGCACGGTCATCGTGCGCAGGAAATCGCCGAGCCCCAGGCCGCTGCAGGCACGGGCCCAGCCGTAGGTCGGCAAAACATGGTTGGTGCCGCTGGCGTAGTCGCCCAGCGACTCCGGCGTAAAGCCGCCCAGGAAAACCGAGCCGGCGGTGGTGACCCCGGCGAGCAATTCGCGCGGCCGGGCGACCTGCAGGATGAGGTGCTCGGGGGCGTAGGCGTTGGCGATGGACAAGGCCTCGGCCCGGTTGGCGGCGAGAAGGATGCGGCTCCGGGCGAGCGCCCGGCGGGCGATGACGGCCCGCGGCAGGGTGGAAAGCTGCTGCTCCAGCGCCGTCTGGACGCGGGCGGCGAATTTCCTGCCGAACGTGACCAGCACGACCTGCGAGTCCGGGCCGTGCTCGGCCTGGGAGAGCAGGTCGGCGGCAACGAAGGCGGGATTGGCGCGGTGGTCGGCGATGACCAGCACCTCGGACGGGCCGGCCGGCAGGTCGATGGCGGCGCCGTCGGCATCGCGCGCAACCTGCTGCTTGGCCTCGGTGACGAACGCGTTGCCCGGGCCGAAGAGCTTGTCGCATTTCGGGATGCTCGCGGTGCCGTAGGCCAGCGCGGCCACGGCCTGGGCGCCGCCGACCTTGCGGACCTCGGTGAGGCCGCAAAGGCGCGCGGCGCAGAGGATCCACGGGTTGATGCGGCCGTGGCGATCCGGCGGCGTGCAGAGGACGCGCACCGGGTTGCCGGCGAGCTGCGACGGCACGCCCAGCATGAGCGCCGTCGAGGGCAGGGGCGCGCTGCCGCCAGGGACATACAGGCCTATGCGGCCGATGGGGCGCGTGATCTTCTCGCAGACGATGCCCGGGGTCGTCTCCACGCGCACGGCGGCGGGGCGCTGCGCGGCGTGGAAGGCGCGGATGTTGCGGTAGGCGGTGCGCAGCGCGGCCCGGTCGGCGCGCGACAGGGATTTTTCGGCGGCGACAAACTCCGCCGCGGTCACGCGCAGCGAACGCAGTGCCACCCCGTCGAACTTCCGGGTCAGGCGACGAAGCCCGGCGTCCCCGTCGCGGCGCACGGTGGCGACGATCGCACGCACGG
>Ga0228698_1001149_pt1 | contig 14009 bp, 11 predicted proteins | sample McNCre117_Aug_MG_FD_178015 | JGI IMG/M metagenome (GOLD analysis project Ga0228698, IMG submission 178015) | Freshwater microbial communities from McNutts Creek, Athens, Georgia, United States - 1-17_Aug_MG | ecosystem: Environmental > Aquatic > Freshwater > Creek | place: USA: Georgia...
ATTGGACAGCCGAAGGCAAGTTGGATAGACAGCTTCTACATGACCTTCATCACGGTGGCCACCATTGGCTACAGCGAGGTCATCGACCTGAGCAACCATCCTTACGGCCGGCTGTTTACGGTGTTTATTGCCGTCGTCGGTATCGGCACCATGAGTTATTTGTTTTCCACTTTTGTGGCCTTGCTGGTGGATTCCGATCTCAACAACACGCTGAGGAGTAAGCGCATGGAAAAACAAATCGCCCGCATGCGCGGGCACTACATTGTGTGCGGCATTGGGCGTGTCGGTTCCAACGTGGCCATCGAGCTGTTGGCAACAGGCCGCCCATTTGTGGTGATTGAGAATGACCAGGCCGCGCTCACGCGCTGGCTGGAGGAGCACCCCGATACCTTGTACCTGCACCACGATGCAGCCGATGACGAGGCCCTGCAAAAAGCCGGCATTCTCAACGCAGCCGGTGTGTTCGCGGTCACCGCCGATGACAGCCACAATCTGATGGTGGCCCTGTCGGTCAAGCTCCTCAACCCCAAGGCACGCCTGGTGGCACGGCTGCATGACATCCGCAATGCCGACAAAGCACGCAAGGCCGGCGCCGACGAAATTGTGTCCCCTGATTTTACCGGGGGCATGCGCATTGCCTCGGCCATGGTTCGCCCGCACGTGGTTAATTTCATGGACCAGATGCTGCGCAGCGACCGTGGTCTGCGGGTTGAGGAAGTACCGGTACCAGCCGACTTCGGTGGCAGCACGATTGGTCACGTCGCTCCAACCAGCCCGGACTACGTGCTGCTGGCAATACACGATGCCAACGCATGGCAGTTCAATCCCGACCTGGCACACCCGGTACGCGCGGGCGACATTCTGGTGCTGATGACCGAATCGGCCGGACGCTTGCAGATCGAACAGCGCTTGCGCAATTAATTTCACGCAGAACCAACCGGATTTCAGCTTCGGCGCACATGCCACGCCGTACCATCGGCGCCACTGAACAGCCATGTAAGGATTAAGGTATGCCCGTTATCACCACCGTCGAAGACTTGCGCGTTCTGGCCGAGCGCCGCGTGCCCCGCATGTTTTACGACTATGCCGACTCCGGCTCCTGGACCGAGTCGACTTACCACGCCAACGCCGCCGACTTCCAGCGCATCAAGTTGCGCCAACGCGTTGCCGTGAACATGGAGAACCGCAGCACGGCAACCCAGATGGTCGGCGTTCCGGCCAAGATGCCGGTCGCTATTGCGCCGGTGGGCCTGTGCGGCATGCAGCATGCCGACGGCGAAATCCATGCGGCCCGTGCTGCCGAAAAATTTGGCATTCCGTTTACCTTGTCGACCATGAGCATTTGTTCAATGGAAGACGTGGCGCGCAGCACCCAGTCGCCATTCTGGTTTCAGCTCTACATGATGCGCGACCGCGAAGCCATGGTGCGCATGATTGAGCGGGCCCGCGCCGTTCACTGCAGCGCGCTGGTGCTGACACTGGACTTGCAAGTGATCGGGCAACGCCACAAAGACCTGAAGAATGGCCTGACCGCCCCGCCTCGCCCAACCATTAAAAACCTGATTAACCTGGCCACCAAACCGCGCTGGTGTCTGGGCATGCTGGGCACCCAGCGGCGCACCTTTGGGAACTTGGTGGGCCACGTCTCCGCGGTCAGCAATATGGCCTCATTGGCCGCCTGGACCAACGAACAGTTTGACCCGCGCCTGTCGTGGGACGATGTCAAATGGGTCAAGGAGAAATGGGGAGGGAAACTCATTTTGAAAGGGATCCAGGACCTCGAAGACGCCCAGCTTGCGCTGGCCAGCGGTGCCGACGCAATTGTTGTGAGCAACCACGGCGGCCGCCAACTCGACGGCGCGCCCAGCAGCATCTCGGCACTGCCCGAAATTGCCAAAGCAGTCGGTCAATCGATGGAAGTATGGATGGACGGCGGCATTCGCAGCGGCCAAGATGTGCTGAAAGCCTGGGCCTTGGGCGCGCGCGGGACCCTGATTGGACGCGCTATGGTGTACGGACTCGGTGCCATGGGCGAAGCCGGCGTCAGCAAAGCATTGCAAATCATCCACAAAGAGCTGGACGTGACCATGGCGTTTTGTGGCCACACCAATATTCAGAATGTGGACCGTCGCATCCTGATACCCGGCACCTATCCAGAGTGAGTGACAGCACGGCCGATCCACCGCTACGCCGCATTGCGCATCTGGACATGGATGCGTTTTATGCGTCGGTAGAGCTGCTGCGCTACCCGCAACTCAAAGGCCTGCCAGTGGTTATCGGCGGTGGCCGCCGCCGCGAAGATGACCTGTTAGGCCGCCTGCGGGCAAGCTACCCGGAACAAGAATGGACGGTAGACCAGCTCGGCCAGATACCCGTGTCATTTTTCCCCCGAATTGAGGGCTACAGTGGACGCGGTGTGATTACCACCGCGACCTATGCCGCCCGCCAGTTCGGCATTGGCTCGGCAATGGGACTGATGAAGGCGGCCAAGCTGTGCCCACAGGCGATCTTGCTGCCGGTTGATTTCGACCAATACCGCCACTATTCTCAGCGCTTCAAAAGCATCATCACGGAGATTGCACCGGTTTGGGAAAACCGTGGGGTGGATGAGGTCTATATCGACTTCACGGACGTTCCCGGTGGCCAGCGTGAGGGCGGTCGGGTGTTGGCGCGCCTGATACAGAAAGCCATTTTTGACGACACCGGCCTGACCTGCTCCATTGGCGTCGCCCCGAACAAATTGCTGGCAAAAATGGCCAGTGAATTCAACAAACCCAAAGGCATCTCTATTGTGCGCGAGGGCGATCTGGCGGCCGACATCTGGCCGCTGGCCTGTCGCAAAATCAATGGCATTGGGCCGAAAGCCGATGCCCGCCTACAGCAGCACGGAATTGAAACCATTGGCCAACTGGCCGCCGCCGACCGCACGTGGCTAATGCAAACTTTTGGCCCGCGTACCGGTGCCTGGCTGCATGAAGCAGCCCACGGCCGGGACGACCGCCCGGTCATAACCTACAGCGAACCGGTTAGCATGAGCCGCGAGACCACATTCGAGCGCGACCTGCACCCGGTACGCGACCGGCAGGAACTCGGTGCCATCTTTACACGCCTGTGCCAACAAGTGGCCGCCGATCTGCAACGCAAGGCCTATCGGGGTAAAACCATTGGCATCAAGCTGCGTTTCGATGATTTTCAAATTGTTACAAGAGACCAAACCATCGCCGAAGCCACGGCCGATGCCAGCACAATCCGTCAAATCGCTGGCCAATGCCTCAAGCGTGCGCCACTGGAGCGGCGCCTGCGCTTGCTCGGGGTGCGGGTTGGCGCACTGCAATCAGAACAGGCAGAAAATTCTGAAGTCCCATTGACCGGTGTCACAGATGATTTGTTTGATTTGTAAAACCAGAGGCAAACGGCAATACACTTCGGCATTCCAAGCTTGATTGAAGGTTTTCCAGATGCGGATTTGCGGGCGCGCCTTGCCAGTATGGCAGACGTTGCGGGCGGTGCTCAGCACGGGCTTTGTTTCGGCCGTGCTCCACGCTACCGCGGGCGCGGCATCGGCACCGCTGACGCTGCGCATCGTTGGTGGCCTAAGTGGATTGAACCAATATACCCAATTTGAAGAGCCTTTTTGGACGCGCGAGCTACCGCGGCTGAGCGCCGGCCGTTACCAGGCCGATATTGCCCCATTTGATCGCTCCGGCGTGCCTGGACCGGACATGTTGCGGCTGCTGCATTTCGGGGTACTGCCTTTTGGCAATGCACTGCTGAGCAATATTTCAACGCAATACCCCGAATTGGCTGCGCCAGATCTGGCCGGCCTGAACCCCGACATCGACAGCTTGCGCAAGAACCTCGCCACGTTTCGGCCCTTCCTGGAAAAAATCCTGCGGGACGAGCATGGCATCGAGTTGCTGGCGGTGTATACCTATCCAGCGCAGGTCATGCACTGCAAGACCGAGTTTAAAAGTCTGCGTGACCTGGCCGGACGCCAGGTCCGCGTCGCATCGGCAACCCAAGCCGACTTGGTCAGCGCACTCGGTGCCACGCCCTTGCTAATTCGCTTGCCGGAAGTGATGGCCAGTATGCACAACGGCGCCATCGACTGTGCGGTAACGGGGGCGATGTCGGCCAACACCATTGGTTTATACAAAGAGACCCATTTTGTTTCGGCCATGCCGATTACCTGGGGCCTGTCGTTCTTTGGCGCCAATCACAATGCATGGAGCGCCTTGCCGACCGACCTGCAAGAATTGCTGCGCCGGGAACTGCCCAAACTAGAGGCGGCGATCTGGGCCAATAGTGAAAGAGAAACTCAGGAAGGTCTGGCCTGCAATACCGGGCAAGCCACCTGCCTGCACGGCCACCTTGGCGCCATGCGACAGGTACCCATGACCGCCGCCGATGATGCGTTTCGGCGTTCCGTATTCGGCCGCACGGTCTTGCAACACTGGATTCAGCGCAGCGGCGGTGACAACGCCACCCTGTGGAACCAAACCATTGGTCAACGTTCCGGGATTACCGCTCCCGCCCCCAACTGATGCGCCGCCTGCTTACATTGCTCTGGACATGGCGCATTCAGCGGGCAACCGCCTTTGTATTGGCGCTCACCGTCGTATTTGCCAGTGTGGTCATTGTGATTGCCGCTGTTTTGGACCATACCCGCCGGACCGAACGCATCACCCAAAGCGAAGAGCAAGCCCAACACTTCGTCAGCGCCGCCGAGGCGGCGATCAACAGCAGCCTGCTGGGCGTGGATGTATTGTTGGCCAGCGTCGACAACCTGCTGGACATTTCCAAAAGCGCGCACGACTGGATGGACCCTGCCACCGCCAGTCACCTGATTCAAAATGCCATGCGCCAAAACCTCCTGGTGAGTCGCTTGGCACTGGTCGAGCCCGACGGCAGCATTTTGGCGTCCAGCGACCGCAAGCCCCAAAACACCCAACTGGCGCTGCCGGGTAATTTCTTCAAAGAGTCCTTTAGCGCCATCACGCCGGGGCTGACAATTGCTGCGCCGGTTATGAGCTTCCAGTCGTCGGAGCAAGTTTTGTACTTTGCCCGGCCACTGCACTTCTCCGATGGTCGCCCCTTGTTGGTGGTAGCCGAAGTGCCGGTTTCACAGCTCGCACGCGTGCTCATTCAGGGTGCCAACATCGATGGCCTGCAGGCCACCTTGGAACGTGGCGATGGCACGCTGCTGGCGGCCACCGGCAATACCAGCAGGGTGTTGCGTTCGCACCTGGAGCCGCCCTTGAATGCGTTGCAAGCGGCGGGCACCACCAGCGGCACGGCCATCGGACAAACGCCTGCTTTGGCACGCCTTACCCCGGTTCCTGCGATCGTTATGGTGCGCACCACACTGTACCGTGACGTTTATGTCACGGCCAGCATTCCGGTTGCTGCAGCGCTGCGCGACTGGCGCCGCGAAATCAGCTTCATCCACGGATTTGCGGCATTGTTAATTACGCTGATTCTGGCAGCCGCCACCTTCACTTTGTGGTATCTGGACCGCTTGCAGCGCGCGCAAGCCTCGATTGCGCGCGGCAAAGAGGTGCTGGACCAGGCGCTGGGTTCGATGGTCAGTGGCTTTATATTGCTTGATGCCCACCACTGCGCCGTGACCTGGAACCGCCAGTTCCTGGTTTTACACCCTTGGCTGATCGGCATTATGGAGCCGGACATTCCCTTTCGCACCCTGGTAGAGGTAACCGCCGGCTACATTCTGCCCGGTAGCACCGCAGATACCCGTGCCCAATGGGTAGAACAGCGCATGGCAAGCCTGGCGTCAGGCCGCGAGGACCGGCAGGTTACCTTTGGCAACGGCATCATCCTCGAAATTACCGAGCGGGCCACCCCCGACGGTGGCGTGGTCATTGTTTACCAGGATGTCACCCGCTTGCGGCGCGCCATCGCCGATGCCGAATCGCTGGCATTTTATGACCCACTCACTGGCCTGCCAAACCGGCGCTTGCTCAATGACCGCCTGCAACGCTGCATTGACCTGAGCGCCATCAGTGGCCAATTTGGTGTACTGATGTTTTTGGACCTGGACCATTTCAAAACCCTCAACGACACGGCCGGCCATGAAATGGGCGACCTTTTATTGCAGCAAGTGGCCCAGCGACTGAAGAGCTGCGTCCGCGAAGAAGACACGGTGGCCCGGCTGGGCGGCGATGAATTTGTGGTGCTGCTGGACAACCTGAGCCCTGACTTGTACGAAGCCAAGGCGCGTGCGCGCCGGGTCGGCGAAAACATTCTGGCCCAGCTCACCCAGCCCTACCGGCTCCAGCTGACCGAATACAGCAGTACCTGCAGCATTGGCGCCGCACTGTTTGGAAGGCAAACGCTGGACACCACCGAGCTGCTCAAACACGCCGACATTGCCATGTACCAAGTGAAAAACACCGGCCGCAATGGCCTGTGTTTTTTCGATCCCGACATGCTGGCCGCCATCACCGGGCGTGCCGACATGGAGCGCGACCTGCGCCACGCCAAAGACGCAGGTCAGTTCGTCTTGCATTTCCAGGTACAAGTCGGTGCGTCGGGGCAGGCGGTCGGGGCCGAAGTGCTGTTGCGCTGGTTGCATCCCACGCTGGGCCTGGTTGCACCCATTCAATTCATTGGATTGGCCGAGGAAACGGGTCTGATCTTGGGTATCGGTGCCTGGGTTTTGCAACACACGTGTTTGCAAATCAAGGCCTGGGAACGCGATCCGGTGTTGTCGGCGCTGCCGCTCGCCGTGAATGTCAGTGCGCGGCAATTTCGCAGTCCCACATTCGTTCAGGAAGTCAGCCGCGTGCTGTCAGAGACCGGCATCAACCCCCGTTTACTCAAGCTCGAGCTAACCGAAAGCCTGATGCTGGACAATATGGACGAAACCATCGTCAAGATGCAACAACTCAAAGCGTTGGGCGTGCGTTTCTCGATAGACGACTTTGGCACCGGTTACTCATCGCTGGCGTACCTGACCCAACTGCCAATCGACCAGCTCAAGATTGACCGCTCGTTCGTGCGCAATATCGGCGTGCAAACCAGCGATGCTGCCGTGATCGACAGCATTATTGGCCTGGCCCGCAGCCTCGGTCTGGAAGTGATTGCCGAAGGGGTTGAAACCAATGCCCAACGCGAATTCCTGGCCCTCCACGGCTGCGCCAACTGCCAGGGTTATTTGTTTGGCCGGCCGCAACCGTTGGAGGCCTTTGAGGCCAGCTTGCACGCACTGGGCACACCACTGCAGGTGGATGCTGCCCAAACTACTGACGTGCAGCCCGCGTATTGAGTGGCAAGGCTTGCGGGTGACTGGTCCGAAACGGATTGATATCCAAGCCGCCGCGCCGCGTGTAACGGGCATAAACCGATAGCTTGAGCGGTTTACAGCGCGTCCAGATATCCATAAAAATCCGTTCCACGCACTGCTCATGGAACTCATTGTGGTTGCGAAAACTCACAATGTATTGCAGCAGTCCTGCGTGATCGATGGCATCTCCGGTGTAGCCAATTTGCACACTGCCCCAATCCGGTTGCCCGGTTACCAGGCAGTTGCTTTTCAGCAAATGGCTGACCAGCACCTCGTGCACCGGCGCCGCACCCGGCGTGGTGCGCAGCAACGCCGGTGCCGGTTGGTAGTGGGTGCACTCCACATCCAGACGGTCCAGGCTCAGTCCTTCCAACTCACGCACGACCTCACGCTCAAATTGTGCCGGCTCCAGCAATTTAACGCCAATTGCCGACGCCGTCGCTGCACCGCGCCACGCGGCTTCACTGAGGTCGTGGCGCAAGCGTTGCTGCACCTCGGCCGCATCGGCAAAACGCGTATTGTTGAAGCTGTTGAGATACAACTTGAATGATTTGCTTTCAATAATATGGGGCGTCTCACACGGCACTGTGAAGTGCGCCAGCGCCACCTGTGGCTTGCCACGCAGATTCAACCAGCTGACCTCAAAAGCGGTCCACAAATCCGCGCCAAAAAACGGTGCCGCTGCCTGAATACCAATTTCCGCGCGCTTGCCAGCGCGGGGAATCGGAAACAACAAACCCGGCGTGTACTGGTCTATATACGCCGAAGCTTTGCCCAACTCGGATTGTTCGGGGGTGTTGGTGGCGGCGTGGTTCATTCGGGCGTTCCCATGTTGCGGCGGAAAACAAACTTGGCCGGTGTTGAGACATCCGGGGCAAAAGCATAGCCCTCGCGATCAAATGCCTGCAGCTGTTCAGGCGCCGTCAGACCGTGTTCGATGGCATAGCGCGCCATCAGTCCGCGTGCTTTTTTGGCAAAGAAGCTGATGATCTTGTATTGGCCTTTTTGGTAGTCCTGGAAAACGCATTCAATCCAGTGTGCTTTCAGTCCGCGCACATTCACCACCTTGGCATATTCCTGCGATGCCAGATTCACCACCACCGCCGATTTTTCCTTGTGCAAGCGCTGGTTTAAATAATCGGTTACGGTCCCTGACCAATAGGCGTACAAACCCGCACCAGCCGGGGTTTTCAGCGCCGTGCCCATTTCAAGCCGATAGGGCTGCATCAGGTCCAGCGGCCGCAACACGCCGTACAAGCCACTCAAAATGCACACATGGGCCTGGGCCCATTCGAGCTGGGCGGCATTCAGGCCATGCGCCTGCAAACCGCTGTACACATCGCCGTCAAACGCCAGCACGGCCTGGCGTGCATTCTTTTCCGAAGCCCGACTGGACCAGGCTTGGTAACGGGCCACATTCAAGGTGCTGAGTTTGTCACTCAAATCCATCAGCTCGGCGATTTGTGCCGGAGAGAATGTACGCAGAATATCAATCAGCACCTTGGACTGCTTGACAAACAACGGCGCCGTATGCGCCTGCCCTTGGAGCGGAGTTTCGTAATCCAGTGATTTGGCGGGAGACAGTAAATACAACATCCCTGCATTATCCCGAAAGCAAAATAGTGCCCGCAATGCGCGAGAATGCAGACCCATGAACCAGTCAACTACCCGCCCCCCACTCCCAGACCACCTGTCGGTGGACCCACGCAGCCCCCACCATGTGGCCGCCTTGTTTGCCTTCCCTATTGGCATTCGTTTCAATGGCAAAGTGCGCACCGATGTAGAGGAATACTGCATCAGCGAAGGCTGGATCAAGGTGCCGGCCGGTAAAACTGTCGACCGCAAGGGCCGCCCGCTGCTGATCAAACTCAAAGGCAGTGTTGCAGCCTATTACGAAGACGAAGACGAAGGCGAAGGCGAAGGCAAAAACCCGGCCACAGGCTCCGTTTGACCAGCGACACGCCCGATGTCTGACGCCACCACCGAAACGCCCTCCGCCGCGTCTTCTCCTGTGCGGCTGACGCCCGCTGCTGCACGGGTGCTCGGCACCCTCATGGAAAAAGCCCGCACGGTGCCCGACAGTTACCCGTTGAGCCTGAACAGCTTGCTGCTGGGTTGCAACCAGAAATCCAGCCGTGACCCCATCATGGAGCTGGCCGAAAACGATGTGTTGGTGGCCCTCGAGGAACTGCGCGAACACAGCCTGGTGCACGAAGTAAGTGGCAGCCGCACTGCCAAATTCACCCACAATACCCAGCGGGGCCTGGGCGTGTATGAACAAGCCGCCGTGTTACTGGGCATACTCATGCTGCGCGGCCCGCAAACCGCTGCCGAACTGCGCCTGAATACCGAGCGTTGGTACAAATTTGCCGATATTTCTTCGGTAGAAGGCTTTCTGGAAGAACTGCGCGACCGCTCCGACAGCAAAGGCGGCCCCTTGGTGGTCTTGCTGCCCCGCGCACCCGGTGCCCGTGAACCACGCTGGGCCCACCTGCTGTGCGGCCCGGTGGACAGTGCCACTTTCGCCGGCGGCGCCAGCGCCGCTGCAGGCAACAGCAGCGCCGAACGCATAGCCCAGTTGGAGCAACAAGTCGCGCAATTGCAGCGCACGGTAGACCGCCTCTGCCAAGAACTCGGCGTTGTACCCGACGCCAGCGCATAAGCATGGCGCCGTTCCTGCAACGCACCACAAGGCGCTGTGTGCTGTTGGCACTGGCATTGGCATTGGCAGCCTGTGCCAGTGCCCCGCCCAGCTCCACGCCCGGCAACACACGCAACACCCTGCCCAACACCCTGCCCAGCGCAGCAACAATCCCTGCCCGCCTGACGCCCGAACAGGCCACCGACGTCACGCTGTACGCCATCAGTCTGGTGGGCACGCCTTATACCTACGGTGGAAACACGCCGGAATCGGGCTTCGATTGCAGTGGCCTGATTGCCTATGTGTACAAAAGTCGGGCCGGATTGCGGGCACCCCGCACGGTACAAGCGCTGAGCGACTGGGGTACCGCGCTGCCGTTGGCGCAACTGCAAAGTGGCGATCTGGTGCTGTTTTCAAGCCGAGGCGTCCCAAGCCATGCCGGGATTTATGTTGGCGAGGGGCGTTTTGTGCACGCCCCGTCCAGCGGCGGTGACGTGCGTCTGGACGCGCTCACATCCGGATATTGGTCGAATCAACCGGCCAGCTACCGCCGTCCTTGAACCGGGCCTGGCGCGGCACCGCTAAAATCGCCGCTCGCTCAATCTTTAATCACCATGTCCGACCAAGCCACCCCCGCATCCCCCGCTGCTGCCACCGAAACGATTGCCCAACCAGGCCTTCAATCGCTCTCGAAATCGTTCGAACCGGCAGCCATTGAAGCCCATTGGGGCCCCGAATGGGAGCGCCGCGGCTACGGCGTAGCCGGTCACCGGGGCACTGGCACACCACAGGCCAAGGAACCGGCCTTCGCCATACAACTGCCACCGCCCAACGTCACCGGCACTTTGCACATGGGCCACGCGTTCAACCAGACCATCATGGACAGTCTGACGCGCTACCACCGCATGCGCGGCTTTAATACCGCCTGGATTCCCGGTACCGACCATGCCGGCATTGCCACCCAAATTGTGGTGGAGCGCCAGTTGCAGGAACAAAAAGTCAGCCGCCACGATCTCGGCCGTGAAGCCTTTCTGAAGAAAGTCTGGGAGTGGAAAGAAAAAAGCGGCAACACCATCACGACCCAGATGCGCCGCATGGGCGACAGCGTCGACTGGAGCCGTGAATATTTCACGATGGACGACAAACTGTCGCAAACCGTCACCGAAACCTTTGTGCAGCTCTACCAGCAAGGTCTGATTTACCGTGGCAAGCGCCTGGTGAACTGGGATCCAGTGCTGCAAAGTGCAGTGTCGGACCTGGAGGTGGAAAGCACCGAAGCAGACGGCAAAATGCACTATATCTGCTACCCGTTTGCCGATGGCCCACAAACCATCGATGGCGTGCTGCAAAAAGGCATGACGATTGCCACCACGCGTCCGGAAACCATGATGGCCGACGGCGCCCTGGCCGTGCATCCCGAGGACGAACGCTACCGCCACCTGGTAGGAAAAATGGTCGATCTGCCGCTGTGCGACCGCCAAATTCCCATCATCGCAGACGACTTTGTGGACCGTGCCTTTGGCTCGGGTTGCGTCAAGATTACCGGTGCCCACGACTTCAATGACTACGCCTGCGCCCAACGCCACGGCCTGCCACTGATCACTATTTTCACGCTCGACGCCAAAGTCAACGAAAACGCCCCCAAGGCCTATCAAGGCCAGGACCGCTTCGATGCGCGCAAGGCCGTCATTCGCGATCTGGAACGCATCGGGCTGTTGCTAGAAATCAAACCACACAAACTGATGCTGCCAATTTGCGCACGCACCGGCCAAGTGGTGGAGCCCATGTTGACCGACCAATGGTTTGTGGCCATGAACCAGGCGCCCCAAACTGGCGCTGGCACTGGAACACGCAACGCCGACACCCGCTCAATTGCCCAGAAGGCGATTGATGCCGTGCAATCCGGTGAAGTCCAGTTTGTCCCTGAAAACTGGGTTAACACCTACAACCAATGGATGAACAATATCCAGGACTGGTGCATCAGCCGCCAGCTCTGGTGGGGCCACCAGATACCGGCCTGGTATGGCGAAGACGGCAACGTCTATGTGGCGGCCAATGAAGCCGCCGCCGCCGCCCAGGCGCAGGCCGCCGGTTACACCGGTACCCTGCGCCGCGATCCCGACGTGCTCGACACCTGGTATTCCTCGGCGCTGGTGCCATTCAGCACCATGGGCTGGTCCGCTGCCGCAGACCACCACGCCGGCGCAGCGTCCGACGCCCGCACCACCGATTACGACCTGTATTTGCCCAGCAGCGTGCTGGTGACCGGCTACGACATTATTTTCTTTTGGGTTGCCCGGATGATCATGATGACGACCCACTTCACCGGCCGCGTGCCGTTCCGCCACGTCTACATCCACGGACTGGTGCGCGACGCCCAAGGCAAGAAGATGAGCAAGTCGGAAGGCAATGTGCTTGACCCGGTCGACCTGATTGACGGCATTGCACTGGCGCCGCTGCTGGACAAGCGCACCACCGGTCTGCGCAAGCCCGAAACCGCCCCCCAGGTTCGCAAGAATACCGAAAAAGAGTTTCCTAACGGCATTCCAGCCTACGGCGCCGACGCCCTGCGCTTTACTTTTGCGGCATTGGCATCGCTGGGCCGCAGCATCAATTTTGACTCCAAGCGCTGCGAAGGCTACCGCAATTTCTGCAACAAGCTGTGGAATGCCACCCGCTTCGTGCTGATGAACTGCGAAGGCCAGGACTGCGGCCTGAAAGACCACACACTGGCCGAATGTGCCGCCGGTGAATACCTGGACTTCAGCGCCGCCGACCGTTGGATTGTTTCGCTGCTGCAGGAAACCGAAGCCCAGGTGGCCAAAGGTTTCGAAGAATACCGCCTCGACAATGTGGCCAACAGCATTTACGACTTTGTCTGGAATGCCTTCTGCGACTGGTACCTCGAAATTGCCAAAGTGCAGATCCAAAGCGGTACCGAGCCGCAAAAACGCGCCACCCGTCGCACCCTGATCCGCACGCTGGAAACCATTTTGCGTCTGGCCCACCCCATCACGCCGTTTATCACCGAAGCGCTGTGGCAGACCGTGGCGCCGGTGGCCGGCCGCGGTGGCCCGTCGATCAGTATTGCGGCCTATCCGGTCAGTCAACCCGAACGCATTGACGCCGCGGCAGTGGCCGAAGTCGGCCGTTTCAAGCAGCTGGTAGATGCGTGCCGCAATTTGCGCGGTGAAATGAACGTCTCTCCGGCGACCCGCCTGCCCCTCTTTGTCCTGGCCCAAAATGAAAGCGAAAGCGCGTTCCTGACAACCTGGGCACCGGTGCTGCAAGCACTGGCCAAACTCAATGAAGTGCGTTTGTTCACCGATGCCAGCGCCTGGCAGACCGCTGCACAAGCGGCCCCGGTGGCGGTGGTCGGCGAAGCCCGCATTTGCTTGCACATGGAAGTCGATGTGGCAGCCGAAAAGCTGCGTTTGGGCAAAGAAATTGCACGCCTGGAAGGCGAAATCGCCAAAGCCAATGGGAAATTGTCCAATGAAGCCTTTGTTGCCAAAGCACCCCCGGCGGTGATTACGCAGGAGCGCAAACGGGTTGCCGACTTTGCCGACACCCTCGACAAAGTACGCGAGCAGCTGCAGCGACTGCGTTAAACCGGCGCCGCGTCAGCCGCTGAGCGTGATCAGCGGCGGCGCAGCAGGTGAATATATTCATCGCCGGCAGTCAACTGGTCTACCAGTTCATTGCCGGTCTGCTTGCTGAAAGCCTGAAAGTCCCGGACCGACCCGGCGTCGGTGCACACCACTTTCAACACGTGTCCGCTGGACAACTCGGCAAGCGCCTTTTTGGCCCGCAATATGGGCAGCGGGCAATTCAGGCCTCGGGCATCAATTTCTTTATCGATCAGCATAGGAATTCCTCTGGGCCGGTCATTGTAGAGTGCGGGCTGTCATTATGACGGCACGCCCTCAAGCAGGGAAAACGCCAGTCGACAAATAACGGTCACCGCGATCGCAGACGATAAAAACCACGGTTGCATCACGCTCTCGCGCCGCTATTTGTTGCGCAACCCAGCAAGCGCCGGCCGCTGAAATGCCAGCGAATATG
>Ga0228698_1001150_pt1 | contig 13997 bp, 12 predicted proteins | sample McNCre117_Aug_MG_FD_178015 | JGI IMG/M metagenome (GOLD analysis project Ga0228698, IMG submission 178015) | Freshwater microbial communities from McNutts Creek, Athens, Georgia, United States - 1-17_Aug_MG | ecosystem: Environmental > Aquatic > Freshwater > Creek | place: USA: Georgia...
GCAAAGCCAACGAAATATTGAAGCTGGCCAGCGCGTTTTTCGCCCAGGCGGAGCTCGACCGCCGCTTGAAGTCCTGAGGAAATTCGTCGACCAGCATCGCCTGAGTTTCGGAGTCGAGCCGATCTGCCAAGTGCTGCAGATCGCTCCGTCAGGCTATTGGCGACATGCATCCCATTAACGCAACCCCCAACTGCGCTGCGCACGCGTCCAGCGTGACGACACGCTGATGCCTGACATCGAACGCGTCTGGCAATCCAACAAGCAGGTCTACGGCGCAGACAAGGTCTGGAAGCAGATGAAACGCGAGGGGTTCTGCATTGCCCGCTGCACGGTGGAACGGCTGATGAAACGCCTGGGATTGCAAGGTGTGCGTCGTGGCAAGGTGGTTCGCACCACCATCAGCGATGCCAAAGCACCATGCCCTCTGGACCGGGTCAACCGGCAGTTCAAAGCTGATCGGCCCAACCGGCTCTGGGTATCGGACTTCACCTACGTTTCAACCTGGCAAGGCTGGCTGTATGTGGCCTTTGTGGTGGACGTGTATGCCCGGCGCATCGTGGGCTGGCGGGTCAGCCGTTCCATGCACACGGACTTTGTCCTGGATGCCCTGGAGCAGGCGCTGTATGCCAGACAGCCTGAGCGCAATGGTGAACTGACCCACCATTCCGACAGAGGCTCGCAATACGTCTCCATTCGCTACACCGAGCGACTGGCCGAAGCGGGCATTGAGCCTTCTGTGGGCAGCAAGGGCGACAGCTATGACAACGCTCTGGCCGAGACGATCAACGGGTTGTACAAGGCAGAGGTTATTCACCGTCGGTCATGGCCAAATCGCGAATCGGTGGAACTGGCAACCTTGGAATGGGTGTCATGGTTCAACCATCACCGATTGCTTGGACCTATCGGTTGCATCCCTCCCGCAGAAGCTGAGGCAAACTACTACAGGCAACTCGCCAATCAGGTCTCCATGGCGGACGCCTGACTTAAATCAACCAGCCTCCACGATTCCCGGGGCGGTTCATGGCCAAACGCCAAACTGCTGGCAAGCAAGCCGCCAATGAGGGCGATGGGGTGTTTCATGAGGTGTCTCCGTTGATGATAAATATAAATAAGAATATTCGGATATTAAAAATAACACTTGATATTTGTCATGCTCCAACGGGACACCAGCGACCGCCGCAGCGCTTTACCATCGCGCCATGCAAGCCACTGCCATTCCAACCCCGCCCGCCGTTCCACTGAAACAAGACGCTGCTGTCATTGGCGTCGTGGGGCTGGCGCATGCCACATCCCATTTTTCGCACTTGTTGCTGGCCCCGTTGTTCCCCATCTTCATGAAGGAGTTCAACCTCAGTTTTTCGGATGTGGGGTTGTTGATGACGGTGTTTTTCGTCATTTCGGGCACGGGGCAAGCGTTGTCTGGCTTTGTGGTAGATCGGATTGGGGCTCGCCCCGTTCTGTTTGGCGCCATTTCCATGTTTTTGCTGGCGGCTTTGACGGGCACGGTGGCGCAGGGGTATGGGGGGCTGATGGGGGTGGCCGTCTTGGCGGGTTTGGGCAATGCGCCGTTTCACCCGGCGGACTTCACCATCCTTAATCAGCGCGTTTCCGCTCCTCGGCTGGGCCATGCCTTCAGCGTGCATGGGCTGACCGGCAATTTGGGCTGGGCCCTGTCGCCGGTGTTTTTGGTGGGCATTGCCACGCTCTCCCACTGGCGTACCGCTTACATGGCTGCAGTGGGTTTGTACGTACTCGTGTTGGCGGTGCTGTGGTGGAACCGTGATTTGCTGCTGACCGAGGTGGTCGTCAAGCCCGCTCAGGCCACTGCGGGGTCCGATCTTCAATTCATGCGCCTGCCCGTGGTGTGGTGGTGTTTTGCGTTCTTTTTTCTGTCCACCATGACGCTGGCGGTCATCCAGAGCTACGCACCATCCATCCTGAAGGCCGCCCATGGGGCCAGCTTGGAGCTGGCCACCATTACCGTCACCGCCTACATGCTGTGCGGTGCGGTGGGCATGGCGGTGGGAGGTTTTGTGGCGGCCCGCAATTCCGGCCAGGCCGATCGGGTGGTGGCGTGGGCCATGGGCGCTGGTGCGGTGCTGCTCCTGCTGTGTGCCACCGGGGTACTGGGGGCTACCGGTACGCTGGTGGTGCTGGCGGCCACCGGGTTTGCGGTGGGTGTGGGGGGGCCGAGTCGAGACCTCATGATCAAGCGCGCCACACCCAAAGGGGCGACGGGGCGGGTTTATGGCACGGTGTATTCGGGTCTGGACATTGGTTTTGCCATTTCCCCCATGATTTTTGGCATCTTCATGGACCGGGGCTGGCATGCCGCCACGCTGGCGGGTGCTGCGGTCACCTTGGCATTGGCCGTTTGGGCTGCAGTGGGCGTGGGGCGCAGGACGGTGCTGCCTGCACCGGTCAAAGTCGTTCCATGAATCGGACCTGGCGTTTGCGTGGGGTTTGCTTGCCCAAATGACCCAGTGGCAATTGCGTGGTGGACTTGACGCAATTGAGCACGATGTTGGAGCGGATGCTGGCCACGCCCGGCAACCGAATGAGCTGCTTGAGCACCGAATCAGACAGCTCGGTCAGGTCGGCTGCCACAATTTTCAGGATGTAGTCGGACTCACCGGTCACGGCAAAGCATTCCAGCACCGCCGGAATATCGGCCACGTCTTTTTCAAACTGGGTGCCTTCGGCCACCCCATGGCGGCTCAAGGTCACGTAGGTGATGGCCGTGACGCCCAGCCCCAGCAAAGCGGGGTCCAACAGCGTCACATGGCCGTGTATCAACCCGGTTTGTTCCAGCCGTTGGATGCGCCGGCTCACCTGAGAGGCCGACAAATGAATGGCATCACCCAACGCCTGGTGGGTGGCGTGCGCATTGGTCTGCAGGGCGGTTAACAAGCTCAAATCGAACTTGTCGAGCAGTAAATCGTCGTAATGGGCTGTATTCATGCATGTAGTGTGCATCAAAGGTGCCAAACAAGGGGCATGTTGCGCACACAGTGCACGCATGGTTGCGCACAATTTCAGCACTTTCAACTTGTGCGGAGACCACCATGCCAGACCTGTTCGACAACCCCATGGGCCTGTGCGGCTTTGAGTTTGTGGAGTTCGCATCGCCCACCCCTGGCGTCATCGAGCCGCTGCTGGAAAAGCTGGGTTTCAGCTTGGTGGCCCGCCACCGCAGCAAAGACGTGCTGCTGTACCGCCAGGGCGGCATCAACTTCATCGTCAACCGCGAAGCCAAAAGCCAAGCGGGCTATTTCGCAGCCGAGCACGGCCCCAGCGCCTGCGGCCTGGCCTTCCGCGTGAAGGATTCCCACAAGGCCTACACCCGGGCGCTGGAACTGGGCGCGCAGCCCATCGACATTCCCACCGGCCCCATGGAACTGCGTTTGCCCGCAGTACGGGGCATTGGCGGCGCACCGCTGTATCTGATTGACCGCTTTGAAGACGGCAAAAGCATTTACGACATTGATTTCGAGTTCATCGAAGGCGTGGACCGTCACCCCGTGGGCCACGGCTTCCAGATGATCGACCACCTCACCCACAACGTGTACAAGGGCCGAATGGCCTTCTGGGGTGGGTTCTATGAGCGCATTTTTGGCTTCCGCGAAATCCGCTACTTCGACATCAAAGGCGAATACACCGGTCTGACCAGCCGCGCCATGACCGCGCCGGATGGCCTCATACGCATCCCATTGAACGAAGAGCGCGGCGGTGCAGGCGGGCAGATTCAAGAATTTTTGATGCAGTTCAGCGGCGAGGGCATCCAGCACATTGCCCTGTCCTGCGACAACCTGCTGGACGCAGTAGACAAGCTGCAAATGGCTGGCATTCCCCTCATGACCGCGCCCAACGACGTGTACTACGACATGCTGGCCGAGCGGCTGCCGGGCCATGGCGAGCCGGTGCCCGAATTGCAAGCGCGCGGCATTTTGCTGGACGGCTCCACCGCCAATGGCGACAAGCGCCTGCTGCTGCAAATTTTCAGCCAGACGCTGCTGGGCCCGGTGTTCTTCGAGTTCATCCAGCGCAAGGCCGACGAAGGCTTTGGCGAAGGCAACTTCAAGGCTCTGTTTGAGTCGATGGAGCGGGATCAGCTGCGGCGCGGGGCGATTGAAGGCGTACCGGCCACGCCAACAGCAACTCCAGTTTGAACATTGCGTACCGTTTCATGGTGATGGCCGTGGCTTGCGGCATCACCAACGAGAACTAGGTGAAAGCTGTTTCTGGCAAGGTTTTCAGCCCGTTTGGCGGGTGCTACGGGCTGGTCAACAACGTGGGCGGTTACGTTGGCGTCGCTGGACAGCATCAGCCTGGAAGACTGGAATCTGGTGCTGTCCCGGCAGCTGGTCCAGCAGGAAATTGACCTTTGGGCCAAGGTGGTTGTGGAAGGCAAGACTACCAACGACCAGTAATCAATTTGTCAAAATAGTAGATCAGGTTTTTTTGTACTTGGCCAGCGTGCCATATAGCGTGGGCGGGTGAATGGGCTTGGTTAGGTGCTCGTTCATGCCAAGTGCAGCGCAGCGTTCCACTTCTTCCACCATGGCATGTGCGGTCATGGCGATGATGGGCAAGGCATCGAACTGGCGGTCAGCCCTCAGCCGCTGGGTGGCGGTGTAGCCATCCATCACAGGCATTTGCAAATCCATCAGCACCACGTCGTAATGGCTTGATCCCAGCTGTTGAAGTTGATCCAGTGCCTCTTGTCCATTGGTGCAAATGTCCACTTTGGCACCTTGTGTCTCCAGCAGTTTGCGGGCCAGAATTTGGTTGACCCGGTTGTCTTCCACCAGCAAAACAGCCATGCCGGTGAGTAGATTGATTTGCTCGGCAGAGGCAGAAGAGGAGGCAGCGGATGCATTCTGCCGCTGCAAACGCATGACGGTGCGCAGGTGTTCTGGCAACACGGGTTTGCTGAGCACCCGTGTGGCGCCCAGTTGCAGTGCCAATGGGGCCAGGTTGTCGGCATCGTGGGCCGAAACCACCACCATTTCTGGTAGTGGGTGACCGGTTTCTTTGCTCCAAGCTGTAGCAGCCCGAAGGAAGGCTTCACCATCCATTTCCGGCATCATCCAGTCCACAAAGCAATGGCTGAATCCGGGTGGTTGGGCCAGTGCCACCAAGCCACGATTGGCATCGGAAACCTGCACCACCTCCTGCGCTCCCAGGTTGTGCAGCATATCGGTGAGCACGGCACGGGCCGGTTCGAGGTTGTCAATGACCAGACATCGACCGATTGGCGTGGCGGGTAGTTCAGCAGCCGCGCCACTGACCACTGGCAGTGGCAACTGCACCATGAAACGTGTACCTACACCGAGGTGGCTGACCACGTCGATGTCTCCGTGCATCAAATCCAGAAGTCGTCGGGTGATGGTCAGGCCAAGCCCTGTACCGCCAAAGCGCCTTGTGGTCGAGCCGTCAGCCTGGGTGAACTCCTCGAACAAGTGACTCACTTGGTCTGTGGTCATGCCAATGCCGGTGTCTTCCACCACAAATAGCAACTGTGCTGGGGATACGTCAGGGTGGCTGGTCACGTTAACTGTCAGCTTGACATGACCATGCGCAGTAAACTTAACAGCGTTGGACAATAGGTTGGTCAGTACTTGACCCAGGCGCAGCGGATCGCCCTGAAACACGCCTGCTCGATGCATCAATTCGCGGGCTTTGACGTCGAGCAGCAACTCGATTCCCTTGTCCAGAGCAGATTGGCGCACCATGACCATGGTATTGGCCACCACATCTTCCACGCGAAAAGGTACTGTTTCCAGGGAGAGTTTCCCAGCCTCGATTTTTGAAAAATCTAAAATGTCATTGAGGATGCCCAGCAACGAATTGGCCGCCACGTGGATGCGGTTCACGTATTCCCGCTGCTCATCGTTCAGGTCGGTTTTGAGAGCCAGGTAGGCCATGCCAATGACGGCATTCATGGGCGTGCGGATTTCGTGGCTCATGTTGGCCAGAAACATGCCTTTGGCCTTGTTGGACTGCACCAGATTCTCGTGGGTAGTCCGCAAATCTGCGATGGCCGCCTGTATGCCAGTTTGCAGTGTGGCCAGGTCGCCCACAAATTCGCCAGGCATCGTGGTATCAAAATTCCCTTTGGCGGCCTCTCTGACTGCTGTGTTGGCACCTTCAATGCCTTGGTTGAGTTTGGACATGAGGGCATTGAAGCTCTCTTGTGCCTTGCCAATTTCATCTGCGCTCAGTCCAGTGGTTAGGGGCTCGAATCTGCCGGAAGACAGGGTGTTTTGCATGGTGCGGGTCATTTCCCGCAGCGGGTCGATGACGCGAAAGCGCATGTCCCACAACAATACGGCGGCCATGGCCAGCGACACCAGCACTAACCCGGCATTTACCCACAGCAAGTACCGGCTGGCAGCGCTGATTCGATCCATTACCGGTTGCGCATCGATCATGAGCACATGGCGGCCGATGAGTACGTTGGCTTCATCCAAGACCGGTAGCACCAGCACCACGCGGTCATCGACCCGGTGTACGCCGGGTGTTTGCATGATGGCCCCCCAGTGCTCTTTGACCCACTCGGCTACCGTGGGGTCGAACCATGTTGCATGGGCCAACAAGTGACCGGGATGCAGGATGGGAACGTCTTTATATTGCGCCGGAATTTTTCCGTTGTAACGCGAAGCCAGCCCCTTCTCGTCTACCACCATGACCCAGTCAATTTCTTTTTGTTGTAGCTCGTGGACGACAGACAGTACGCCTTGCGTGATGGAAATGAGTCCAAGCAAGCGGTTGTTGACGTTGATGGGAGCGAATGCAATGACGCCAGTTCCAGCGTTGCCCATGCCAAATCGGGCCATGGCCCGGTTTTTTTCCAGCACCATGACTCCGAGGGGGTGGGGTGCTTTTTCTCCATGAAAGTTCAGGTCCCAGGACCGGGCCTGAATGACGCGGTCGGCGTCAATGACTTGCGCACTGATGCTCTGGTAGTGGGTGATCTGTGCGTAGTCTTCCCGCACGTTTCGGATACCATCTACCATCAAGGCGCGGTTCTTTTCGACCAACCCGCGTCGAATCCGGTCGTCTCTGGCCAGGGAGGCCGCCATGGTGATGGCCGAGTCCTGCTTGGAGTTCAGGCGCAATTCCAACTCTTTGACCGCCAGATTGATGGCGGTGTCCATCTCGCGCTGGGTTTGCGGCGAAATGACGGCCTGATACACCACCAGCGAAATGATGGCCACGCACACCAGCATGACCAGCAAGGCCCGCTGCAGCATGGACTTGAAGATGGAATGGTGTGGCTGCCGGTGACTCAATTTTTAGCTCTCCCCGACCTTTAACCATACCAGCCTTTTGGGCCCACGCCCACAGAGGCATGGCTTCAAAGTCGGGCAAGCCGCGTCAAGGCCATGCGCAAGGTGTTGTCCTGTTTGGCAAAGCAGAAACGAATGACCTTCTGGTCGAATCCATCGCCATAAAACGCTGACAACGGGATGGCGGCCACGCCGACCTCGGCCGTCAGCCATTGGCAAAACGCAGCTTCTGGCAAATCGCGCTCTGGCACGGCCAGATTGGAAATGTCCACGCATTGGAAGTAACTGCCTTCGCTGGGCAGCAGCTTGAAACGCGTTTGGGCCAGCCCCTGGCGGAACAAATCCCGCTTGGCCGCATAAAACGCAGGCAGATCGCGGTAGGGGGCCGGGTTGCCCAGGTAGGCAGCCAGCGCGTGCTGAACCGGCGTGTTGACGGTGAATACGTTGAATTGATGTACCTTGCGAAACTCTGCGGTCAGCGTTGCGGGTGCGGCCACGGTGCCCACTTTCCAGCCCGTTACGTGGAAGGTTTTGCCAAAGCTGCTGATGACAAATGCCCGTGTGGCCAGCCCAGGGTAGCGGGCCACGCTCAGGTGTTCCAGCGGTGCGTACACCATGTGCTCGTACACCTCGTCAGCCAGCAGCAGCAGGTTGGTGGGGGCCAGCAGTTCTTGCAGGCGCAGGAGGTCCGCATGGCTCCACACCGTGGCGCTGGGGTTGTGCGGGCTGTTGATGATGAGGGCGCGTGTGCGTGGTGTGATGGCCGCAGCAATGCGGTCGAAATTGGGCCGGAAAGTGCCTGGGGTGAGGGGCACGCGCACAGCCACGCCACCGGCCAGCTCGATGTTGGGCACATAGCTGTCATAGCAAGGGTCGAGCACAATGACCTCGTCGCCCGGGTGCACGATGGCCAGGATGGCGGTGAGGATGGCCTGTGTGGCTCCGGCTGTGATGGTGATTTCAGTAGCCGGGTCGTAGGTCTTGCCATGCAAGGCGGCGATTTTGTCGGCCACTGCCTGACGCAAGGCGGGCACACCGGTCATGGGCGGGTACTGGTTGTGGCCGGCCTGCATGGCGGTGGTGACCGCTTGTACGAGTGAGGGGTCGCAGTCGAAATCCGGAAAACCCTGGCCCAGGTTGACCGCGCTTTTTTCCGCAGCCAATGCCGACATGACGGTGAAGATGGTGGTGCCCACTTTGGGCAGGCGGCTGATCAGTTCGGGCGTGATGGTCGGGGTCATGAAATTTCAATTAAAAATGGCTTTATCGCTTTATTCGTATCATTATTTGCTATCAAAGTTGATAGCTATCGCCACGGCCTTCCATGGCTTTGAGGATGAGGTCTTTGCTCAGGCGGTCGCTCAGCAATTCGGCAAACCGCAGCACATAGGTGCGCAGGTAGGCCCCGCGTTTGAAGGCCACGCGCGCCACGTTCTGCCCCAGCAAATGCCCCAGCGGGCGGGCCACCAGATCGGGGTCCCGGTTGTCGCCTTGCACCGCCATTTCCGCCACGATGCCAGCTCCCAGGCCGAGCTTGACGTAGGTTTTGATCACATCGGAGTCAATGGCCTCCAGCACGATGTTGGGCGTGCGGTCGCGTGCGGCAAAGGCGTGGTCGATCCGGCTGCGGCCGGTGAATGACGGGTGGTAGGTCACCAGTGGCAACTGATCGAGGTCATCCAGTGTCAGTCGCTCCTTGTCGGCTAGGGGATGTCCGGTCGGCAACACCAGAACGTGTTGCCATTCGTAGCAGGGCAGGGTGATGAGGTCGTCGTAGCCGGTCAACGACTCGGTGGCCACTCCGATGTCGGCTACATCGGTCATGAGCATGTGCGCCACCTGGTCAGGCGAGCCTTGGTGCAGGCTGACCGCCACTTTGGGGTAGGCATGGCGCAGCTTGGCCACCGGGTTGGGCAACACGTAGCGGGCCTGGGTGTGCGTGGTGGCAATGGAGAGCGTGCCGCTGTCCTGGGCCGAAAACTGATCGCCAATGCGGCGCAGGTTGTTCACTTCCTGCAAGATGATGGCAATGCTTTTCAGTACCTGCTGGCCAGGTTCCGTCACCCGGCGAATGCGCTTTCCGTGGCGGCTGAAAATTTGAATGCCCAGTTCATCTTCCAGCTCGATGATGGCTTTGGACACACCGGGTTGCGAGGTGTGCAGGGCCTTGGCGGTTTCGGTCAGGTTGAGGTTGCGGCGCACGGCCTCTTGCACAAATTTGAATTGGTGCAGGTTCATGGGGTGTCCTGTTCGGTGCCCAAGGCAAGGCGGGCGAGAAGTTGCGTCAGCAACGGGTGCTCGCCCGCAGCGGGCAGAAGGCTGAAAGCCACGTGCGGGTATGTGCTTTTCAAGTCCAGCACGAGTGTGGGGAGGTCTTCTCGCGCATGTTTGCCCATGCCAAAAAAAACCGGCATGACGCGGATGTGGTTCACCCCCTGGTCGATCAGGGTCTGGCAGGCCTGGGGCAGGCTGGGGGCGCACAGCTCCAGGTACGCACAGGTCACGGGCGTGTCGGGGCTTTGGTTGGATACGGTGGCGGCAATGGCCTCGATGGGCAGCCGCCAAAGCGGGTCTCGTGAGCCATGGGCAAACAACACAATGCCCAAGGTTTCGCATTCATGGGAGGCGGTGTGGGTCATGCGTGCAGAAGGAGGTGTTGGGGGGGCCGGTCACTGGCGCAGCACCAGCCAGCCAAAAGCGCCGAGCGAGACCATCGAATACAGCACCGAGGGTGCGGCTGCGGCCAGCCAAGGCCACCATTCGTGCAGGCGGCCAATGTAGCCAAACACGTTGTTGAGCAAGAAGAAGCTGATGCCCACCATCACCCCCACAAACACATAGCCTGCAATGGTTCCACTGCGAAAGTGCAAATAGGCAAAGGGCAGGGCCAGCACCAGCATGACCAGGCAACTCAGCGGGTAAAACACCTTGCGCCAGAACTCGATTTCGTAGCGCAAACCGCTTTGCCCATTGGCGTCCAGGTGTTGCACGTAGCGCCACAGGTCGATGGTGGACATGCGCTCCGGTTTGAGCAGTGCGACAGAGACCATGTCGGTCTTCAGCGTTGTCTCCCAGAGCAGTTCGGGTTGCGTGCTGGGCTGCAGTGCTGGGTGGGTGGCGTTGGCCTGTGTCAAGTCCAGCTCGGTGGCGTGGGTCAGTTTCCAGTGGCCATCTGCCTCAATCCGACCACTGGCCGCATGGATGCGCCGAGTCAACTTGCCATTGGTATCGAACTGCAAAATGCGAATGGCGCGCAACTCTTCGTCGCCGCCCATGCTTTGCACATGCACGGTGGCTTGGCCATCTGCACGTTGTTCGCGCAGCCATGCACCTGCCGGGCCGCTGTTGGAGCCACCTTCAAACCGGGCTCTGTACAACTGCGCGGCCTTGCCAGCCAGTGGGGCCAAGTGGTCGCCTGTCAAATACGTGAACAGCACCAGTGCCAAACCCAGGCCGCTGAGCATGCGCAAGGCCCGCCAAGGTCCCAGTCCGCTGGTGCGCAAAATGGTGAATTCGGAGCTTTGCGCCAGCCGGGCAAACACCAGTACCGCACCAATCAGCACCGCAATCGGCAGCAATTCATACAGCCGGCTGGGTATCAGCAGTGCCACAAACACCACGGCATGTTGAAACTGGTACACCAGCCCGGGTTGGGTCACCGAGGGTCGTCCCAGCGAGCCCAGCTCGTCCAACAGGTCAAAGAAAAAAAACAGGCCCAAAAAGGCGGTGGCCACCAAGGCGGTGGCCATCAGCACTTCGCGGTACACCAGTTTGCGCAACACCTTCATGCCGCTGCTCCTGAGACGGGGCCAGACGGCTTTTCCCGCCAACGTCTGAACCGCGCCAAAAAGCTGAAGCCGCTTTGTTGCTTGAGCAATGCCAGCATCACTGCGCCAAACACCAGGCCATGACAACCCAATGTCCAGTCCCAAAACGATATCTTGCTTGCCCCGATCCAATTGGTGCCCAGGTTCAATGTGTTGGAATAGGTGAGAAACGCAAAAATGGCAAACACAATGTTGGCGCCCCGTCCGGCACGCGGGTTGGTGGTAGCTGCCACCAAGGCCAGCAAAATCAGATTCATGGCCGAAATCAGCAGGCCCACTCGCCATGCCAGTTCGCCGCGTGCCGATGGGTTGGTGTCGTGCACCAAGGTCCATGTGTCGGTGGATTTCATGTCGGTGGCAGGGGAGTCGGGCATCACCACGTCCTCCAGCTGGGCCACATATTCTTCAAACGTGCTCACACGGGTTCCTTGGCCGTTGGGCAGCATTTCCAGCCGTTGGCCATTCAAAAAGGTGAGCGTTTGCCCCTCGTCAGTCATGCCGACAGTGGCATTTAAGGCGCTGATTGTGCTTTCGCCACGGGCATCGCGGGCCGAAATCAGCACGTTTTTGCCAGTGCTCTGGGCATCAGAGTGTTTGTCCACGAAAAACACCCGGTCGCCCTTGGCGTTGGCTTGGAATTGGCCGGGTTGCACCCGCTCCAGATCACCCCGCTGTGTGAAGCGGTTGCGCAGTTCATCAGACTGCTGGTTGGCCCACGGCCAGACCAGCATGACCAATACCAGCATGGTGGCCAAAATAGGCCAGGCAAACCGAAAAATAGGCCGGATGAGGCCAGAAAGGCTTTTTCCCGCGCTCAGCCAGATGACCATTTCGCTGTCTCGGTGCATTCGCCCAATCACCGACACCACCGCCACAAACGTGGCCATGGTCAGAATGATGTGCGCTCGGCCCAAAACGGTGTAGCCCAGTACCAGCATCACTTCCTGGGGGTTGACGCCACCGCTGGTGGCCAGCCCGAGTGTGCGGATCAGCATGATGGTCACCACAATGGTGAACAGCACCAGCAAGCTCGCACCAAAGGAGCGGCCCAACTCGGTTCGAATAGAGGATTGGAATAACATCGTGCGAAGAGGATGCACTGATTATGGATGTTCGTTTCGCCCCTAAAAATCTGTCGGCTTTGTTGCAGGTGTCTACCGATGCGCTGGTGATACTCTGGCCTGACAGCTTGCCTGCCGAGAAAGCGCCGTCGTGGCCCCAGACCTTGATGGAATGGGTTCTGCAACTCCAGAACGCTCAGGTATTTTTGCCCGGGGTCGGCAAGTGGGCCGCAACCCCGGGTGCCGGGCTTGCAAAGGCCAAACAGGTGGTGGTGGTGGGTGTAGGCGGCGGCAGTGCCAAAGACGTGCGCAAGGCGGTGTTGGCTGCATTTGGTGTACTCAAGGCGGCTGGTGTTCGTGCTGCCAGCCTCAGTTTGGACTTGTTGCCCGAATGCGGCCCCCAGCAGATCAGAGCGGCTTGCCAGGCCGCCTGGGATGCCACTTACGAGTACACCCACACCAAGCCCACTGCAAAAACCAGACACCTTGAAAAGTTGACGCTGGCCCACGGAGCTCAGCCGGAGGGCGTGCGTTGGGTGGCAGAAGCCTCCGCCATTTCAAAAGGTGTGGAACTGGCCAAGGAATGGGCCAATCGCCCCGCCAACCACGCAACGCCTGTGTTGCTGGCGGAGGCTGCCACGCAACTGGCGCAACACCGGAACATGCAAGTTGAGGTGTTGAGCCACAAAGACGTTGCCAAACTGGCGATGGGTGCCTTTCTGGCTGTGGCCCAGGGGTCCGAGCAGCCTTTGCGTTTCATTGTGATTCGCTACACCGGTGCCGCCAAGGACGCCGCGCCGGTGGTCCTCATCGGCAAGGGCATCACATTCGACACGGGTGGTATCTCCATCAAGCCGGCTCCGGAAATGGACGAAATGAAATTCGACATGTCCGGCGCTGCCAGTGTGCTGGGCGCATTTGAAGCCATCGGTCGCATTCAACCGCGACTGAATGTGGTGGGATTGATCCCCGCCTGCGAAAACATGCCCGATGGCCGTGCCGTCAAGCCGGGCGATGTGGTCACCAGCATGAGCGGACAAACCATTGAAATCCTCAACACCGATGCAGAAGGGCGCTTGGTGCTGTGTGATGCACTGACCTATGCGGAACGGTTCAAACCCGATCACATCATTGACATTGCCACCCTCACGGGTGCCTGTGTCATTGCGCTGGGACACACCCGCAGCGGGCTGTTCAGCAATTCAGAAACATTGCTGACCAAACTGGTCAAGGCCGGAGAGGAAGCCCAGGATTTGTGTTGGCCCATGCCGCTGGATGAAGAATACGGCGAGGGCTTGAAGTCCAGTTTTGCCGACATGGCCAATGTGGCTGGGAGACCCGGTGGTTCCATTTCTGCCGCCAAATTTCTTGAAAAATTTGCCGGTAAGCACCGATGGGCGCATCTGGACATTGCCGGTACAGCCTGGCGGAGTGGGGCCGCCAAAGGGGCCACCGGCCGACCGGTGGGCTTGCTGGTTCAACATGTCCTGACCTGCGCGAATTCGGTTGAAGTGGGTGGACCCAGCAAAAAACACAAAACCAAGTCCGCAGATTGAGTGTGATGGAAAACGTGTCGGTGAACCCAGAGCCCACTGAGGTGGTGTTCCATTTCAATGTGGCAGACCCGTTGCATTACGCGGCTCGCTTGTTGCGCAAGGTTTACCGACTGGGGCAAAGCGTCACGCTATGGTGTCATGCCGGAGATGTGGAGCCCATCAGCCAATGGTTGTGGACGCATGACCCACTTGCCTTTGTTCCGCATGCCAAAGTGGGTGATTCGCTTTCGGTTGTTGAACGATCGCCGGTGTTTATCACCG
>Ga0228698_1001151_pt1 | contig 13995 bp, 7 predicted proteins | sample McNCre117_Aug_MG_FD_178015 | JGI IMG/M metagenome (GOLD analysis project Ga0228698, IMG submission 178015) | Freshwater microbial communities from McNutts Creek, Athens, Georgia, United States - 1-17_Aug_MG | ecosystem: Environmental > Aquatic > Freshwater > Creek | place: USA: Georgia...
GCCCCTGGCCTGGGGTGCACTGGCCCGCTGGAGTGCCGATTTGCGTGCCGCTTGCCGGACTGCAGAACACCCCTTCAATCCTGGATTAATGCAAGAGGCGCTGGTAGAACAAGCCAAAAACGCTCTAAACTCAGTGCGCACATAGATCCGATATGAACAGTTCTGCCAACGCCAACCAACGCCCCAGCGTGATCCAGCTTTCCATCAAGGAAAAGTCGGCGTTGTATGCTGCATATATCCCGGCTTTCACCGATGGCGGCATTTTCATTCCAACCAGCCGCGAATACCAGCTTGGCGACGATGTCTATGTCCTGCTGACGCTGCCTGACGACATTCAGCGCTATCCCGTGGCCGGCAAAGTGGCATGGGTAACGCCTGCGAAAGCGGCTGGTGGACGCACGCAAGGCGTCGGCATCATGTTTCCCAATGACGATAAAACACGTCTATTGCGACTCAAAATTGAAGAAATACTCGGCACCCAGCTTAATTCCGATCGTCCAACGCAGACCTTTTAAGTGTTTACCGACTCCCACTGCCACCTTAATTTTCCGGAACTCAAGTCCAGTATTGCAGCCGTGCGGCATGCCATGGCAGCCGCCAAAGTGGACCGTGCTTTGTGCGTGTGCACGACGTTGGAGGAGTTTGACGAAGTGCACCAGTTGGCAATGCAGTTCGACAATTTCTGGGCCAGCGCGGGCGTTCATCCAGACAATGACGGCTGTGAAGTTAAAGAGCCCACATTGGCGGACCTACTGAGTTTGGGCGCCAGGGACAAAGTGCTTGCCATTGGTGAAACCGGTCTCGATTACTACCGCCTGGAAGGGCGCAGTATTGCCGACATGGAATGGCAGCGCGATCGTTTTCGCACGCACATTCGCGCCGCACGTGCGCTGGACAAGCCACTCATCATCCATACCCGCAGTGCGTCCGAAGACACCTTGGCCATCTTGCGGGATGAGGGCGAGTGCGGTGATACGCAGTCAGCAGGAGGCGTTTTTCACTGTTTTACGGAAAATCAGGCGGTGGCAGAAGCCGCCTTGGATTTGGGTTTTTACATTTCGTTCTCAGGTATCGTTACCTTTAAAACCGCTCAGGAAATCCGCAATGTGGCCGCTTGGGTTCCCCTGGACCGCATCCTGATTGAGACCGACAGCCCGTATTTGGCGCCGGTTCCGTTTCGTGGCAAGTCGAATAATCCGTCTTATGTACCCTATGTGGCGCAGCAAATTGCCACTTTGCGGGGTGTATCGGTCGAGGCAGTGGCCGAGGCCACCAGCACCAATTTTGACGTGTTGTTTGGACTGGGCGCTTCGGTTGAATCGCTGGACGTTTAATGCCAGAGGCGCGTGATCGTGGCGAATATGCCAAGCCATTAGCCCCCATCAGAAATGCGCATTGAGGCACATCGCTTGCAGTCGGATATTGAACTGGTGTGATTTTTGCTGCATTCAATAAAAAAAGCAGTTATGAAAAATACATCCGATATCGTTGTGCCGCGCATGGCGTCTCTGCAGCGCCTGCAAAAATCATTCAAACGCTTGAACTTGAGTTGGCAAGTGATTGAAACCACGGCCCGTGTGGTCAGTCCGGTGGAAGCCTCCGGCTTCATTGGAACGCTAAGCCATACCCGCGCGGAATTCAACCGCTTGGCGGATGAGATGGTGGAGCAAATTAGCGCCACCTATTTGGCCAATGGCCAACGCGATTTGCAGTCGCGCGCCCAGGTTGCGATTGACATCCTCGTGCGCAACTTGTTTGAGCGCACGGCTGACGTCGGCTTTGTTGCCACCGACGGGCCTCTGTGTAACTTTATCGCACGTGCGGCGGAACCTGTGCGCACCGATCCGGACGACGGCCGTGCAGCCATGCATGCACGCTTGCGCGAATACCGGGCGAAATACACGGTGTACGACGATATATTCCTGTTAGATGCCCAGGGCCGGGTGCTACTGCGTCTGCAGGACAGGCAATCTCCCAACAGCCGCGCACCGGATTGGTGGCCCCGCTTGACCACTGAGCGCACGTTTATAGAGCATTTCGGCCCCAATCCATTTTCGCCCGCAGACGGCCGGGCGTTGCATTACGCCCATGCCGTGCACGATGTCAGTGGCCGATTGTGTGGTGCTGTGGTCTTACAGTTTGATTTGGCTTCGGAAATGGAGTCGATCTTTGCGGCGTTAAAAGATCCTTCTGGACACACTATTTTGTTGATGCTCGATTCGGGTAATCGGGTTGTCGCCTCCAGTGATCCAGTGCGTTTCCCGCCCGCCGAAAAGCTCGATTTGAATGCGGCACTGGCAGATGCCGGGCCGCTCTTGCGGCGGCAAGGCGTGGAGTATTTATTTCAACATTGTGCCACCCGGGGTTATCAGGGTTATGGTGGCCCGGGCTGGACCGCCGCGGCATTGGTGCCAGTGGACCAGGCGTTTTCGGATGCCAGCGCGGCACTGCACAAGGCGCATACGGGTGCCATCGATGCCTTGGTAACACCAGAGGCGAACCCAACGGAACCGCTTTATCGGGTCGATGCGGGCAACCCCCAGTTGCAGTCAATTGTGGCCCGGGCGCGTGGTATCGAGCGTGACTTGGGACGGGTTATCTGGAATGGCAAGTTGGCCGATTCGGGTATGGCTTCTGGCGCGTCCATGCACCCGGTTTTTGGAGAAATTGGGCGTACCAGTCAACAAACGCTGGATGTTTTCGACCAGGCAATTCACGACCTGCGAACCCTTCTGATGGAGGGCAAGCGGGCAGAAATGGCGTCCCACGCAGCGTTGGCGGTCAACATCATGGATCGCAATTTATACGAGCGCGCCAACGATTGCCGCTGGTGGGCACTTTCCGATGATCTGGCACGCCTGCTCCACGTCCTGGGCGATGCACCGGATGCGGCCACCGTGGCCGAGACCGAACGGGTGTTAGCCCACCTCAACAGCTTGTATACGGTGTACCGCCGCATTGCTATTTTTGACCAACGAGGCGTCGTGCTGGCGGTGTCGCGCGATGCTGAGACCTTGCCACCAGGTTATCAGTTACCGCAAAAACTGCTTGAACGGACACTGGCTTTGCAAGGCACCCAGTCGTACGCGGTGTCGTCCATGGATGTGAATCCCTTGGCCGAAGGCGCTGCTACCTATTTGTACTGCTGTCCCATCCGGGCACCGGGTCGCAGCGAGGTCATTGGTGGCATTGCTTTGGCATTCAACTGTGCGGACGAACTACAGGCAATGTTGCGCGATGCCATACCTGCTGGCAGCCCTGCGCTGGGTTTGTTTTTGGGCCCTGATGGGCAGGTCTTGTCGAGCAGTGATGGCAGTTTGCCGGTGGGCGTTGTGCCGCCGTTTTACGCGGCGCTACAGGCTGCTGCGCAGACTACAGACAAAGCCTTTGTTGCCTGGCAGGGGAGATATTACCTGGCCGGGATCGCGCGCAGTACGGGCTACCGGGAATTTAAAGTCACCGACGCTTACAAAGAAGATGTGCTGTCGGTGCTGTTGACACCAGTCGATTTGCCTGAGGCCGAAAGTGCTCCTGTTGTGCTGCCCGACTTGCCGCCTATGGCCCTGGCCGATGCCCATTTTTATGGCGTAGTGCAATGCGGAAACCTTTTTATGGGACTCAGCGGCCGTGATGTGATTGAGGCGGTGGATGGCAGTGCGATGGCAGCACCGCCTGCGGGCTCGACATTGGCGGGTGTCTACCCTTTTGGGAATGGGCCACGCGCCAGTATTTTGCCGGTATTCGATACCTGTGCCTTGCTGGGGCAGGCGCCTTTGGCCGCTGGAGATCAGCGCGTTGCAGTCATTGTTAAAACGACGCAGCGTCCGATTGTGTTGTTGGTGAATCGCCTGGTTGACGTCATCACCTGCGATTTTCTGGCCCCACCCCCGGGTGGTGCAAACCCACAGGCACCCTGGATTCGCGGACTTATTCACGACGGCGGCGCCGACAGTGCGCCCGTGCTTGCGCTGGACCCGGATGGGGTGCTAAGCCTCTCTGAGGCGGTCCAGTAGCCCAGAGTCGCGCGCCATACGGTTTTCCAGCGCTTGGGACAGCACGCTGTGGCTGCTGCATACAGTAACTTGCTTTCGCGCACGCGTAACGGCGGTATAGAGCAGTTCACGCGATACGGCGCGGCTGCGTTGGGGTGGCAAGACCACCAGCACCGAATCAAACTCAGCCCCCTGCGCTTTGTGTACCGTCATGGCGAATGCGGTTTCATGCGACGGCAGACGGCTCGGAGGAATGGCGTAAAAGCTGCCGTCCGATTGTGCAAAATACACATGGAGTTGGCCATTCGGATCTGGCAGTGCAATGCCCGTGTCGCCATTAAATAGCCGCAAGTTATAGTCGTTGCGCAAAATCTGAACAGGTCGGCCGACAAACCACGGCGAATACGTTGTGTCAGTGCGCAGGCCCATTGCAGCGCGCCAGCGTGCGCTGAAAGCGGCATTCAATCCTTGCACGCCATAGGTACCGTCGCGTACTGCACACAGTGCGCGGAATTGATCGAAAGCCGCTTGTATTGCCTGGTATGTGGTGGCTTGAATGCCTCCTTGTTGGGCGGCCGTTATAGCCTGTTGTACCAGCGCAAAAAGCGGAGCGTAGGCGGCATCCATGGTTTGTAATACGTGCTCAATGGCTGCCAGTGGCCCATATTCGCCCTGATCGTTGGCAGGGTCAATCCAGGTCAGGGTGGTATCAGTGCCAGGACCTGCGCCGGGTTCCCATAGCTGCAAAAGTGCCTCTAGGTTGCCGTCGTTGATGCAGCGCGCCATCCGACCAATGCCTGAATTGGACTGAAAACGGTAGTTTTTTTGGAACCACACAACACAGTCTTGCAAGGGACTGCGGCGGCTTGGGGTGGGCGGCACAATGCCCTGTACCGCTGTTTGTACGGGCAATCCACACAGGGCTGCAACCCCTGAGCGACAGGGTTCTGACCAACTGGGGTCACCGGCGATTTCAGCGAATACCGCGCCCGATTCGACTGCTGCCAACTGCCTGTGATCACCCAGCAATACGATGCGCGCATGCGATGGCACGGCCTCCAGCAGGCGGGTCGCAAGCGACAGGTCCAACATGGATGCTTCGTCCAGCACCAGGGTGTCAATTGCCAGCAGGTGCTGGGCGTTGTAGCGAAAGCTGCCGTCGGCTTGCATTTGCAACAGGCGGTGCACGGTGGAGGCGTCGTGCGGCAGCTTTTCGTGCAAGCCTGCAGGCAGGCTGCTGCTGCCTTTTCGCAGTGCTTCGGCCATGCGTCCGGCCGCCTTCCCGGTGGGGGCTGCAAGTGCGATCCGATGGGTCGGATCGATCTCCAATAAACATGCCAGCAGTTTCAAGACAGTGCTGGTTTTGCCTGTGCCAGGGCCGCCGCTGATGATCACCAGTTTGCGTCGCAAGGCCAGGGCCACGGCCAGTTGTTGCCAATTCGGTGTCGCATCGGTGGTTTCTGCGAGGGCATCGGTGTCGGCAGGGAAATAGGCTTGCAGGCGCGAGCGCACCAGCGCCTCATGTTCTGCAAGCAAAGGCGCTGCAGGCTGCGCTGCCGCCACCAGCCGCCGCGCCAAACGTTGTTCGTAATTCCAGAAACGCAGCAAATAGAGGCGGTCCTGTGGGTCCAGCCGCATCGGGCGTGACGGATCGGTCTCCGCCTCGGCTACGACACCGCTGCTAAGCAGGGCTTGGCGCCAGGAATCGACAGGGAGGGTCGCCACATCCAGTGCCGGCAAGGCGCTCAGGGGCAAGCAAACGTGGCCATTGGCGCCCGCAATGCTCAGCGCCGTAGCGGCTTGCTGGGCGGCACGCGCAATTCCCGGTGATGCGCCTTGTGCAATCGCCCATTGCGCCACTTGCGTGCCGAATGCAGCGGCCAATCGTTCTTCGGGGCGGTCGGGCGCGGCCCACTGTGCAATGCCGGCCGCCATCAAATGCCCCCTTGCGGCATAAGTAATTCAGACAATTGCGCAATGGCTTGTGCACTTGGGCGATCGAAATATACCCCGGTGGGATTGCCATGTGCGTCTTTCCAGCCGGGGCGTACGCCGCGTATGAACAGGTACAGGACACCACCAAAATGGCTTTCAAAAGTGTAGTTCTTTATGCGCAGTGCAAGGTAACGGTGCAGTGCCACACAGTACAGCAGGTATTGCAGGTGGTAGGCATGTGCTTGCATTGCGTTTTCCAACGCGGGTCGCGTGTAACTTTGAGGCAACGTTCCGAGATGGTTGGACTTCCAGTCCAGCACAAAATAACGGCCATCGTGTTCAAACACCAGGTCAATAAAACCCTTTAAAAATCCACGTAGCTGACCGAATTCGAGTGCCGGGGCGGGGTAACCCAGGGTCTGCAAGGTATTGCGTAATGTGCGTGCGTCGAGTGCGGCAGACGGCATCAGGAATTCCATTTCGGTTAGCCGACGTTGGTTGCTGACGCTGCGCAGCGTCAGGGGGCTGCAAAAAGCTGCGGCGACCGTGCTTTGCAGCAGCGGGGTGTTCAGTACATCGGTCAGCATTTGCGTCAACATCGCGTGCTGTGTATCCGGAATCGGATTCGGCTTTGGCTTCAGATACGGATCGCCCATGCTACCGGTGCCGTTTGTGTGCTTTGCTGCATCGGTGCGGCGTGCCCCTTGGAAGGCCTGCAAATGGCGCAGGCCGACCGCAATTGCCGTCGGCCAGGTGGCTTCGTCGGTAAAGTCGGCGTTTTCGAATACGCTGTGCAGACACTCTCCGGCCTCAGGCCCGCGTGGGAATAACAGGATATCGTTATCCGCAGGAACCATATTGGGCATTGGGCTTTCGACCGCATCGCCGGCGATTCGCGCATCGTGGTCGATTGCCCCTTGCTCATGCCGGATACCGTGAATCAAGCCGCTGTAACTGCCGGTCCACCAGCCCGGTGGAAGGTGCTGCGGTGGTGGCAATGCGGCAAAATCGGTCGCAACGGTGCCGCTGAGTGGTGCCACGCTTTCGTTTTCTAGCGGCAAATCAGACAGGGCGATGTGGCTGTCTGGCTGGCTTGCCAGCCGCTGCCAAGCCATATGGATATCTTCGGGTGTGGGCGGGTTGGCAAACCATTGGTCTGGACTGAGGCCGTTGCCTGCCACCATCCAGTTCAACAAAGCGCGTTGGCTCTCCGACGTTTTCAGGGCATCTTTAATGCGTGTTTGGTAGCAGCCCACTACCACGTAGCAGCGCTGCACGGCACGTGTCAGTGCCACGTAGACCAAGCGCAAAAATTCTGCGGACTGGTCCTCCCGGTGACTGGCTTTGACTAATTTGGGATCAAAGCCCGGATCGTTCTCGCTGCGAAAATCATGCACCGACCCGAGATTGCTGTCGTAGTAGTGCACGCCGTCCAGGCCATCGGCTTGCGATGGCAGGCGGCCATTCCATAAATAAGGGCAGAAAACAATCGGATACTCCAATCCTTTGGATCGGTGAATAGTGACAATTTGCACCAGATTCTGATCCGACTCCAAACGCAGTTGGCTGGCGTCGTCACCCGAACCATTCTGAATTTGGATGTGCAACCAATGCAATAACGCGTCCGGCGCGGGATGCACTGCCGCCGCTTGGTGCAGGCATTCAAACAGGTGCAATAAGTTGGTCAAGCGCCGTTCGCCATCGGCACGCACCAGCATTTTTTCGGCAATGCGTTCGCTGGTAAGCCAGTGGCGCAACATGACCCCCACGCCTTTGTGTAACCACACAGCGTGCCATTGCGTAAACCTTTCAACCCACAAAAGCAATTCAGTGGGCTTGTCACGCAATGCGTCAATCTCAGCTGCGTTGTAAGCCATGCAGTCGGTTGCCAGTGCCGCATAGATGCGCTGGGTGCGAGACGGTTCGAGTGCGGCGGCCAATATTTGCATCAGTGCCATGGCATCCGGGCTCTGATAAATGCCCGATTGCGACAACTCCACGCTGCCGATGCGCAGTGCCGTCAGTGCCGCACGTATCAAACTTCCCTCATTGTGGGTGCGCACCAATACGGCAATGTCACCTGCCTGTAGTGGGTGCCCGTCGAGCAGGGTCTGCCCCTGGCGGGCCGAATGCAGCAAGTCGGCAATTTCCGCTGCACACGCGCGCGCAGTGGCCTGTTGCATATCGCGTTTGAGGGCATTGGGCGCGTCTGGCTCGGGCAACGGCAACTCCCAGAGTGTCAGTGGCGCGCGGGCACAACCGCCACGGGGCTGGCGCAGATCCTGCAGCACCTTGCGGGCTTTTAACCCAACTTTGACGGGGTGGTACTGCAAACCATCCAGCATAAAAACACGGTGGTTGCATTGAAACAATGCATTCAGTGCGTCGATGAGCGGACCGATTGAGCGTTGGTTGTGCCCAAGTGAATACTGGGCTGCAGCTTCACTCCGCGCTTTTAGGTAGGTGTGGAGGTCGGCATTGCGAAAGCTGTAAATCGCCTGCTTTGGGTCTCCCACCATAAAGAGGGGGCCGGCCTGTCGGCCATAAATAGTATGAAATACCGCGAATTGCAGTGGGTCGGTGTCTTGAAATTCATCGACCATGGCCACTGGAAAACGCTTGCGCAAAGCGCTGGCAAGTGCGGCTCCGCTGGCCGCGTTGTCACTGTGCAGTTGTGCGTAGACGTTGTAAAGCATGTCGTTGAAAGCCACTACGCGTTGCGTGCGTTTGCGCTCTTGCAGCAGGTGGGCGCCGTCCAATAACAGGGCTTTCAGCAAACGCAGTCGGGCCCGAACTAAATCCCTGGAGAGCGCTTCCAGCGTGTCGAGAAAATGCTGGGCATGTCCAAAAAACAGATGCTCAGGTGGCACGGACTGTTTTTTGCAAGCCTTTTGCAGGCGCTCGCTACCGAGTAGAGGGGCTTTGTCAATCGGAAATTCAAGGGCTGAAACCGCATCGTCGCCGCGCAGCAAAGCGTCCCATTCACGGGCAGCGGCCTCGACCGAGGCCGGTTTGTAGCTGACGGCACTGAGTTGTGACAAGGCCGCTTTGAGCGTGTCCAACACCACCGCACGTTGTGCGGTCCAGCACCGTTTGGCCGCATCGAATGCGGTTTGCAAGGCCGCTTCGCTGGCGCTGCAGGGCAGTTCCAAGTCGGCGGGCCATAGGGTGTGCGACAGGGGTTTGGCCAAATGGCGGCGCAGCAATTGGGCCCAGCGTTCCGGGCTGTCTTTCTGTCCACTGAGATAGGCTGCAAGGGCAGGGGATAGGTCACTCGCGCCGAGACGCTGGCGCCAAAAATCACCCACGACTTCGGCCACCATGGCGCTGTCATCTTGTAGCAGTTCTTGCGACAGCGGCATGTGGGCCGTGAATGGCGCATCTGACAGCGCACGCTGACAGAAACCATGGATGGTGAATATGGACGCTTCATCAAAGCTGGCCAGGGCCAAACGGCAATGCACCAACAACCTGTCGGCTGCAAAGCCTTTGGCTTGCAGAGATGCCATCAAGCCGGAAATCAAGGGGTCGTTGGCCAGCCTGGCATTGCCTTCCAGGTAGGCGACGGCGTCGGCAATTTTTTGCCGTATGCGTTCGCGCAATTCCGCAGTGGCCGCATTGGTGAAAGTTACCACCAGTATGTCTTGCACGCTGTGATTGCATTCCAACAGCAGGCGCAGATACAGCCCACAGATATTGAACGTCTTGCCGGTCCCCGCAGACGCTTCAATCAGCTGCACACCGTGCAGCGGGCACTGGTACAGGTCCAGTTCGCGCGCTTGCATGGGGGTGTTTGGGAGGGAATTCAGGCCAGATGCCGGGGGCATCAATGCGGGTTTGTGTTCGGGGTCGACGGCCATGGCTATAGGGGTTCCAAGTGCGCTATCAGGGGCGCCAAGATCGACTGGGCTTGGCCCACAAATTGGGTGTATCCGACGCTGCTGGCAAACGGGTCGGGCAGGCCGCGCAAGGCCAGGGCAAAGGCCGGATCGGCCGACTCACCGAAGCGCTGTTGTGGTGTCACTTGCCACTGACCCAAGGCTGCCGTGCGACTGCCGCCCTTTTCCATATACGCCCAGGCGCTGCGTGGAAAGAAATACAGGGGCAATTCCAGTCCTTGTGCGTAGTTGTGCAGCAGGGTTTCGAGTTCCGTGCGTGCCGTTTGCACTTGACGGAATTGAAGCAAGCCATCCCGCGTCAGAAGCATACTTTTGGGACGCACACCGTGGGGCGTTGCACAACACAACACCAAATGCTGCAGCCAGACGTCGAACAGGTCGCGTATTTTCAGGCGGTCATAACGCCAGTGAAATAAACCCGTGTTCGGTACATCGGTCAAGGTGGCGTGAAATTGCCAGGGTGTATGGCCCTCTTGCCAGTTCCACGTGACCTGGTGGCCCCCGCCCTCAATGCCGAAAGGCAGCGAAGTGTGCGACTGATGCGATTGAACCGTTTCGGCAAAGTGCGTTAATGCAGGCAACTCGCGATCGAGGAATGCGCTGGCAAATGCCCCGGCGGGAAGCTCGGTTCCGGCTTCGGCCAGCGCGCGCAGTGCGCTGTTGCGGCCCTGCAGCAGTTGTGGCAGCAGGCGTTGTGCCAACGCACGCCGCGTTGCATTGTCGGGCAATAAGGGCTCGCTGTCTTCCAACTCGGGGCTGCTGCGCGGCAGCGCCAGGCCCAGGCGTTGTGCCAACAGATAGCGGCAAGGATTGGCGTAAAACCGCCGCAAAGCGTCCAGCGATACGTGCGTCCAATGTCCCGTGGCCGGAGGCAGGGGGGGCATAAAAAAAGGTTGTTGATGGGTTAATTCGCTGCCCCCAGGCACCGCATTGTCGCCCTCATCGTCGACATCCAGCTCGACCGCAGACGGTCGCGCGTCAGGACCGCCGCGCCGCTGAAGGGCCGCTGCATATTCGGTGTGAAAACTGCGTACCCTTGCATCACTTTGCGCACTGAACGCCGCTTCAGAGAAGGGTTGCAGCGGTTGTTCAATGCGCAAATACGCCAGCGCCTTGGCAAATCCGGCGGCATCGGGGCTGGGTGCCAGCGCCGGCACCAGATAATCGAGCAATTCGGAGAGCACCACCGACGGCGGGAGCACACTGTTGTCGCGAACGCTGCGTCCGACGTAACTCAGGTGCAAAACTGCACGGGCCGCCAAGACGCAATCAAGGAATACATTGCGTTCATCGAGCCGACGCTGGCGATCCCCGGCACGCGGCTGCTGCGCCATCAAATCGAACTCCAACGGTGGGCTGTAGGCCGGAAAAGCACCGTCGTTCAGCCCCAATGCGCATACCACGCGGTAAGGAATATTGCGCAGGCTGCTCATCGACGTGAATGTCACCATGCCGGTGGGAACGCCGCCTCGGGCCGGATCGTCCAGCATGTCTATCAGTACTTTGCGTACCAATGCCAAGGGCAGCGGCGTTTGCAACTGCTGGTCCTCGGTCGCTCGCTGCAGCTGGTCCGACAAACGCTCCAGCGTCGCCTGTACATCACGCATATCTTCCAGTTCTTGCGGACTTGGCGATACAAATTGCGACAGCGCAGTGCACAGAACATCGCCCCAATCGCTCGCAATATGGGCCGTGGCACAACGGCGCTGAAGTTCGGATAACTGGGTGACGAAGTCAGCCAGCGCGCCGAGGGCATATGCAGCCATTCCCTCAATGTCTCCGGCGGGCAGCAGTCCACAGAATGGTGTGGTTACGCTACCTGGCATTGCATACGCCGCAAAAAGTCGTGCCAGGGCATCGGCCACACTGAAGCGTGCGCCTCCGCCCAAGCCCAATGCGTCGCGGTGTTCGGCATCCAAACCCCAGTGCGCTCCGGAGCGGATCAGCCACTCGCGAATGCTGTCCAGGCCGACTTCGTCCAAGCCAAACCGGCGGGCAACAGGGCCTTGTTGCAAAAGTCCAAACAGGGCGCTCACAGTGCACCGTGAATCGACCAAGCCGAGCAGATCGTGGAGCGCCCGGGCTGGTGCATTGATGTCGATGCGGGCCCGTCCGGTGATCGTGTAAGGAATATACAAATGCGCTGGCGCGGTGCCAAACAGTGCCTCCACTAAAGGCGCTGCTGCGTCAATATCGGGTGTTACCACCACAATATCGTGTGGTGCCAAGGGACCACCAGGGAGGTCGTTTTGGGCGAATAGTTGCAATAAACGGCCTTGCAGAACTTCCACTTCGCGCGAAAGCGAATGGCAAACATGCACCTCCAGACTGCGTGTGACGGCACCGGCGTTCGGGTGATGGTCGGCTGCCGTCAGCAGGTCCGAGAGGGTCCCCGCTTCGATTTCGTGCATGCCCAAAATGGCATTCTGCAACGCACCCAATACGCCCGGTGCCGCGTAGGGTGTGAAGCGTGCATCGTCAATTACAGCGTCACCGCTGTGGGCCATGAGTAAGCCCAAACTGGCCTGGGTTTGCTTACCCCATGCCACCAACAAACGATTGCCTTCCTCAAAATAACCCTGGGCTCCATCCGGGGCGCCCGCAGCCTGGGCACGGGCAAGGTAGGCAAGGCGGCGGCGATCGACTGCATCAAACCAGTATTCTTCACACGGATTGAGTGCATAAATTACCACCGGGACCTGGTTTGATAGTATTTCCAACAGGGCCAAATGGAGTGGCGCCAGGGTAGGGGGCGCAAATATATGTACGGCTGGAGCCGCATGCTTATTTGAGTCTGTGTCTGTGTCTGTGTCTGTGTTTGTGTGCACCATTGCTGCACGGAGGGCCGGCAGCGGATCGTCCAATGCCGAACCGGCTTGTGTTTTAAGCCGTCGCCACAATTCAGCTTGCCATTCTGCGTCGGCGCTGGCTGCGGCATTTTTAAATGGTACCGCCGTATTCACACTCCATGCAGCCAGCCAGTCGCTGCGGTAGGCTTGGTATTGTTCGAATAATTGGGTTATTTGAACCGCTAGTTCGTAGCGCATCAGCGTATCGGCTGCGGCAAGATAGGCACCCAAACGCGGGTGTTCTGATTCGGGGGAAAGCCATTGCGTATCACCCAATATCGAAAAAACCCGCCAGACCATCTGACCTGGGTCGTAGGGCGCTTGTGACTGTCGTTCTGGAATGCGTTCGCCCAATTGGCGCCACAGCCACTGGGCCAGATAGTCGAATTCGACGTTGGCACAAACGCCCTGTTGGTGCGCCATCGCGCGCGCAATATGGCGTTGCATCGCCGACGTGGGCGTGATAACGCGTATCGAATCAAAGACCGACAGCTTGTGTTGCTGCGCCTCCAGGCGCGCCAGCAAGATATCGGTCAGCGTCTCAATTTGATTTGCAAAATGAATGGCCAGCACGGTGCGTCCTGTCAGCGTTTTAACGCAATGAGTGTCACGCCGCCAGCGACCATCGCCAAGCCCAACCATTCGCGTGGCGCGGGACGCTCACCGAGAAAAATGACTGCAAAAATGGCAACCAAAACCACACTGAGTTTGTCTATCGGCGCCACCGCTGCGGCAGGACCCACTTGCAGCGCCCGGAAGTAGCAAACCCACGAAGCACCGGTTGCCAAAGCAGACAGAAGCAAAAATACCCAGTTTCGGCCCGTAAGTTCAACGGGGTTTCGCCACTTGTGCGTGTAAGAAAGAAACGCAATCAACACCAACAACACAATCGCGGTGCGAATGAAGGTTGCGAAATCAGAATCCAGCCCCTGAATACCAACCTTGGCAAACACCGCGGTCAATGCGGCGAAAACGGCCGACAGCAAGGCCCAGAGTATCCATGGTGTTGATGATTCCATAACTGACTTGATTAAGTGTCCCCTGAGTCTAGCGTCTGCTGGGCCGGCTTAACGCCGGTAGACGCTGCTGGAGTGGCTATTGGGCGTTTAGTTAATACGATACGATGTATATTATGTTTAGTTTACGATTTGCTATCGCTCAGTTCCATTTACGATTCACCCATTGAAGCAGTTTCAAAGAATCTGGAAATGCACGATTGGCGCCGTCGGATCGGCAAAAGACCCTCCCAACGCCAAGTCGCCTCGTCCATGCAATACGCACTCATCGCGGCGCAGCAGCAAATCCGATCCGGTGGCGTCG
>Ga0228698_1001152_pt1 | contig 13987 bp, 24 predicted proteins | sample McNCre117_Aug_MG_FD_178015 | JGI IMG/M metagenome (GOLD analysis project Ga0228698, IMG submission 178015) | Freshwater microbial communities from McNutts Creek, Athens, Georgia, United States - 1-17_Aug_MG | ecosystem: Environmental > Aquatic > Freshwater > Creek | place: USA: Georgia...
TGAAGATGAAGGGGGGCACGATATTTAAGGGGTGAGAATTGCGATATTCATTCTTGGCGATGCTTGGCGGGTGCTTGAAATAAGGGTTCCAAAAGTGAATTTTCAAACCAAATTTGAAGGCGAGTTGGAAGGGATTGGATTAATGATTTTGACCAGAATGAGGGGCGATGTTTGCCCCTCATTCTTATTGATCTACCCATGATGCCACCAGGCGCCGAAGCGACCGTAAATATATATGCAAAAACCGGCAACGGCTATGAGCATGAAAATAGATGCTCCTGTTGAGTCGTGATCCCCTGCAGCAACCATGCAGCCTGGTATGGACAAGCAGATCATGCCAATTCCTATGAGCTGCCGTTTCTTCCATTTCTTCGCGGTCAACTCGACTAATACTGGTGTTGTCTGTTGCTGGGGGGTTTCCTGATGATGGTGGTGAATTTCAGTGACATGTTGAACGATCGGTGGAGCCGTTGGGGGCTGGATCCTTACTGGGGTTGCCGCAGTCGGTAGAGTCGCCCCACACATGGGGCATTTATTTGATCCGTTTGGTATAGGGGTGTCACAACCGGGGCATTTCCTTTGCATGGCAGACCTCCATTTCAATAAATGATTACCTCACCAGTCTTCGCACCACTCGACCGACGATCCGGAGCTGGGCCGCTGCTGATTCTCCGGAAAATACTTCAGGATCGTAAGATCACGTTTTTTCTCTTGTCTTTTTCCGCAAATACGTTTATAGAATATCCATCACGTTAGAACAGCAACGCGAACCGGTTAAGCGCCGGGACAAACTACTAACAAAAAGGAGAACCACCCATGAGCCCAGCAGAAGCGCAGAGACTACGAGTGCGCTCCGAAATGGTGCGCAACGGACTGACGAGCCGCAAGATCGCGCAGGAGTGCAATGTGCGGGAGAACTACGTCTATTTGATCCTCGTCGGCGAACGGACCGGCTACCGGGTCCGGAGGAAAATAGCGGAACTGTGTAAGGTTCCCGTTGAGATGCTCTTTCCGGACACGCCGGAAGAGTATCGGGTAGCGGCATGAACCTCTCGGCCTGCCAGATCAGCAGGGTGTCGCTGATTCTTGCCGGTTTTTGGCGAACGCATCCTGGATCGCCTGAGCTGCCGTGTATGTGTCTTGATGGCAACTCAGCACCTCGGCATCAGTCAGAGGTCTGTCCACTTGAGCGCGAAGGGCGAGGACGCCGGAGTGCAGAGCATGAAGCATCGTCCAGGCTAACAACTGATCAAATTGATTTTGTTTCATCGGTGCTCTCCGGAAAAAGAGTTTATCAAATTTACTTTGATAGTGCCAGCAAAAGAGAGGGACGCAATGTCGAAACGCCATAGCCTGCAAGACAATCTGTTGTCCAGACAACCTGGACTTTTCCCCACCGAGATAGCGGAAGGTTCGCTGGATATCGAGCTGGGGTTTCGCCAGAATCTGTCGCGGCTGATGCACTCCTGTGGCAAGGACCGCTACCAGATCGCCGGGGAGGTGTCGCGGCTGATGCGGCGGGACCTGACCAAGGACATGCTGGATAAGTGCGTGGGCAGTGACACCGCCTATGCGTTGCGGGTGGGCGCGTTGCCTGCGGTATGCCAGGTGGTGGGGTCGCTGGAGCCGTTCCGGTATCTGGTGGAGCCGTTGGGCGCCGATATTGTGAACCCGGAAGACCGTGATCTGTATCGGTTGGCGCGTTTGGAAGAGCAGAGGCGGCATCTGGAGCTTGAGATCAATAACCTGCGGAGCAAATGCGGGATACGGTAAGGAGGAAAACCATGAAAAACCTGCTGTTTGGATTGTGCATCGCCGGGTCGCTGGTTTGATGGGTTCGGATGGTTCGGGGTTCCCGTTTTTGAACCTGATTGGGTCCGGGGTGTTTTTGATCGTGGCGGCGCTGCTGCCGGGTGATTCGGTCCGGAAATCGCCCCCGGCCCCCCTTTGGCAACGGGGGGAGATGTTCGCGGGGGGTAGGTACCAGCGGTCGGAAAATATACGGGGCAAAGATTATTACCGGGAGGACTATTGAAATGGCAGGCGACAGTTACAGGCGGATTGAATCGGTCAAAAAGACCACGGATGTTTTGAAGTTTCTGGCCAAGGAGCGGCGGCTGTTGACCGGTTCCGAGGTGGCTGAAGGGGTTGGGTTGCCCACGGGTACGGCCCTGTGTCATCTCATCACCCTGGCCGACGCCGGGTTTGTCCGGCAGGTTGGCGAGGGGTGGGAGCTGGGTATCGGGCTGGCGCTGATCTGGGCGCGGGTGAAGGCCAACATCGAAGGCAAGATCAACACGCTACAGAGTGAACTGAAGGCGCTGGAGGTGGATGATGTCACGAAGTAACAGCAGAACCGCCGAAGATATAGAGGCCATGGAGAGCTACGCCGCCGTGGTCAAGTCCAACTGTCAGCTTGAAGTTGACAAACTGAAAGGCGAGATCGAGGCCATCAGGGAAGAGTCCCAGGCCATCGGCATCCTCAAGAAGATCGATTTCGACACCGAGAGCAACGAGCTGCTGCGCTATGCCGTGCTGATGCGGATCAAGCAGAGCAAGTCATACCGCAAGGGAGGACTGACCTGGGACGATTTCTGTGAGCAGATCGCCCATGAGCCGAGGCGGACCGTTGACCGGAAACTTGAAGAATCACGACCGGTGCTAGATCGGTTTTCGGCCAATTTGGCCGAAATTTCCGGGGTCGATTTCAGTAATATCCGCATGTTAGGTCGGGCAGTTTCGGCCAATTTGGCCGAAATTACCGATGACGCCGTTATCATCATTGGCGATAACCGGGTTCCCATCGCCCCGGAATACGCCTCCGACATCAAAGAATTGATCGAAGGCATGAAGGACGACATGAACAAACAGCTTGCCAACATCAAGGGTGATATTCGCGCCCGTGACCGGCGGCTGGAAGACAAGGAAAAGGACCTGCAGCGGCTGCACAAGCAACTGGACAAGCTGGAAGACCGGGCCGCAACCAAGGGCCTGACGTCGGCGGAGGACGCCTTTATCCAGCAGATGCAGAACGCCCGGATTTCGGCGGACGGCTTCTTTCTGAAATTTGACCCGGAACGCAACCCCCTGCCCGACGACGCCACCGCACGGATGAAGGCGGAATTCATGATCACCCAACAGTATCTGCTGCGGGTGGCCACGGCTTCTTATCATGCGGCGGTTGACTACTACGGAGAGCCCGGCATTGACAGCTCCGGGTGGGTGCAACCGAATCTTCGGACATCCTAGGGGGACGTCATGGGCTGGGAAGCAGACATGGCCGAACGACTCTCCCGAGCCGTGAACGGCGAAAAAGATACGATCATAGCGGAATTCAGCGACCTTACCGGCAAGTCGGCATCGGCGCTGTACCGGGTCGCCCGGAAGCACGGGTTCACTCCGGAACGGAAAAAGCGCGACGACAAGGGGACGCTCAAGAGCGAATTGACCGACAACCAGGTGTCGTTTGTCTCCACGTTGATTCAGACCACGGCCCGTGAGGTGAAGGGGTGCATCATGCCGGTACGCAAGGCGCTGCAGATCGCCGTCAAAAACGGGGTGATAGCACCAGGCCAGATATCGGTGAACCGGTTGCAGGGCATCTTGCGGGAGCGGGAGATGAACGCCACGGCCCTGGACAGCGTCACCCCGTCAATCCGGATGGCCAGTCTGCATCCCAACCATGTTCATGTCTTCGACGCCTCGATCTGCATCCAGTATTACCTGAAGAACGGCAAGGGGATCAGGATGATGGATGAGCGGGACTTTCGGGAAAAGAAGCCGGAGAACTTTCTGAAGGTCAAGCAGCGGATTATCCGGATGATCTGCGCTGACCACTTCTGTCACTTCATCTATCCGAAATACTATCTGGCAGCCGGTGAAAATCAGCGGATTACCTATGATTTCCTCATGTCGGTCTGGCGGGGCGGACTGCATGACCTGTTACCGTTTCGCGGGGTGCCGTTCTTTTTGCTGATGGATGCAGGAAGCGCCAACATCGCCAAGGGCTTGCTGAATTTCTTCAAACGGCTGGAGATACAACTACCGGAAAACATGCCGCACAACCCCAAACGGCAAGGGTCCGCAGAAGTGGCGCAGAACATAGTGGAGCGTGACTTTGAAAGCGGCCTGCGGCTGGAACCGGCCACCAGCATGGACGAATTGAACGCCTGGGCCATGGATTGGTGCGTCTACTACAACGCCACCCAGGTGCATCGCCGGACCCAGACCACCCGCACGTCAACCTGGTTGACGATCACTCCAGAACAGTTGCGGGAACTCCCGTCTGACGAGGTCTGTCAGATGCTCTACGCCGAGCCGGAAGTATCGCGGATTGTCCGCCAGGACAACACCATCACCTTTAACAATCAGGATTACCGGTTGAAACATATCCCCGGCATCCGCCCCAAAAAGGAAGTGATGGTCATTGTCCGGCCCTATGTCTGGCCCAAGGTGGGGGTGATGTTCAACGAACAGGAGTACATCGTGGAGCCCATCGGCAAACTGGCGGGCGGATTCAGCGCCGACGCCGCTATCATCGGCCAGGAATACAAGCAGAATCCGGATACAGCGGTGGATAGGGCGCGCAAAGCCAACGAGAATCTGGCCTATGGCGAAGGGAAGCGCAAGAAAGATGATCTGCCCTTTGGCGGGACGCTCCAGGTCATGGGGCAGATGGCGGAAGCGCTGGACAAGGTGGTCATGATGCCGAAACGGGGCACTCCTATCGAGATTGACCGGGCGCAGACGGCGCAGCTTCTGCCGGTGACCAGGTTGTTGATGATGGTACGGGACGCCCTGGGCGGGGCCGTGCCGCCGGAGGTCAACCGGGAACTGCGGGAGCGGTATCAAGACGGAATTGACCAGGCCACGGCGGAACGGGTGGCGGCGGGCTTCAGCTCTCCTTCGACTTCGCTCAGGGACCACGCTCATCCGGCAAGACGCAGCGTGTTAGACGTCGCCCCTCTGAGAGCAGCGGGAGGTGGAGCATGAAACATCCGGCATCGGCATATCAACAGGACTTTGCGCCACTGTTGCTGAAACATCTGATCCTTGAATGTGACATACCTCAGAAGGAGTTGGCGGGACTGGTGGGGGCGCACCTGGGGCGCAGCATCAGCCGGGCGACGATCAACCTGTGTGTCAACCGGGGGGTTATCCCCCCCAGTATCCCCGGTTTTCAGGGGGCGGTTGAGCAGGTACTGGACGCGCTGCCACCGGTGCGGGCGTGGTTGCTGAGACAGCACAAGACCTGCTCCGACATCTGGGCACAGGCGGACGATCCCCGCCGGATGGCGTATCCCGTGGGAGTCAAAGCGCGGTCCGGAAATAGAAAAACAGCAGCGATGCAACCGGGAAACCCGGACCAAATAACCTGTATGGAGGTGGTGGAGATGTTGGACCCGAAAGCGCTGAAGCATTTCAAGTTGTTTCGGTCACCGTTCATGAATGATGTCCAGAAGGCTCAGGACATCTACAAGGACGATGACCACCGCTACATTGAAACAGCCATGATTGAAACGGCCCGGAACAGCGGTTTTCTCGCGGTGGTGGGTGAAGTGGGCAGCGGCAAGAGCACCATGCGCAAGCTAGTGGTGGAGCAGCTCCGGCGGGAAGGCGATATTCAGGTGGTCTACCCTGAGATCGTGGACAAGGAACGGATTGGCAGCGCGTCGTTGCTGGACGCCATCATCATGGATATTTCCAGCGAGAAACCTCGGATGAAGCATGAACACAAGGCCCGGCAGGTCAAGCGGTTGCTGCAGGAACGGAGTCAGCAGGGAACTCGCTGTTGCCTCATGATTGAAGAGGCACACCGGCTGAATGTGGCGGCCTTCAAGACGTTGAAGCAGATTTATGAGATGGAGGACGCCACGGGTTACCGCAAGCTGATCAGCGTTATCCTCATCGGCCAGACGGAGCTTGGCGACCTGCTGGATGAGCGGTTCCATCCGGAGATGCGGGAGGTGATCCGGCGCTGTCAGGTGGCGCGGATCGCCGGTATGACCAACTGTCGGGACTATCTGGAGCACAAAATCAAACAGGTGGGGGGCAAGTTGGAAACCATTTTTGACGATGACGCCATGGCGCTGCTGCAGAAGCGGTTGACGGTGGCGGGCGAGCGGGGCCAGTCGGTATCTAATGCGTACCCGTTGACGGTGAATCTGTACGCCACCAGGGCCATGAATGCGGCCTGTGAACTGGGAGATGCACGGGTGACTGCTGAAGTGGTGGAGACGCTATGAGCTGCAGGCTGATGAGACATGGGTCATCTGATACTCCCCGCTGTCCCAAGTGTGCAGGCTGCCTGACTCATGGCCTTGAGTACAACGAACTCCAGGCAGAGCAGGTGGTTAAGTGCATCGAATGCGGCTGGCGGATCAGCCGACCGGCTCCCAGGGGCTACAAGGATATCAAACTGGCAAGCGTTAAGTATGACGGGAATAAAAACAAGCAGAACTATGCGGCGGGACGGGTAGGACAGGCTGGTTTGTACTCGATATGCCGGGTTGAGTCGTGCAGCAGAAGTTTGAGAGATACCAACGTTTCCGGGCTCTGCAAAACCCACATGAGGCAACAACAGTCCTGGGAGAGAACCAAGCGGCTTTATCATCCGCCCTTTGTTGAGCGGTCGGATGGGAGCTATCAGGTGAACCCGTTGGCAGGCACCGGGAGGAAACATGGATGAGCATGACGATTATTGTCTCTGTCGGGAACCGGAGCGGAATGCGGATATGCCGGTGGGTTTCGCGGTGGCGGTGCTGATGGTGCTGCTGGTGGTGACGGCGGCTGGTCTCTGGTGTGGGGCGCTTTACTGGTATGGCAAGGGGGTGACGGAGGGGCGGCGGCAGATGACGACGGAGTACGCGGCAGAGGTCAAGAGACTTCACAACGCCACGCAGCCGGAGCAGATCCGGGCGTGGCTTAAAACAGGGGGAACCTATGAACACTGATCGTTTCTACAGTTACAGCCCAGACAACGGCATGACCTACCATGCCACGAAAACCGAGGCCAAGGAGTGTGCAGCGGAGGCGCTGAAAGCGCTGCTGCATGACGGCATTTCCATCTTCGACCTGGAACAGATCACCTGGGGCGAGGTTACGGAACGGGTTGAAGCTAACGCCGCCGGGTACGCTTTCGAAAACGCGCTGCGCCTGGCGTATGAGGCCCAGTATCCGCAGATTCTCGACGGGCGGATGTGCAATGGCAATGATGACCTGGTGCTGGTCAAAAACATCCATGAGACAGATCTGCTCTATCACGACCTGGTGCTCGGTATCGCCGTGATCTGGAAAGACCTCAGCGGGAAAATCCAGCGGTTCAAGCAGCACAACTTTGAGGACATCACCACGGTACTGGAGCTGCTGTTTGAAAAGTACAACACTCGCCGGGGAGGTTCTGACGGAAACATGCAGTTTTTCAGCTTTGACCGGAAATTCAAGCTCCAGGTCGCTATTCAAAAGCGTATCGACTTTGGCCCGGAACTGCAGGTGGCGGAGCGCAAGTTGGTTGAATGTTTGGAAGAGATGACCGGCGGCGAGTCCAATGACCTCAAGACCATCGTGACGGCGGCGTTCAAACTGGTGGACGGCAAACTGCGGGTTTCGGAAATCCTGCGGTTGCGCAGCTACAAGATCAGCAATCCGCTCTGGAATCAGGCGATGCAGATCGTTGATGACGCTATCCAGGTAATTTCCAAAAAGAAGCAGATACGGCTCTATGAGCGCAACGAGCAGGGCGAATACCTCGCCATACCGCTTGATATTGCGGGACTGTAGGAGGGGACATGAACGTGCTTAAACAGATTGGATGGGGAGTTTTGGCGGTGATAGTGCTCTTCGCCCTGACATGGCTGGTGATGGGCAATGAGTTTTTCCTTTATAAGATCTTCGCCCCAAAACAGGAAGCGGTTCGACGTGAGGTTTTTGAGCAATCGAAAGCCTACAACCAGGGGATGATCCAGGAACTACAGAACATGCGGTTCGAGTACATCAAGGCGGACAAGGAACACCAGGTGGCCCTGGCATCGATCATCCTGCACCGCGCCGCAGACTATGACGAAAACCGGATGCCGATAGATCTTCGCCAGTTCATCCATAACTTGAAAGAAGGAGTAGCCCGATGAAAATGATTTTGCTGGCAGTAGCGATGGTGATTGCCCTGGTGGGGTGTGAACAGCAGATCCGCCCGCAGAACAGCGACAAGGTTCAGCAGAAGCAACAAGAGCGGATTCTCTCCGAAGGCACAGCGCAGATCGGGATGCCTGCGATCAAGAACTTCCGCGAGCGCAAGCTCCTGAAAGACATCCTGGAACTGCGGGATCAGGACGGATTGACCACGTACACCTATATCGTTGCCGAAATGACCGGCAAGCTGGTTTACCTAGGGGAAAGCATCGGTTACGGCATCCCGGCGGCAACCCAGTTTACGAACCCGCAGAAAATATCCGACTCCGGACCCAATTACGGGTATGCCATTCTGCCGCAATCCGATCCGAACGGGTTGTTCTCGCCAACCTCCGCCGAAGGAACCTGGGTGATGTTGAAGGAACCGAGAGGAGGCAAGGTCCGGCCCGTGTACATTGAGCCGCGCATCATCGTTTCACCGTTCAAGCTGCACTGAGACCAACCGGGCTGAATCAGCCTACTACTGAGCACACCCCACAAAACGTGAGTCGCACGAACCTAAAAAGGAGATACCCGCATGAACAAGAAGGAATTGGCTCAAGAAATTCAGAAGCAGATGTCAGCTACAGGGATCACGACCAAGCAGATCGAGGAGGTGATCACGCACGCCACGGATATTATCAGGGAAGCGGCGATAACAGATCGGGTGGTTATCCACGGTTTCGGCGTGTTCCGGACAGCTAACCGCGCCGCCAAAACCGGCCGCAACCCCCAGACCGGCGAACCGGTGCAGATCCCCGCCAGAACGGCGCTGACGTTCAAATCCAGCAAGTAGTTGACCCCTGAAGTCTGGGGCTGACCATTTACCCGATGGCAGGAAAATGGTCAGCCCTCTTCTTGAGCAGTCAAAAACCCAACTGGAGAAAGGACCTGACATGAGAAACAAGCTGATAGACCTGAACAATCACCTGTCGGACCACGGGCAGGCAACGGGGATGTGATGACCCGCGATGAAGAGATCACCTGGGGCGAGCGGGCCGCCGTCATGGAGTATCTCGGCAAACTGCCACGGGCGGAAGCTGAACGTCTGGCGCTGAAAATCATTCGAGGCCAAGGCGAAATTGCCGAACAATTGGAGCTATTACGATGATGTTGCACTGCCCGTGCTGCCATGCACATTTCAGCATTGATGCGGTGATCCAGGACGAAGAAGCCCGGCGACTGCTCGGGATGAAAGCCGATTTCCCGCCGTCGTTGTTTGGCTACCTGTCGCTGTTCCGGTCAGAGAAACGCGCCCTGGCGTGGGACAGGATGGCCCGGCTGACCGGTGAGGTGCTGGAGTTGGGGCAGGCATGGGGGATGGAGCAGGTTGATACAGCCATGGCCGAGACGGTGGAAGCGCTGCGAGGTAAAGGTAAAGGACCGCTGAAAAATCACAACTATTTGAAACGGGTGATCGAATGTAGGGGCGGGGTAACCCCGCCCGTACCAAAATCTTGCGTCTCTACGAACCATTCGGCGCCGTCCAAAACCGCCGGGGCAATCGGGCGGCTTGAACAGTGGAAAAAGAGCTGAACATGGAATGGTTGCGATCGGAAATAGCGGCGGGGCTTCAGGCCCTGCTTTCTTTGCGGCTGCGGAACGCCCCGGCGGAAGACATGGTTACGCTGACCGCTGATATCTGGGTGCAAGCGTTCGGGCTCCGGGTGTCAGATATGGCGCTGGACGCCCCCAGGGTGCGGGAAGGTTTCCGGCGGATATTCCCCCTGGTGCGTGAGTGGCCGGCGCCGATCCAGGTGCTGGAGCTGATGTCGGCACGACCGAGACCGGTGGAGATTCCGTATATCCTGACTCCGGAGCAACGGCGGGCGAATCGGGACAGGTTGCGGGATATCGCGAAAAAATTAGCGGAGTAACGGAGGAACGGATGAGACCATACCGAAAGCACGAATCGAACCCGCTGACTGCGGCCCAGCGCACCATCATCAAGATGGCGCAGCAGGAGCTGGGGATATCTGATGACGATTACCGGTCTATGCTGGAAGAGCGCTACGGCGTCCGGAGCTGCACCAGCCTGACGGTCAAGCAGGCCGAGTATTTTATTGATGAGCTGGGGCGTAAGGGCTTTACTGTAAAGGCCAAGCCGAAACCGGCCAAGAGAACCGCGTCGAAAACTCAGGCAGATGCCAAAACCTTTCTACCACGGGACCGGTACCGCAAACACGGGCGGGGTAACGGCAAGATCATCACCCTGGCCACGCCGCAGGAGATCGAGAAGATCAACAAGCTGGCGGCGCTCATCACCTGGAAATTTGAAAATGGCGTGACGCTCTTCCTCGAAAAGCGGATGGGGCTCAAAGAGGGGAAAGTTAGAACCTCGGTAGATGCCGAGAAAGCCATTGAAGGGCTCAAGAGCTACGTCAAATCTGACATGAAGCGCAAGCACGGCGAGGACTGGTGGCTCAAGCGGTTTGAAGATCCGGAAGTGATGCGGTTCATCGCGGAACATGCGCCGGCGGAGTATCGGTGATGACTCCGGCAACCGAGCACGTCTGTCCGCTGTGCCATGGCGCCGGGAAGTTCTCGTTGGTGGGCTGGATCGCTCGTATCCGGATCGAGCAGCTCCCGGAGGATTACCAGTTGCTGGCCAGGGTCATCGGGTTGGAGTTGACGGTCAAGCTCGCCCGGGAGTTGAAGAGCGTGCATCTGTATTTGATGAAGCCGGACAATGTGTTCAAAGCCGCCATCATTGCCGAAATCAAGGAGCGCTACGCCACCTCCGGACCGGAGCAACTGTTCAAACCCCGCTTGATCGCCCTGGAGATGGGCGTCTCCGAGCGGTTCGTGTATGACATCATTGCGGACAAACAGGACCGTGATCGGCAGTTGGAGATGTTCAGTGCTGAAAATTGCGATTGACAAGCAGAGCGGTTCCGCCGTAACCTTGGCGCAAGTGGCGTCGAAACCACGAGTGCTAAGGCGGGACCACAGCGATTCTGTGGTATTTTTGCGCCCTACAGACAGAAAGGCTGTCGGGTGGCCAGGGCTATGCAATACCCGAAAGGGGAAATCCCTGGGCCGTTCCTTAGCACGGTTTCGAACCACCCGGCACCTTCGAAAGGGCCAATTCGAAAAGCTAAGGAGAATCACCATGTCTGAACTCTGCCCGAAGTGCGAAACCCACCCGTACGACCTCCTCAATCAAACTCACGCCAAACTGGCACTCATTGCGTCCCTCATCGAATCCTATCGCGGCCAGCGCGACGGTTATCTGGGTGAATTGCCCATGACCGGCCTGTACTGGTTTCTCTCCGACGCCGAAGACGTTATCCGGAAGAATCTCGAACATCACAAGGAGGCTTGACCATGGGGAAACTTGTCAGAATTTTGGACATGAAGGTGCCGACACTGTTCTACAAGGGACGGCCAGTGGTAACGCTGCGCCAGGTTGACACGTTACACAGGCGGAGACCAGATACTGCACGGAAAAGCTTCCATCGACATCGTAAGCAGATGATTGATGGCCGGGATTATTTCGACATCCCCTACGAAGAATGGAGTGGTTTCAACGTCCATATTATGGACGCTGAAAAACGTGGTTGGAAGGGCAACATGATCTTTCTTACCGAGTCGGGATACGTGCTGGTGACCAAACCGTTCAATGATGATCTGGCCTGGGCGTTGATGCGGGAACTGGTAGAATCCTACTTCAGAAAGCGGCAGGCACACAAGCCGCCCACCGAAGAAGAGAAAGCAGCTCTGAATGTGGATATCTTGTTACTCGGCACCAAGCAAACAGCACTGAAGTATGGTAGATCAGAAAGTTTTGTCAAAAAACACACGAAGGATATTAGAGCAAACCGGCAGATGGAACTTCAGTTCATTTAGCCACACGAAAGGGGAAATATCATGAGTGAAAAAACGCAAGCAGAAATTGAAGAACAAAGGCACCTGGCGAGGTTCAACGTGGCAATGGACCGGATTGGAACCGTGTCGGAACTTTCTGAAGAAATCGTGATCGCTGTTCTTACGGCGCACTTTGAGAAGAACATTTCTGTCGATGACGTTGCAGATATCTTCTGTCTTCAACACGAAATAATCAATTTGATCATCGCTGACGCCGGGAAATGGGACTGATGATTTTGTGAACCCCGCAAGGGACTCAATAAACTGAATTTGCTAGTCTCCCCCCCGTGACCTCTGCCACGGGGGTTTTTCGTTTCCTTCGACTACGCTCAGGACAAGTATGGCTGACTGGATCTGCTCACATTTCGACGATTGCCCCGACGCGCTCCGTTATGGCGACCGGTCCTGTTCTCCAGGCTGCCAGCGGTATCAGGAGCTGGTTCAGGCGGGACTGTAGCCGGTAAAGCAATGTTGAATGATGAATTATGAATGATGAATCGACCGAAAAAACCAAAATTCAACAATCCCCTGGCGACACCGTAGAAGGCATGAGCGGTGCCGTTGACATCAGGATGTACCAGTGCGGCCACCTGGACTGTCGCAAGGAATGGATGGTCATCGCGGGCGAACGCGGCCTCTTATTCTGCCCCTATTGCGGGTGCTTAAATTCGTTCTGAAAGGTCATTATGTCTCCCCTTGTTAAGCCCGTTCAAGAGTTGATCACGCACTATGCCGGCAAGTTCAGCCTCCCTGAGTGGCTGATCGTCGGGATTATCGTGACCGAGTCCGCCGGTGATCCGTGGGCGGTTCGCTTTGAAGCGGCCTTCCGGGCTCATTACGTGCCGGATCAGTGTCAGGTGTTTGGAGCCAGTCATGAGACCGAACGGACCACCAGGGCGTGTTCGTGGGGCCTGATGCAGGTCATGGGGCAGGTAGCGCGGGAACATGGCTATCGCGGGGAATTTCTTTCTGCACTTTGCGACCCGGCCACGGGCATAGAGTACGGCTGTCGGCACCTGGCGCGTTTCCGGGACCGGCACTTTGCCGCCTACGGCTGGCCGGGGGTCATCGCCGCCTACAACGCCGGCACGCCCCGCAAGGATACCGAGGGGCAGTTTCTCAATCAGCAGTATGTCAACAAAGTTATGAAGTTCAAACCACAAGGAGACACGCTATGAAAATGATGAAGTACGCACTGATGTTATTGGCCGTCGCTTGTACCGTAATTCTTTATGTGGGCATGGGCATAGCGGAACCGCAGCCGCTCCTGCTCTATTCGTCTCATGCCGTACCACCCCCCGGCCCCCTCCTGAACCAGGAGGGGGTGATGTCCTGGCCAACGATCATCATTGCGATTTTGACCGCGCTGCTTTTCTGTTCGGAAATTCAGGCGCTGTTACCGATGAAATCCAACGGGATCATCCATTTCATGGTGCTGGCGTTCCGAAATCTGAAAGGGATTCCGGCGGCGTCCATCGGCTTGCTCTTGCTCCTGGCTACGGTGATGACCACCTCGGCCTGCACGACAATAACCGCGCAAAAGGGAGATATGTCGATCAGCCGCACGGCGTTTGGTATCAACCTGTCAGTGCCGAAGCTGCGGGTCACCGAAAAGCCGGATGGCTCATTTACCCTGCAAATGGAGGGGGCGACCTCTGACAGCGCCCAGGCGATTGAGGCGGCTGTAATGGGAGTGGTGGCCGGGATGGGTAAGGCGGTTGCGCCGTAATGGACGATGTGGACCGCGCCCAGGCGATCAACGAGGCGCATATTCAAGAGGCGCTGGACGCCAGGCTCTGGTCGCTAAGTAATCTCAGAACCGATATCCACACATCTCGCACCACATGTCTTGACTGTCAGAAAGAAATACCCGAAGCCCGGCGTCAAGCCGTGCCCGGATGCCTGAGATGTATTGATTGTCAAACCCTGCTTGAGAATTGGAGGCCGTTGTGAC
>Ga0228698_1001153_pt1 | contig 13982 bp, 14 predicted proteins | sample McNCre117_Aug_MG_FD_178015 | JGI IMG/M metagenome (GOLD analysis project Ga0228698, IMG submission 178015) | Freshwater microbial communities from McNutts Creek, Athens, Georgia, United States - 1-17_Aug_MG | ecosystem: Environmental > Aquatic > Freshwater > Creek | place: USA: Georgia...
GGATGCGATGAACCCCGATCCGGACTACTCCGCCGCCTATGTCATCCTCGAGACGGACCGTCCGGGTGTTGAGGGTCACGGCTTGACCTTCACCATCGGGCGCGGCAACGAAATTTGCTGCGCCGCTATTGAGGCCATGCGCCATCTGGTGGTGGGGCTGGACATGGACTGGGTAGCCGCCGACATGGGGCGTTTCTGGCGCTTCATCACTTCGGACAGCCAGCTGCGCTGGATTGGCCCGGACAAGGGTGCCATTCATCTGGCAACCGGTGCCGTGGTCAACGCGGTGTGGGACTTGTGGGCCAAGCTCGAAGGCGTGCCGGTGTGGGAGTTGGTGGCCCGCATGAGCCCAGAAGAGTTGGTGAAGCTGATAGATTTCCGCTACATCACCGACTGCATAACACCCGAGGAGGCGCTGGCCTTGCTGCGTGAGCGCGCGGTGGGTAAAGCAGAGCGCATGGATACCTTGCGCCGCGAGGGCTACCCCTGTTACACCACGTCGGCTGGCTGGCTGGGCTACGACGACGACAAGTTGCGCCGCCTGTGCAAAGAAGCTACCGATGCGGGCTTCAACCACATCAAGCTCAAGGTGGGACGCGACAAGGCGGATGATATCCGCCGCCTGCGCATTGCCCGCGAGGTGCTGGGGCCGGAGCGGCATTTGATGATTGATGCCAACCAGGTCTGGGAGGTAAACCAGGCGGTGGAATGGGTGCGCGAGTTGGCGTTTGCCAAGCCGTGGTTCATTGAGGAGCCCACCAGCCCGGACGACATTGAGGGTCATCGTGTGATTCGCGAGGGCGTGCATCCCGTGAAGGTGGCGACCGGCGAGATGTGCCAGAACCGCATCATCTTCAAGCAGCTCATCATGCGTGGGGCCATTGATGTGGTGCAAATTGATTCCTGCCGTTTGGGTGGGGTGAATGAAATTTTGGCTGTGATGCTGATGGCTGCCAAGTACCACTTGCCCGTGTGCCCGCACGCGGGTGGTGTGGGTCTGTGCGAGTATGTGCAGCACCTCTCCATGATCGATTACCTGTGCATTGCCGGTACCCGGGAGGGGCGTGTGATCGAGTATGTGGACCATTTGCATGAGCATTTCAAGGAGCCATGCGTGATTGAAAATGCGGCTTACATGCCGCCCAAGGCACCGGGATTCTCGATTGAGATGAAGCAGGAATCCATCGCGCAGTACACCTTCAAACCCAAGGCCTTGGCCGCATGAAGATCGACACCCACCAGCACTACTGGCGCTACCGGGCCGACGAGTTTCCCTGGATCAGTGACGCCATGCCGGAGTTGCAAAAGGACTGCATGCCAGTCGATTGCGAGAGCGCCATGCGCGCTGCCGGTGTCGATGGTGTGGTGGCGGTGCAGGCGCGCACGCAGGTGGAGGAAACAGACTTTTTATTGAAGGTCGCGGACAAGTACCCCGAAGTGTTGGGTGTGGTGGGATGGGCTGATTTGGCGGCGCCTGATCTGGCGCAGCAGCTGGAGCGCTGGGGCGCTCATCCGGCAATGCGCGGGATTCGCCACATCCTCCAGGACGAGGCAGATGTCACGGCCTGGCTCACCAACCCGCATAACTCGGCGGGTTTGCGCGCCGTGCAAAAAGCAGGTCTCGTATACGACGTGCTGGTGTTCGATCACCAGTTGCCCGGAGTCGCCTCTTTTTGCGCGCAGCATGATGCGCATTGGCTGGTGTTGGATCATTTGGGCAAGCCCTGTATCCGAGACTGGCTGGCCAATCCGGAAGTTCCGTCGCGATGGCTGAGCAGCATGCGCAGTCTAGCGACCTTGCCGCATGTGGTGTGCAAGTTGTCCGGCTTGGTCACAGAGACGGATTGGGCGCACGCTGGTGGCCTGGGGCCGGTGGATAGCAGACTGATCTGGACATGTTTTGACCATGCACTGGAGGCATTTGGCCCCAACCGATTGATGTTCGGTTCAGACTGGCCGGTGTGCCAACTGGCGGCGCCGTATGACGTGGTACATGGATTGGTGCACAAGTGGGCCAAAACCCGCCTCACCATGCCCGAGCAAGAGGCGTTTTGGTCCGGCAATGCCATACGCTGCTACGGCTTGCAGGTGCATTCCGATACCTGAACGACTGAGTTGCTGAGCTACGCACTGAATTACCGATACGCAGAAAGAGTGATCCATGGACTTGCATCTGAAAAACAAAGTGTTCATCGTGACCGGAGGCGGCAGTGGCATAGGCGCAGCCATTTCATTGACGCTGGCGCAGGAAGGCGCGATTCCAGTGGTGTTCGGCAAGAGCCCCCTGACGCCTGCGTTTGAATCGCAATTGAAAGCTACGGGGAGCGACTATGGGTTTGTCCAGCTGGAGCTTTCGGACGACGCTGCGTGTGCGCAGGCGGTGGACCAGGTGCTCGCACGTTACGGGCAGCTCGATGGTCTGGTGAACAACGCCGGTATCAACGACAGCGTGGGCTTGGATGCCGGGCGTACCGAGTTTGTGGCTTCGCTGGAGCGCAACCTGATCCACTATTACGTCATGGCTCACTACTGTGTGCCGCATTTGAAAGCGAGCCGTGGCTCCATCGTGAACGTGTCCTCCAAGACGGCGTTGACGGGGCAGGGCAATACCAGTGGCTATTGCGCATCCAAAGGCGCGCAGTTGTCGCTTACGCGTGAATGGGCTGCGGCCTTGCTGAATGACGGCGTCCGTGTGAATGCCCTGATTCCGGCGGAGGTGATGACGCCCCTCTATGAGCGCTGGATCAGCAGCTTTGACAACCCGGCTGAAAAGCTCGCGGCCATCACGGCCAAAATTCCCCTGGGGCATCGGATGACCACTGCAGACGAAATGGCACGCATGTGTGTATTTCTGCTGTCGGATGCTTCATCGCACACCACAGGCCAGTGGGTGTTTGTGGACGGTGGCTACACCCATTTGGACCGGGCGCTATCATGAGCCGGCCCATCACACGTTATGCCTTGGCATTGGACCTCGTGGACGACGAATCCAAAATCGCGGCGTATGAAAAAGCCCATGAATCCATCTGGCCGGAAGTGCGGGAGCACTTGTTGGCACAGGGCGTGCTGGCAATGGAAATCTACCGGCTGGGCACGCGCATGTTCATGGTCATGGAAGTAGACCCTGAGGTGTATTCCGAAGAAGCTATGGCCCGCGCATCATTGGACAACGAGTCCATCGTGCGCTGGGAAACCTTGATGTGGACCTACCAGGCGCCTACGCCATGGACTCCCGCCGGCCAGAAGTGGGTGCCCATGCGGCGCATCTTCAACCTGCATTAAACGGGCTACGGGCATATGCACCCGTAGCACACGTCCCTTACTTGATCGTCACCGGAATGGTGGCTTGGCTGCTCAGGCCATTGTTGTTGGTCACGACCACCTTCAGGCTGTAGGTGCCGGCCACCGGTTTGGCCCAATTGGCAATCACGTTCATGCCACTCAGGGAGAAGGTCATGCCCAGCGGCACGCCAGAGATGGAAATATTGAAAGAGGTGGCGATCGGGTCCGCAATATTGATGCTGCTGCTGAGCGCTTTGCCCACAGTGCCTGTGATCGCTGCCGCAGTAATCACCGGACCGGCATTGGCGATTTTCACTGCATACACCGCAGTACCAACAAGTCCCGTCTTGGTGTCCTTGGCCGATACGGTCACCGAGTAGGTGCCGAGTACCGGAGAAGCCCAATTCACGACGCCGGTGCTGTTGATTGCCATGCCAGCGGGTGCGCCTGCCATCGAGTACGTCACCGGATTGGCTGATACGGCCGTGGCGGTAAACGAGAGTGCCACACCGGGGCGGCCGATGATATTGGTGGCCGTGAGTGTTGGCGCAGTGGGGGCGGAAATCGTGACGCTGTAGGTGCCTTGGCCCGAAAGACCCGTGACAGTGTCTTTTGCGGTAACCGCGATGTTGTATTGGCCCGCAATCGGGGTAGGCCAAGTGACCACACCTGCATTGTTAATGATCATGCCACTGGGTGCCCCTGCCAAGGTAAAAGTGACCGGGTTGGAGGCACTGGTCGACACGGTGAATGACAAAGCAGTGCCTACGGTTCCTGTCACTGCGGTGGACGGCACTGTGGGGGCCGCACTCGCGTTCGTCCCCGTCAGGCTGTTTAGCAAGTTGCTTGCATTGGGGGTGCCCAAGCCGGCCAGTTCGTCGTAGCCCACTTTGGCGCTGCAGGTGCTGCAGGTGCCGTGGCTACCGCTGGTGATATCTGTAAAGTTGCTGGCATAGGTACCGGGAGCCGTCGCCAGCTGGCCATAGAGCACCGTGTGCGGCAGGCCAATGGCGGCTTTGGAAGCCTGCGCGCGGTTGGCGTTGGCAATCGCAATCAACCCCGCCCATTGGGGTGTGGACAGGCTGGTGCCTCCCACGCTCAACCAATTGACAGTGCTGCTGCCCGGAGCGATGGTGGCTGTGTATTGGCCCGTGGCAGGGTCAGCATTGAATGCGACGTCTGCCACCACGCGTTTGGACGGAAAACCCATGCCCGGAACGGCGTTGGATTGGTAGCTGGGCACGGCAGAATACGCACTGATACCCCCACCGGTGCCTGACCAGCTCACTTCGGACTTGGTGCCAGGACCGGAGTAGCTCAGTGTAGTGCCGCCTACAGCCAACACGTTGGGCGATACCGAGGGCCATGCCACGGCCATGCCCGAGTCGCCAGTGGCAGCTAAGTAGGTCATTTTTGGTGCGGTGAACACCGAATCTACGGACGCAGTCCAATTGCCTTCAGCAGCACCGAAGCTCATGGAAACCACGCCGGGGCCCATGGAGTTCGCCAGTTTGACTGCACCCAGCAGGCTGTTCAAAGACGCGTCAGGGGCTTCAATCAACACAATGCGTGCCAGAGGCGCTGTGGCATGGGCCCATTGCACATCCAAGGTAATTTCTGTGGCCCATCCGGCGTTGTAGCTCGGGGCGGTGGCGCTCATCGTGCCGGCTGCGGTGTTATATACCACAGCAATCTCACAGGCAGTGTTGGATGCTGTAGCCAGCGGCAGACCTGCGGTGGCTGCTATGGTTTTTGTAGTGCAGGTTGGCAGTGCAAACTTTTGGTTGAATGCGGCCAACTCTGCAATCGTGTTGGGGTTGTGGTACGCATCGACGATGTAAATGGTTTGCCCGGCGCCCATTTGGGCTGCCTTGGCTGCAGTGACAGTGGTGCCACTGGTAGGCAAGTCCGGCAGGCTATAGGCTGCACGGATTTGTGCAGGGGTGTACGTCGCACTGACGGATCCGGTGGCCATTGGCTTGAACACGGGTTCGGAGTCCGGGCTGGGCACCGATTGAAAAAACGGTGCCGCCACTTGTTCCGCAACCCCGCTGGGCAGCGTCGGGATGTCCATTTGCAGCGTCACGGTGCCCGATGCCACTTTGTCAATAGGATTGGATCCACCACCACAGGCGCTCAGCAATGCCATGGCCGACAGCAGCGCCGCAGCGGTGCGCAGCCGGAATCCCGGTTCAGGGTTCATGGTGCTGGGGTGCGAATGCAAGGTCGTCATGGCGAAAGCTCCGGTCAATAGGGTAGGGCCACAACGTTCAATGGACGGCAGAGATGCACACGTATCCATCGGCGGCCCCGCTACCATGGCATTGCTGCTGTAGGTCGGTGGCTTTGTGTCCCCGTCTTTCAACGGGTTTACCCATAAACCTGGCGAGTGCCGCCAGATTCGTTCTCACGATTTTACCTGATTTCGCGTAATTTGCAAAAAATGGTGGCTATTCGCCCGCCAATTCTGATTTGACGTACTCAGCTTTTGATGTTGCATTCGCGGCGCAGGAGTGCGACAGCATCGTTGAATGTGTAGTCGTGGTCGCTGGTCAAGGTTGCTGCAGCGTCTTCCACAAAGTTGCTCCACAGGCTGGCGTAGTCGTCTGCGTGCTCTGCGGGCGCATTCGCTTCGATGAACTGCATGGGCAGTCCAGCGTCCAAGCCTGACTTGCGGATTTTTTTGACGAGGCTGGCCGCCGCTTTTTCCGTCAGCACGGTTTTGGCGGGGCTGCCCGCAGCCATGCAGAGAAACAGCGTGAGCAGAGAGCTCTCGTCATCATTGCCACCGGTGGCTTTCGCCCAGGCTTTGGAGACGGCTTTGTCGAATTGCTCCACTTCGCTGACTACGTCTTCCACCCAGAAGTAGCGGCCCATAAAGGCAGGCGTCTGGTCAAACAGTTTGCGTGCGGGGAGCTCGGATTCCAGCCACTTGGGCGCATCGGCCCATACGGATTCACGCACAGACTCCATCACGCTGGTCCATTCGCCTGGCAGGTCTGCGGGCCACATCAGCGGCAGCTTGCCGGGTTTGGCGATGTAGCGTTTGCGAAGCGCAGCAATCATTTTTTCAAACGTGACCCAGTCGGGCAGGGTGGTGCGCTTGCACGCGATGGCCAGCAGCGCAGTGCGAAGCACCGCTTCCGCATCTTTGCCCGCCTCTTCCAGTTCATCGACGTCCATACCCAAGCGGGCGGCCATCCACACGGCAGCATCCACCACCGCGGCCGTCCGGCTGCGTATGGTCAGCTCGGCTTGGTAATCTGTCAGCGGGCGCAGGCTCCACTTCGCCAAGAGGGGGATGTGCTCATCCCGAAAGCCGCTGCGTTCATTCATGCCGAAATGGGTGGTCTGTGGCATGGTGATTAAGGCTTTGAGCATGTCGGAGCCCGCTTTGGAGCGGGACAGGAAGCTGTGGTCACGCAAGAGTTCTGCCGCCTTTTGCAGATCGCCTTGTGAGGTGTGTGCCAGATGCAGGCTTACGAGGTTGACGATGCGGTCCCTGGCCAGCTCCAGTTCGGGTCGCAGGAACTCGGTACCGAAGTAGCGCGCAATCTGCACCATGCCTTTGGGGGCATCGGCAGCAATGGCTTCCAGTTTTTCCTGGCTGATCAAGCCGTGTTGCACGCCATACGCCAACGCCTTTTCAAAAAAAGGACGGTCGTCGAACAGGGAAATCGCTTGGGGGGCTGCTGACATGGCGGAGGCGCAAGGTTAGATGGCAGATTCTTCGTCGTCGTCCCGCGCGGCGGGGGTGGCTTTGCCGCGATCGGTATCGCCGGTTTCCACTTTGCCGTCGTCTTCTTCCTCGGCGACTTCGTCGTCATCCAGGCCCAGGTCGAAGGCCCGTGCTTTGGCGCGCAGCACGATCAGCATCTCGATGAACAAGTCGGGTAGCTCGTGGCGCAGCAGCCATGCCATTTGCATCCAGTCCTGGTCGGCCACTTCGTCCAAGTCCACCCGAGGGCGTACATAGGCCGATTGGTACAGGGCTTGCTCTGACAAAATTTCTCCATCGTCTTCCACGGTGTCAAAAGTTCCACTGCGAGCGAAGGCTTCTATCCGGCTCCATTTTTCGGTGAAGTAGTCGGCCAGTGCCTCACTGCCGCCTTCCAGATCACCAATGGCGGTCAGAAACTCAATCGGGTCTGCGTCTTCCCGGAAGATCACCGAGTTCATCATGCCCCGCAGGTGGGTGCGGGTCAGGTCTTTGTATTGCTTTTCAATCACCACCGCATGAGCGAATTGCTGGGGCGTGATCAGCAGGTTGACGATGGACTCTTTGGAGTCGTCGTACTCGCGGATCACGGCCAGAATGTCTTTAGGCGGCAACTGCTCCAGCACCACCATCAAGGCGCCATCCCCTTCTGTATCGGCCAGTTCGGTCAATACCGATTCGGCGCCGACGATATCGCCCGCAGCGATCAGGGCCTGGGTTTTTTCAATCAGGGCAAGTTGGCTCATGCAGTGCTTCTCTCAGTGGCAAGTGGGGAATGTCAGTCTTTGTGGTCGAAGCCTTGTTCGACCATCCAGGCGGCGCCTTCTTCTTCGCTCACGCGGCTCTGTCGTTCGTCTTCATCCATGCCTTCGGGGTCGCGCTCGATGTCGTCACGGTTGTCGTCCTCTTCATCATCCGCATGGTCTGCGTGTGCGGCGCGTGCATCGAGCTTGGTCAACAAATACTCCAAGGCTGCTGCCACGCTCATGAACCACGGGCCCGCCGGTTGTTGAAGCACTTGTTGCGCCAGGTTCTGGGCCCATGGCATCAGGTCTACAGAATCCGCCAGAGAGTCCCATTCAGGCAGGTCTTCAGATTCATGGCGCACCAAGTCTTCCATCACGGCGGTGCGCTTGAACCGGAAACCCTGGTGAAACACCACGGCCACCATCTCCGGGCTGAGTTCCAACATGCTGAGCAGAAAACCAAGCTCTTTGCGGCGCTCGGCCAGTTTTTTGGCGAGGACGTTGGTGCCTTCAGAGTCCGAAGCCAGATCGTCCAACTCGGCTTGGTAGGCGCTGCGCAGGTGATGAAAGAAAGGAGAGAGGCTCATGCGGAGTTTTGCAATTCAAAGAATACGGGAGAAGTAGGTGGACCAGATGTCGCGTGCCGTGTCGATCGGGCTGTCGAGCAGGCCACGTCTGCGGTTGTCGTCATAGGCCTGACGCTTATTGGTGTCGGACAGCACATCGTAGGCTTCCTGCACTTCACGGAAGTACAGCGCGGCATTCGGGTCGGGATTGCGGTCCGGGTGAAACTGCGCAGCCTTTTGACGAAAGGCTTTTTTGATATCAGCCAAGGTGGCCGCGCTGTTCAATCCGAGACTGGCGTAATGGTCTTTCATGCAGCAACTATCCTGCCGTAAAAGAAAAAACCCCACTGCATTCGCAGCGGGGTTTTTAAATACCCTTGCGGGTTGTTTTGGCTCCTCAACCTGGGCTCGAACCAGGGACCTACGGATTAACAGTCCGGCGCTCTACCGACTGAGCTATTGAGGAATGAAGCCTCAAATTATAGCGTGTTTTTTCGGTGATTTTGGAAACACGCTAAATTTTTGAATCTGACGCTAACTTTTTTCTTGGGTTCCAACACCGAGGAGCTGATGCAAACGCGGGCTCGTGGTGGTGTACTGCAAGTGCACTTTTTTCTCGGGAGAAATAAAGGCCATTGCGCCGAAGGCCGCTAGTGTAGCCTCATGAAAGCCACTCAAAATCAATTTTCGCTTTCCTGGATAAAAATTTATATCGCCGATCGCAAAAATTCCTGGAAGCTCACTTTGAAAGTCCTCGGTGTTGACCGGCACCTGCTTGCGTTCCAGGGTCCAACCCCAGTCGGCAATGGGCCCCATCTTCGGTGACACGCCCAAGCGCACGATGACGTGGTCCGCAGCGACAGCGGTTTCTGTGCCCTCGGCCGTCAGCACGCGCAAAGCCTGCAATCGGGAGCCAGTAGCCTCGCAGCCGGTCACCTGTGCAGCAAGTACTTGGATGCGGCCCGCAGCACGCGCTACTTCGAGTTGCTGCAGGGTAGAAGGCTCGCCGGTAAACGCATCACGACGGTGGATCAGCGTGATGCGGGCCGAGCCATGCGCTTGCCCTGCCATATTCGCGGCCTCCAGCGCAGCCATCACTGCAGACTCATCACCGCCCAGCACGGCGACATGCGCATCTGCCAAGCTGTCATCCGGCAACGCTGCGTCATGCGGGTAATGCACCTGCCGGCCTTCAAAGGCTTCAAGCTCGGGGACGGCCGGTTTACGGGGAACAAATGCGCCCACGCCAGCGGCTACAAACAGCGCCTTGGTAATGAAGGTGGTGCCAGCGTCCGTGGTGAGTTGCAAGCGCCCATCTTCCAGGCGGGTGACGGATTCGACTAATTGGGAAAAATGCATCTGCGCCTGAAAAGGCGCAATCTGCTGCAGCAGACTTTGGGTGAGGCCGCGCCCGGTGGTGACCGGCGTGCCAGGGATGTCGTAGATGGGCTTGTCGGGGTACAGCTCCATGCATTGGCCGCCTGCATAAGGCAGTGCATCAATGACATGGGCCCGCACTTCGTGCAGGCCCAGTTGGAACACCTGGAACAGGCCTACCGGCCCCGCCCCGACGACGACGGCATCGGCTTCAATCAAAGGGGCAGCCATGCCGACCGAGTGATTAGCGGATCAGCTGCGACAGCTTGCCGGTTTTGTCTTTCCAGTCGTCAGCGTCCGGCAGAGGCGCCTTGCGCTTGGTGATGCTCTTCCAGCCGGGCAGGCGCGCGAGTTCGGCGTTCAGGGCGATCATGTGTTGCTGGTCTTTGGGCGCGTCTTCTTCCGCGTAGATCGCGTTGGCAGGGCACTCGGGAATACAGACGGCGCAGTCGATGCACTCATCGGGGTCGATCGTCAGGAAATTGGGGCCTTCGCGGAAGCAATCCACGGGGCACACGTCCACGCAGTCGGTGTATTTGCACTTGATACAGGCTTCGGTGACGATGTGTGTCATGTTGGTTCGGGCAGTAAGTGGGTGGGCGGGCAACAATTTGCCAAGCCCACGATTTTATTGGTTTTCGCGGATGCCCCCGGTCACGAGGGCATCTCCTTTGCGCTGGGTCAATGCAGCAGCAGGGCACCGGAGGTCTTGTGGGTGGCGGTGTCCACCAGAATCAGCGAGCCCAGCACGCGGCTTTGGGCGTAGGGAACCGCCGTAATCGCCTCTTGCAGGGCGAGCTCGATATGGCCGATGGCGTTGGGTGCAATCTCGGTCGCATCGTGCTCTTGCAGGGTGTTGATGTCCAAACTGTGCACGATGCGCTTGACCTTGGCCTTGATCCAGCGGTGGCCATGCAGCGCCAGGTAAACGCGGCCGGCAACCAAGGGCTCATCGTCCATCCAGGCAACGGTCGCCTTGATTTCGCGGGTGGCTTCGGCAAAAGCACGCGGTTTGGGCGTGTCGGCGAATTCGTCGTCCGGTTCTGCTGCGGGTGTGACTTGGGCCAGCAGCCAGTCGCCACGGGACACATCGACTTCGCGGTCCAGCGTGATGCCCGCGCCGTGGCCTGCGGCAATGCTGCCGGGCACGCGGGCGTGGTTCACCACCTGGGCCACCACGGCGGTCTGGCCGCTGGGGTGGATGCTGATGGTGTCGCCCACCTGCACGGTGCCAGTGGCCACACGGCCCCAGAACACGCGGCGTCCCTGCGAGGTGTCGGCAGAGTGGTGGAACTTTTCCACCCATTGCACCGGGAAGGCGAAGGGCACGTCAATCTCTGCAGCGGTGACCGGCAGCGTCTCCAGCAAGGCCAGCAGGCTAGGGCCCTGGTAGCTGCACCAGCCGGGCGTGGCTTCCACCACGTTGTGGCCCTTGAGGGCGGACATGGGGATGGTGGCTGTCACGGCAATGCCGGCTTGCTTTGCAAAGGCTTGCAGCGCTTCGCTGATCTTGGCGAACGCAGCCGTGGCGTCATCGCCCAAGGCGTCGAGCTTGTTCACGGCAAAGATGATGCCAGGCACGCGCAGCAGGTTCACCAGCAGGCTGTGGCGGCGGGTTTGGGGCAACAGGTCCACCAAGCCGTCCACATTCCACTTGAGCTTGGTCGCGTCCACCAGCACCACAGCAGCGTGGGCGCTGCTGGCGGCGGTGACCATGTTGCGCGTGTATTGCTCGTGACCGGGTGCATCGCCAATAATGAACTTGCGGGTGGGTGTGGCGAAGTAGCGGTAGGCCACGTCGATGGTGATGCCTTGCTCGCGCTCGGCGCTCAACCCGTCGGTGAACAAAGCCAGGTCAGCTTCGCCGCTCTTGGACACGTTGGCCAGCTGGTCTTGCAGCACCGAGCGGCTGTCTACCAGCAGGCGGCCGATCAGGGTGCTTTTGCCGTCGTCCACGCTGCCGCAAGTGATGAAGCGCAGGGCGGATGAAGTGTCATTTGTGCTGCCAGCGCCCGCGGAATGTGCGGGAGCAGCTATCGTATTCGTAGCGGTCATCAGAAGTATCCGTCCTTTTTGCGCTTCTCCATGGAAGCCTCAGAAGTCTTATCGTCCATGCGGGTGGCGCCGCGCTCACTTACGTCGGCGGCCAGCGTTTCGATCACGATGTCGGCAGCGGTGGCGGCCAGGCTCTCCACCGGGCAAGTGCAGGTGATGTCACCCACGGTGCGGAAGCGCACGTCGCGGCTCTCGATGGTTTCGCCCTCTTTGGCCGGAGTCAGATCGGTCACCGGAACCAGCAGGCCCTTGCGCTCGACCACATCCCGCTTGTGGGTGTAGTAGAGCGATGGCAACGCGATCTTTTCGCGTTCGATGTACTGCCACACATCCAGCTCCGTCCAGTTGCTGATGGGGAACACGCGAAAGTGTTCGCCGGGTTGCAGGCGGGTGTTGAACAGCGTCCACAACTCAGGGCGCTGGGCCTTGGGCTGCCACTGGCCGAAGCTGTCGCGGTGGGAAAAGATGCGCTCTTTGGCGCGGGCCTTTTCTTCGTCGCGGCGGGCGCCGCCGATCAACGCGTCAAAACGGAATTCGTCGATGGCTTCCAGCAGCGTGACCGATTGGTGCACATTGCGGCTCTCGCCGGGGTGGGCCAGGCGCACGGTGCCGCGGGCCATGGAGTCTTCGACGCTGCGCACGATCAACTCGGCGCCCAGTTCCTTGGCGCGGAAGTCGCGGAAGTCGGTCACTTCATGGAAGTTGTGGCCGGTGTCGATCATCAGCAGCGGGTAGGGAATGCGGCCGACGCCGAATGCCTTTTCCGCGCACTTGAGCATGACCAGCGAGTCCTTGCCGCCAGAAAACAGCAGGGCGGGGCGCTCGAAGGCGGCCGCCACCTCGCGCAGGATGAAGATGGTTTCTTCTTCCAGCGCATCCAGGTGCTGGTTCGAGAGGCGGTCGAAATGGGTGGGTTCAGTCATGGCGTTCATGCTTTGGCTTCTTCATGTTTCACGTGCAGGCCGCATTCTTTGGCGGCTTCGTCTTCCCACCACCAGCGGCCGGAGCGGAAATCCTCGCCCAGGCTGATGGCGCGGGTGCAAGGCTCGCAGCCAATGCTGGGGAAAAACTGGTCGTGCAGCGGGTTGTAGTCCAGCTTGTTGACCTGGATGTAGTGCCACACGTCGCCCCAGGTCCAGTTGGCCAGAGGGTTGATCTTGGTGCGCTTCTCGCTCGTGTCCACCAGCGGCACGTCGGCGCGCGCACCGCTTTGCTCGCGGCGCAGGCCGGTGATCCAGGCGTCCTTGCCCTTCAGGGCGCGGTCCAGCGGCTCCATCTTGCGGATGCCGCAGCAAGCCTTGCGTAGCTCGATGCTCTTGTACATCGCGTCCTTGCCTTCACGGTCCACAAACTGCACCACGGATTCGTTCACCGGCTGGTACACGGTGACGGTGGCGCGGCTGGACGCCTTGAAGCGCTCCAGCAGGTCCAGGGTTTCCTTGTGCAGCGCGCCGGTCTCGAGCACGAAGATGCCGATGTCCAGCTTCAGGCTGTTGATCAAGTGGCTGATGACTACGTCTTCAGCGCCGAGGCTGGAGGCTTGGGTGACGGTAGCCGCATCGCCATCCACACCGGCGTATTGGGCTGCTGCTTGGGAGAGCACGCCTTGGGCTTCGGCCAGCTTGATGATGTATTCGCCGCTGGCCTCGGCGTTACGGGCCATGGCGCTGCCTGCGGGCTGCACTTGCACCGCAAAACGGTTGCCTAAGCTGGATGTTTCCGCGCTCATGCGGCCTCTCCTTCACGGGCCGCAACGGAATCGCCCTCGCGGGCGAAGTGAGGCTTCACAGTGACCGCGTCGCCTTGGTAGAAGCCGCGGAAGCGGTCGAACTGGCGCTGCGCGAAGTCGATGTTCTGGTCAGCGCGCAGCACGGCTACGTCAAAGCCGGTGCGCTCCATTTGCACCAGTTGGTCAATCAGCACGTCGCCGGTGGCGCGCAGTTCGCCGGTAAAGCCCAGGCGGCGGCGCAGCAAAAAGGCCTGGCTGTAGGCGCGGCCGTCGGTGAACTTGGGGAAGTTCAGGTCGATGCGGGTCACGCCGGCCAAATCGAGTGCGCGGGGGTCTTCGGTGTTGGCCAGTTCAATGACTTTCTGGCCTTCAGCGCCCGTGGAATGTGCGGAAGCAGCTATCAATTTCATAGTAATTCTCTCTTTCGGCGTCCGGGCTTCAGGCTTCTTGCGCGTCTTTGGCGTAGCCGGCGGACTTGGGCAAGGCGTGCAGCTCTTCGTGCTTGTCGG
>Ga0228698_1001154_pt1 | contig 13980 bp, 13 predicted proteins | sample McNCre117_Aug_MG_FD_178015 | JGI IMG/M metagenome (GOLD analysis project Ga0228698, IMG submission 178015) | Freshwater microbial communities from McNutts Creek, Athens, Georgia, United States - 1-17_Aug_MG | ecosystem: Environmental > Aquatic > Freshwater > Creek | place: USA: Georgia...
GAGCTGCGCCCGCCCCCAGGCCGGTTGCGCGGCGTGGCGCCGCTGTACACCGACGCCCCGCTCGACCTGGACGAGCGCCGCTGGGCCGCGCTGCTCGCCGCTGCGCGGTCTGACGGCGGCATTCGGCTGCACGACCTGCCGATGACGCCCCGCCCCTTCGTCGCCGGCGAGCCGGTCTGCTCGATCTCGGCCGTTGGCGGCGACGCGGCGGCCGTCGAGCAGACCCTGCAGCGCCACCTCACCGGCTGGCTGAACTTCCTCCGCGGCGCGGCCGGTGAGCCGCCGCCGCCCTTTTGACCTCCACACCATTCCACCCATGTCCGACGACACCGTCCACCCCGCCCCGCTGGCGAACTGCCCGCTGAGCGTCAACGCCCTGGCCGCGCCCCTCGTGCAGCGGCTGATCGACCAGGCCGACGCGCTGGGCCTGCGCCTGCAGCGCGAGGCCAGCGGCGTCACGCTGATCGACGCGGGCATCGACGCGCCGGGCAGCGTGGCCGCGGGCCTGCTCGTCGCCGAGGTCTGCCTGGGCGGGCTTGGCACGGTGCGCCTGCGCAGTGGCGCCGGCGCCTGGCACGACGCGCTGGAGGTCGCCAGCGCGCAGCCGCTGCTGGCCTGCCTGGGCAGCCAGTACGCCGGTTGGAGCCTGGCAGCGAGCAAGGAGGAGACCGGCGGCAAGAAGTTCTTCGCGCTGGGCTCCGGCCCGGTGCGCGCGCTGGCGGCCAAGGAGGCGCTCTACGAGGAACTCGGCTACCGCGACCGCAGCGCCCAGGGCGTGCTGGTGCTGGAGGTGGACCGCGCGCCGCCACCGGTGGTGATCGCCAAGGTGCTGCGCGACAGCGGCCTGGCGCCCGAGGGGCTGATGGTGATCCTCACGCCCACGCGCAGCCTCGCGGGCACGACGCAGGTGGTGGCGCGGGTGCTGGAGGTGGCGATGCACAAGGCCCACGCGCTGGCGGCGGCCACCGGTTTCGACCTCGCCAACGTGGTCGACGGCTCAGCCTGGGCGCCGCTGCCCTCGCCCACCGCCGACGGCGTGCAGGCCATGGGGCGCAGCAACGACGCCATCCTCTACGGCGGCCAGGTGCGCCTGAGCGTGCGCGGACCGGTCGAGGCGGCGCAGGCGCTGGCGCGGGCGCTGCCGTCGTCGAACTCACCGGACTACGGCCGCCCCTTCGCCGAGCTCTTCCAGGCCGCCGGCTACGACTTCTACAAGATCGACCCGATGCTCTTCGCGCCGGCCGAGGTCTGGGTCAGCCACCTCGACAGCGGCCGGACCTTTCACGCCGGGGCCACCGACCTGCCGCTGCTGCTGCGGCAGTGGCAGGACGATCTGAACGGGGCCTGAGAGATGGGCGCCCTCCCCGCCACGCCGCTGCGCGTGGCCATCATGACCGACGAGATCGGCTGGCACACCCGGCAGCTGCAGCGCGCGCTGCGCGAGCGCGGCGGCGTGGGCCGCTGCATCGACCTGGCGGACTGCGACTTCGCGCTGGGGACCGGCCCCGGCGCTGGCTCGGGTGCGGGTGCGCCCTGGCACGGCCTGGTGCTGCCCGGCTACGGCAAGGCGCTGCCGGACGCGGTGATCGTGCGCGGCATCGCCGGCGGCAGCTTCGAGCAGGTGACCAAGCGCCTGAGCATCCTGCACGCGCTGCAGGCGCTCGGCGTGCCGGTCTACAACGAGCCGCGCGGCATCGAGCGCAGCGTGGACAAGGCAATGACCAGCTGGCTGCTGCACCGCCACGGCCTGCCCACGCCGCCCACCTGGGTGACCGAGGACACGGCCCGCGCGCGCCGGCAGGTGGTGCGCGCCGCGAGCGAGCGCGCCGCCCTGGTCAGCAAGCCGCTGTTCGGCTCGCAGGGCAAGGGGCTGGCGCGCATCGGCTGGGTGGACGGCGAATGCCTGCCGCTGCCGGAGCGCCAGCGCGGCGTGGCCGGCGAGTCGCGGCTGCACTACCTGCAGCGCTTCCTGGGCGCGCCCACCGACGGGCCGGGCCACGACTGGCGCGTGCTGGTCATCGGTGGGCGGGCGGTGGCGGCGATGCGCCGCGTCAGCGCCCACTGGATCCACAACGTCGCCCAGGGCGCGCAGGTCGAACCCGCCGAGCTGACGCCCGAACTGGCGCGGCTGGCCGAAGCGGCGACGGCGGCGCTCGGCCTGGACTACGCGGGCATCGACCTGATGCCCGGTGACCAAGCCATCCACATCCTCGAAGTCAACGGCGTGGCCGCCTGGCGCGGCCTGCAGCGGGTGACGCCCTTCAACATCGCCCGCGCGATCGTCGACGACCTGATCGACCGCAAGCTGGCCGCCGCACCGCGCGAGCGGCAGGCCCTGCCCGGGCTGGCCCGGGCGCGGCGCGCATGAGCGGGTCTGCGCCCCCCGTGGCGGCCGAGCGCTTCCAGCGCGCCTTTCGCCTCGCCTGCGCCTGGGACGTCGCGGTGCGCAAGCCCGGCAACGTCAGCCGCCACTCGCCCGGGCACGGCATGACGGCGCAGCACTTTCTCGACAGCGCCGCGGTGGCCGCCGCCGCGCTGGCCGAGCCGGGCGAGGCGGTGGGCCCGCGCATCGAAGCGGCCATGGCCGCCACCTGGGCGCGGGTGGGCTGCAACACCAACCTCGGCATCCTGCTGCTGGCCGCGCCGCTGGCGGTGGCAGCCGAACGCTTGGCCGAACGCCTGCCCGACGCCCCGCTCCCCCCCGCCGACGCGCTGCGCGCCGAGCTGGCCGCGGTGCTGTCCGGGCTGACCCGCGAGGACGCCGCCGCGGCCTTTCGCGCCATCGCCCAGGCCAACCCGGGCGGGCTGGGCCGCGCCGAGGCGCAGGACGTGCGCGAGCCGCCCAGCGTCACGCTGCGCGAGGCGATGGCGCTGGCCGCCGAGCACGACCGGCTCGCGCGCCAGTACCGCGACGGCGGCGCCGAACTCTTCGACGTCGGGCTGGCCGCGCTGGGCCCAGCGGGGCGGGCAGCGATCCGTGCGTCGGCGGGCGGGCCCGAGCAACCGACCGCTGCGCAGACCGCGGCGGTGCAGCGCGTCTACCTCGCCTGGCTGGCCTCGGCGCCCGATTCACACCTTGTTCGCAAACTCGGACTGGCCGTGGCACAGGGTGTCCTGAACGCGGCGCAGCCCTGGGCGCAGCGCGCCGCGGCCGCCGACCCGGCGCAGGCCGTGGACGGCGATCCGGCCTTCGCCGCCTGGGACGAAACCCTGAAAACCCGCGGCTGGAACCCCGGAACCAGCGCCGATCTGACCGTGGCGACGCTGCTGCTGGCCCTGCTGAGCGGGGACGACGCCGAGGGTGCTGTCTCTCCCGCAGGTGGCACGGAACGTGATTAGTAGGACGTCAGGAGCCGGCGCCCATGCCGGATTTCCGCTGCCGCTGAGGCTGCAACGCGGCAGCCGCACGGACCACAACCTTTGAATGGAGACTGAAGAATGGCCAAGATCGATCGCATGATGGTCGGGGAATCCCTGGTGGGCGACGGCAACGAGGTCGCGCACATCGACCTGATCATCGGACCGCGCGGCAGCGCCGCCGAGACCGCCTTCGCCAACTGCCTGACCAACAACAAGGACGGCTTCACCTCGCTGCTGGCGGTAGTCGCTCCCAACCTGCTGTGCAAGCCGGCCACGGTGATGTTCAACAAGGTCACGATCAAGGGCGCCAAGCAGGCCGTGCAGATGTTCGGCCCGGCCCAGCGCGGCGTGGCGATGGCGGTGGCCGACAGCGTCGAGAACGGCACCATCCCCGCCGACGAGGCCGACAACCTGTTCATCAGCGTGGGCGTGTTCATCCACTGGCTGGCCGCCGACGACGCCAAGATCCAGGACTACAACTACGCCGCGACCAAGGAAGCCCTGGCCCGTGCGGTGGCCGGCTCGCCGACCGCCGCCGAGGTGGTGGCCAAGAAGGCGGGCGCCGCCCACCCCTTCGCCGCCCATTCGTGATCGCCGCATTGAACTGACTCCTGGGTGACTCTGTGCCCGGGCCGCCAAGTGGGGGTGGCCCGGGTCTTTTTGCGTGCGCGTCGGCCATGCGCAAGAAAACGCCCGACCGGGGTGGTCGGGCGGCGGCAACAGGCTGGGGTCCTGCGCGCTGGCTGCGCGCTGGGGGCCTGCGACTCAGCGATCGCGCTCCTGGCGGCCGTCGCGCTGCGGCACCAGGCCGGCGCCAATCCAGCGCAGCACCTGGGCGCCACGGTTCTGGGGGTGGGCGGCGGCCCCGGTGTCCGCGCCCAGGTCGCTGCGGCGGCGCTCGATCTGCACGCCCACGGCCTGCACGTTGTCGAACTTGCGCGGCTTGGCGATGCGCACGCGCACCCAGGCGGCGCCGAAGTCGAGCAGCAGCATCCGGGCGATGCGCTCGGCCAGGGCCTCGAGCAGCTGCACGCCGTGGTCGAGCATCAGCGCATCCAGGCGGTCGCGCACGACGCCGTAGTCGATCGTGTCGGCGATGCAGTCGCTGGCGCAGGCCCCGGCGCGCGGCAGGCCGGCGACGAGGTCGATGTGCAGCGGCTGCGTGGCGTGCAGCTCGCTCGGGTGGATGCCGATGACGGTCTCGCCCCGGTAGCCGTCGATGAAGATCAGATCCAGCGCGGGGGCAGCCTCGGCGGCCAGGGGTGGCAAGGGGGGCGGGGATTGCAGGGGTTGCAGCGGTTGCATTTCCAGGCGGGCGGACATGGGTCTCCTCGTGTTGTGGGGTCCGTGAAGCAGGGGGCGTGACGCAGCGGTTGAGCAAGGAATGCGCCTGAAACGGGGGTGACGCCTGCGCGACATCGAGAGTGCGGGAAAGTTCGGGTGGCCTGGGGACGGTTCGGCGGGAAAACTTCCCGACTTGTCGAAAACGGGCGAGGTCGATCCGCATGTCATCTGCCGCAACGAGCAGCGCAGGCGCTGAGCAGTAGGAGCTTCTGATGGTGATGGGTGTGATCGGTAGCGGTCGGCACGCCGACCGGGTCTTCGACGTGGTCCGCAGCAGCCTGGACCCGCAGAGCGCGGACGTGGTGGAGCGCTCCTGGCGGCGCTGCCTGGACGAGTACCTGCTGCATCCCGACCGGCCGCGCGCGCTGCGTGCGCTGGAGTCCGAGGCGCTGGACGAGCGCCTGGCGCGCAACGCCAGCCTGCTCGACAGCGCCCGCCACGAGATGGCGACGCTGTACCAACAGCTCTCCGACACCGAGGCGGCGGTGGTGCTCACCGACACCGACGGCGTGATCCTGCACATGGTGGCCGCCCCCGACTTCGCCGCCGAGGTCGGACCGCTGGGCCTGCGCCCCGGCGTGGTCTGGAGCGAGACCGAGGCCGGCACCAATGGCATGGGCACCTGCCTGGCCGCCGCCGCGCCGGTGGCGGTGCGCCGCGACGACCACTTCTACACCCAGTTCACCGGGCTGACCTGCTCGGCGGTGCCGGTGTTCGACCCCTCGGGCGAGATGGCCGCGGTGCTGGACGTCTCCAGCCGCTCGACGCTGATGCAGCAGCACCTGCTGGTGCTGCTGGGCATGACGGCGCGGATGATCGAGAACCGCCTGATCGACAGCAACTACCGCCACGCCCACCCGCTGCACTTCCACAGCCGCCCGGAGTTCGTCTACACGCTGCACGAGGGGCGCCTGGCGGTGTCCGACGACGGGCGCATCCTCGCAGCCAACCGCAGCGCGCTGTTCCAGCTCGGCCTGAACTCGGTGGCCGACATCCGCTCGCGCCGCGTCGAGGACATCTTCCAGACCACGCAGGAGGACCTGCTGCAGCGCAGCACGCTGTCGTCCTTCCACCCGGTGGTGACCTACCGGGCGCACGCCTCGCACCGCTTCTTCGCGGTGATGCGCCGCCCGGCGGTGGAGGCCTCCAGCGGCAGCGGCGCGGGCAGCGTGGTGAGCGCGCAGAGCCTAGTCGCTGGCGTGCAGAGCCGCCAGCCCGCGCTGCGCGCTGCCCCCGCCCCGGCACGCCCGAGCGGCGCGCTGCCGACGATGGTGGACCCGCAGCTGGCCAAGCAGCTGGAGATCGGCCGCCGCGTGATCGCCCGGCACACGCCGGTGCTGCTCTGCGGCGAGACGGGCTCGGGCAAGGAGATCTTCGCCCGCGCGGTGCACGACGGCAGCCCGCGCGCGGGCGGCGCCTTCGTCGCGGTGAACTGCGCCAGCATCCCGGACAGCCTGATCGAGTCCGAGCTCTTCGGCTACCGCGCCGGCGCCTTCACCGGCGCGCAGCGCACGGGCCGGCGCGGCAAGATCGCCCAGGCCGACGGCGGCACGCTCTTCCTCGACGAGATCGGCGACATGCCGCTGGACCTGCAGGCGCGGCTGCTGCGCGTGCTGGAGGAGCGCCAGGTCACGCCGCTGGGCTCGGAAGAGGTGATCTCCGTGGACTTCCAGCTGCTCAGCGCCAGCCACCGCAACCTGCTGGAGCTCGTCGAGCAGGGGCGCTTCCGCGAGGACCTGTACTACCGGCTGGCGGGCGTCGAGCTGCGCCTGCCGGCGCTGCGCGAGCGCGCCGACCGCACCGAGCTCATGCGCAACCTGCTGGTGGCCGAGGGCGGCGCCGAGGCCCGCCTGAGCCCCGAGGCCGAGCAGCGCCTGATGGCCTACTCCTGGCCGGGCAACGTGCGCCAGCTGCGCCACGTGCTGCGCTCGGCCTGCGCGCTGGCCGACGGCGAAGCCATCCGCCTGGAGCACCTGCCGGTGACGCTGCAGACGGCCACGCTGCCGTCGTTGGTCGCCCCGGCCGCTGCGGCCGTGACGGCCACCGCGACGGGACCGGCCCCTGGGACAAACACGCAGACCGCCGCCGCCGCGCCCGATGCGGCATCGAACTTGCCAGACAGCGACGAGGACCTGGGTCCTCTCGGCGAGGACAGCGACGACGCGCTGCTCAAGCTGAACCCGATCCAGGCCAACGAGCGTCGGATGCTGCTGAAGATGCTCGAACAGCACCGCTGGAACGTGAGCAGCGTCGCCAAGGCCTTTGATGTCAGTCGCAACACCCTGTACCGCCGACTTCACAAACTGCACATCCGACTGTCCCACCCCAGCGGGGACTGAGCCGCGGGCGGAACCATCGGAGGCCCCGGCGCTGCCGCGCTCGCGCTTCGCCTGGTGCCTGACCGGCTCGGGCCACGGCCTGCACGAGGCCATCGCGCTGGCCGAGCGGCTGCCCCAGGTGGACCTCTTTCTCTCCGCCGCCGCGGAGGAGGTGCTGGGCATCTACGAGATTCCGCTGGACCGACTCAAGGCGCGCTTTCGCGTGCTGCGCGACAAGACGGCGAGCGCGGTGCCGGTGGGCCAGCTCTACACCGACGTCTACCACACCGTCGTCGTCGCGCCGGCCACCAGCAACACGGTGGCCAAGTGCGCCTACGGCTTCTCGGACACGCTGCCGACCAACATGTTCGCGCAGGCCGGCAAGCTGGGCATCCCCGGCATCGTCTACGCCTGCGACACCGAACCGGTGGTGGTCACCCGCGCACCGCACGACTGGGTGACGCTGCGCCCGCGACGCATCGAGCTGGAGAACGTCGAGCGCCTGCGCGGCATCGACCACGCCCGCGTGGTGGCCTCGCTGGCCGAGCTGGAAGCCGCCCTGGACCTGCGCCTGAACGAGTTGGCCCTGTCGTGGATCACCGCCTCTTCCTGACCGGCCGGCTGGCCGAGCCGTCGCTGCGCCGCGTGCTTGAGGAGCTCGGCGAGCTGCCCTTCACCTGGGAGCTGCGCGAGATCGGCGTGCAGGTGGCCGCGCTGATGACGGCCGACCTGATCCGCCGCCGCGTGCCCCTGCCGCTGGCGGCCCGTGCGCCCGTCACGCAGATCGTCGTGCCCGGGCGCTGCCAGGGCGACCTGGTGGCGCTGTCGGCGCACTACGGCGTGCCGGTTGTGCGCGGCCCGGAGGACCTGAAGGACCTGCCCACGCACTTCCAGCGCGCCCAGCGGCCGGTGGACCTGAGCGCCTACCGCACGCGGATCTTTGCCGAGATCGTCGACGCCCCGCGGCTGACCGTGGCCGAGGTGCTGGCGCGCGCCGCCGCGCTGGCGGCCGACGGCGCCGACGTCATCGACCTGGGCAGCCTGCCGGACACGCCCTTCCCCCAGCTGGTGGACTGCGTGCGCGCGCTCAAGGCCGCCGGCCACGCCGTCAGCGTCGACAGCCTGCAGCCCGACGAGCTGCTGGCCGGCGCGCGCGCGGGCGCGGACTTCCTGCTCAGCCTGCCGCCGCGGCTGCTGGGGCTGGTTGACGAGCTGCCGCCGGGCTGCACGCCGGTGCTGATCGGCGCCGAGCCGGGCGATGAGGCCGGCCTGCACGCCAGCGTGCGCGAGCTGCAGCGGCGCGGCCGGCCCTTTCTGGCCGACCCCATCCTCGACCCGCTGCCCTTCGGCCTCGCGCGCTCAATCGTGCGCTACCAGCGCCTGCGCGACGCCTTCCCCGACGCGCCCATCCTGATGGGCGTGGGCAACGTCACCGAGCTGACCGAGGCCGACACCAGCGGCATCAACGCCCTGCTGCTGGGCCTGGCCGCCGAGCTGGACGTGGCCGCGATCCTGACCACCCAGGTCAGCCCGCACGCCCGCCGCGCGGTGCGCGAGGCCGACCTGGCCCGGCGCGTCATGCACGCCGCGGCCCAGCAGCGCCGCCTGCCCAAGGGCCTGGCCGACGGCCTGATGACGGTGCACGCGCGCCGCCCCTGGCCGGACAGCGCCGAGGAGATCGCCGCCACCGCCGCCCAGGTGCGCGACCCCAACTTCCGCATCCAGGTGGCCGAGGCGGGCCTGTACGTCTACAACCGCGACGGCCTGCGCCAGGCCACCGACCCCTTCGTGCTCTGGCCGCAGCTGGGCCTGGGCAGTAACGCCGGTGACGCGAGTGACGCCGGCCACGCCTTCTACCTGGGCGTGGAGCTGGCCCGCGCCGAGATCGCCTGGCAGCTGGGCAAGCGCTACGTGCAGGACCAGCCGCTGGACTGGGGCGTCGCCACGGCGCAGGTGCCGGCGGCGGCCGACGGCGCCTGCGGTCCCCACCCGCCAACATCCCCCTCCACCCGGACCCGCAGCGGCCCGAGGAAGACCGACGCATGACCGAGCCGAACGACGCCCTCCACGACGTCATCTACGAGGTGGTGCTGACCACCGAATCGCCCGCCGGCCGCCTGCACGTGGCGCCGATGGGCGTGCGCTACCGCGGCGATGCGCGCGGCAATTCGCACGGCGAGCAGGGGGTGCAGGTGGTCGTCATGCCCTTTCGCCCCTCGACGACGCTGGACAACCTGCTGGCCACCGGCCGCGCGGTGCTCAACGTCGTCAGCGACACGCGGGTCTTCGCCGGCTGCGTCACCGGCCGGCGCGACTGGCCGGCCGTCGAGCTGGGCCCTGGGCGCGGCCGGCGGCTCGAGGGCGTGCAGCGCCACCTCGAACTGCGCCTGGCGCAGGTGCAGGACGACGCGCAGCGGCCGACTCTGACGCTGGACGTGGTGGCGGACGTGACGCACGCGCCCTTCCCCGGCTTCAACCGCGCGCAGGCCGCCGTCATCGAGGGCGCGGTGCTGGTCAGCCGGCTGAAGCTGCTGCCGCTGGCGCGCATCGACGCCGAAATGGCGATCGGCCAGACCGCCATCGATCGGACCGCCGCCGCGCCCGAGCGCGAGGCCTGGGGCTGGCTGCGCGAGGCGGTCGAGCGCCACCGCGCCACCCTGGCCGCTGAAGGCACGCCGGCATTGAAGGAGGCCGCATGACGCCCGCCCCACTGCTGCGCCGCCCACTGGGCGCCAGCCCGACCGACCGCGGCCACGGGCTGCGCGCCCTGGTCAGCGTGCGCGACCTGGCCGAGGCCCGACTCGTCGCCCGCGCCGGCTTGGACCTGATTGACCTGAAGGAGCCGGCGCAGGGCGCGCTCGGCGGCCTGGCGGTGGCGGACATCGCGGCCATCGTCGCCGTGCTGCGCCGCGAGGCGCCGGGCACGCCGGTCAGCGCGACGATCGGCGACTGGCCGGCCGAGGCGATCGCCGTGATCGAACGCCAGGTGCGCCGCGTCGAGGCCACCGGCGTCGACGTGGTGAAGGTGGGCATCGAGCCCGGCCCGGCCGCGGCCGAGCTGGTCGATGCGCTGGGCGCGCTGCGCCGCGGCGGCTGCCCGCTGGTGCCGGTGCTGCTGGCCGACGGGCCGATCGACGACGCGCTGTTCGAGCGGCTGCTGCGGCAGGACTTTGCCGCGGTGATGCTCGACACCGCCGACAAGCGCGGCGGCACGCTGCTGCAGCGCCACCCGCCCGAGCGGCTGGCCGCGCTGATCGCTCGGCTGCGCGAGCGAGGGGCGCTGTCCGGCCTGGCCGGTGCGCTGCGCCTGAGCGACCTGCCCACCCTGCACCGGCTGGCGCCGGACTTCGCCGGCTTCCGCTCGGCGGTCTGTGCGGGCGAACGCAGCGGCCGGCTGGACGCCGACCGGCTGGCGGCGCTGCTGAGCGGCCTGGCCCAGCGAGGCGAGCGGGTGCCGGCCACGGCTTGACCGCCGGCCGGCCGCCCCCCCCCCGCGTCGGCTCAGCGCCCCAACACCGCCGGGTGCAGCCCGGCCCCGGCGAGCAGGCCGTCGCGCTCGCCGGTCAGCAGCAGGCTGCGCAGCTGGTCGAGCTGGTCGCGGCCCAGCAGGTCCACCGGGACGCCAGCGTGGCGGGCGGTGTGGGCGAAGGCGGCGTCCAGCACCTCGTCCTCGACCAGGTCCTCGAGCGAGCGGCCCTGGCCGACGTCGCAGCACTTGACGATCACCAGGCGCTCGGCGTGCCAGCGCTGCGCCAGCTGCAGCGCGATGCTGTCGCTGGTCACGGCCCAGTTGGTGGTGGCGTCCGGGCGCTCGCGCAGCAGCTCCAGCGGCATCCACAGCGCCACCCCGCCGCGGCGCAGCGCCGGGGCGATGTCGGCCTCTCGCGCCACGCGCTGCAGCGGCGGCGCCAGGCCGTGCAGCAGGTAGCCGTTCTGCACCATCGCCAGCACCGCCATGTTGTGCGCCGCCAGGTCGTCGATGGCCCAGCGCGCCTGCAGCGCGCGCACCTCGTCGGCCAGCGTGCCGCCGCCACAGACCACCGCCACCCGGCCGCCGCCCAGCTGCGTCAGCAGACTCAGCCACTGCGGCAGCGACGCGTCGCTGCACAGGCTGCCCCCGAGCTTGACCACCCACATCGTCGCGCTCCTTTGAATGGTTCTAGCGATCGACCGAACGGAGCCCCCGCGCCTCGGCGGCCAGTGCGGCCACCGCCACGCTGGGTGCGCACAGGCGGGCGCCGCGCCGCGTGGCCTCGCAGGTCGGGCCCGGCGCCAGCACCGCCACTTCGCTGCCAAAGTCGCAGAGTCGTACGTTTTCACCCACCCCACCAGCGGGCGATCCCTGCAGGCGCGCCAGCAGCTCTGGCAGCAGGAAGGCCCCCGCCCCGGCGGCCACCACCGTGGCGCCGTCGAGCGACAGGCCGCGCAGGCCCAACACGCGGCGCACCTCACCGGCGATGCGCTCGAGCTGGGCCGAGCGCCAGGTGTGGGCAAAGGCCAACCAATCGGCGTCGCTGCCGTCGCGGCGGTCGCAGCCCACCATGCGCGCCAGCCGCGCCTGGGTGGCCTCCCGCGTCTTGGCGCCGCCGTCGGCCGGCGGGTAGAGGTCGTGGTCGGCGTCGAGCTCGCCGGTGAGCCGGTAGACGTCCGCGGTGGTGGCGAAGAACTCATTCATCACGTTGAGCGCCTGGCCCTGAAAGGCGATGCGCGGCGCCAGCGCGCACAGCGGCGTGCGCACCACGCCGTGGTAGACCAACTCGCCGCTGGCCAGGCGGTCGCGGTCGCTGCGCGCATCGCCCAGCAGGCGGCCCTGGTCGAAGGCGATCAGGTCGGTGGTGGTGCTGCCGATGTCCACCAGCAGCCCGCGCCCCAGCCGCTGGGCCGCGAGCTGCGCGGTGGCGCGCCAGTTGGCCGAGGCGATGTCCGGCCAAGCCGCCACCGCCTCGTCCGGGCCGACCCAGCGCCCCGGCCCGGCGTAGAGCCGCACGCGGCCGGGCCAGCGCGCGTCGAGCAGCGCGGCGATGCGCTGCACGCCGTCCGCCCGGTCGGCAAACAGGTCGGTCATCTCGCCGGTCATCGTCACCGCGTGATCGGCCTGGGCCGCGTCGGGCCAGCGCGCGTCGGCCTGCGCCAACGCCGCCTCCAGGTGCGACAGGCCCTGCCAGAGCGGGCAGATCCACTGCGCCACGTCGGCCACCTGGCCGTCCACCAGCCTGCAGGCCTTCAGGTGCGCCCCGCCGACGTCCCAGCCGATCACCGATCGACCCCCCGCCTCACGCCGCTGCATCGATCCACTCCCGCTGGGCCTGCGCTGCCGTCTCCAGCGCCGCCGCCGCCCGCGCCGCCGCCTCGCGCATCGCCAGGATCTCGGCCGCCAGCGTGCGGCCCAGCCGCTGCCCCAGGCCGATGTAGGCGCAGCTGACCCGCGCATTCACCTCGATCACCACCGGCCCCGCCGCCGGGTGCCAGACCAGGTCGATGCCGACGAAGCCACTCAGCCCCGGCAGGGCGCGCTGCACCACCCCGGCCAAGGCCTGCAGCGCCGGCCAGCGCGGGTCGCGGCCGTCGGTGCACAGCGGCTCGACGCCGTCGAAGCGCACCCGGCCCTCGCCCGGCGCCGCTCCCGCCCCGTCGATCGCGATGCGCTGGCGGTTCAGGCTCAGCAGCTCGGCGCGCGCAGCGGCCTCGCCCGGGCGCTGGCCGCAGAGCAGCGAGACGCTCAGCGCCTCGCCCTCGACCCAGGGCTGCAGCGTCACCGCCTCGCCGGCCGCACGGCGCTGCTGCGCCAGCGCCATGGCGGCCGAGCGGTCGGCCAGCACCTGGGTGGCCACCGCACCGGCGCCGTCGTCGGGCTTGACCACCCAGCGCCGCGCGACCTGCGCCCAATCGGCATCGAGCGGCGTGGCCACGCCCGCTTCGGCCAGCGCGGCCAAGGTGCGCGTCTTTGACGCCGCCACCCCCAGCGCCGACGCCGAACTGCCCAGCCAGGCCAGGGGGCCGGCGGCGCGGCGCACCGCGGCCTCGCAGGCGCCCAGCAGCCCGCCGGTCTCCGGCGCCACCACCCAGGCCGCATCGAAGCCGCGCGCCTGCGCCGCGAGGAAGTCCAGCAGCGACTCGCCGGGCCCCGCCTGCAGCGCGTGAAGGCGGACGTCCTGCCGATCGAGCGCCGGCAGGGGCGCCGCCGCGCAGACGGCCACGCCCACCGATCGCACCACCGTCGGCGGCAGCGCCAGCAGGTCGTGCATCATCGCGTCGCGCATCGACACGCCCAGCGGCATCAGCTCCGCCTCGGCCGGGTCGCCCTGCAGGCCGCCCGCGCTGAGGAACTCCAGCACCAGCACCGACGCACTCATCGCACCGCTCCTTGAACGCTCACCCGGCCCCCATGACCCCCCACCCTGACGCGACGCCCCCGATCCCGGTCATCCCCGTGCTCGACCTGATGGGCGGCCAGGTCGTGCGCGCGGTGCGCGGCGAGCGCCAGCACTATCGGCCGATGCGCTCGCAGCTCTGTGCCGGCAGCGACCCGATCGAGCTCGCCCGCGCCCTGTGCCGCCACTGCGGCAGCGACCGGCTCTACATCGCCGACCTGGACGCCCTGCTCGGCGGCGCGACGCAGGTCGAGCTGCTGCGCCGGCTGCTGGACGCCCTGCCCGGCCTGCGCCTGTGGCTGGACGCAGGCTGGCGCGACGCGGCGGAGGCCCGCGCGCTCTGGGCCGAACTCGGCGACGCGGGCGAGGCGATCGACCCCGTCTTCGCCAGCGAGGCGCTGCGCGACGCCGACGCCCTGGCGGACTGCTTCGCCGCGGGCGAGGCCTGGGCGGGCCGCGCGCTGCTGTCGCTGGACCGGCGCGGCGAGCAGCCACTCGACCCCGCCGGCTGCTGGCAGCGCCCCGAGCTCTGGCCGCCGCGCGTGATCGTGATGACGCTCGAACGGGTGGGCAGCGGCGCGGGGCCC